>RBWB01581125.1_pt1 | contig 40824 bp, 50 predicted proteins | sample 2014201 | NCBI WGS metagenome assembly RBWB01 (sample SAMN10133834, study PRJNA383868) | Human oral metagenome, whole genome shotgun sequencing project. | isolation source: supragingival plaque isolated from 88 juvenile twins | host: Homo sapiens | place: Australia
CAAGGGTTGCAAATAACGTCTTGCAATATGCCTTGACGCCTTTTTTGCCGTTGACTTCCCACTCGTAAGGACGGACCACAGCATCGGCAAATTCCAGATCACAGTAGTCCAAGATATCGACAGTATCTTCATCGAGGTCGACACGACCGTTGGACTTCAGCAAAACAATGGCGGGGTTACGACGACCGTATCGAACCTCGACTGGCAAATACCAATCGGGTTCAACATCTTCGTCACGCTGACGAAAACGCTTGACGTTCCAGCCGTCTTCCATCAGCCCCGAAGCAGTCGCCTTGTCCAAGACAATGGCGAAATTACGACGCCCTGCTGCGTTGTATTGGGAGGGACGTCCACCGAGATTACGAAATACAAGTTTTACGTTCTTCAACGTGACATTATGCAACATGTCGTTTTCCTTTCTTGGCTTTTAAAGCCTTGAACTCTGTCTCAGTCAATACCTTGACTGTCTTGCCGCTGAGCACAATATAGTCGCCTACATATGCACGACGGTCTGGTGTGTTGATATGGTACTCGTCAATACCCTGAGAGTTTAACGAGCACCCAAAAGGCCACCCGTATCGCAAAGCTAGCATACGGCGATTTTCCCGGGTGACCTTATGGTATACTCCGATCATAGCGTCACGAAATCCTTAAATGTTCCAAAACGTTCGATCTGTGCGACTGCCTCATCGACTAAATGGTCGGCATATGTGGTATCCACTTCGTCAAGGCTTTCGACCTTCGACGACTCTTTCCACAGCCAACCTTTTGTCCCAGCAACCGAATATGCCTTGAATCCGTTATCGGTGGTGACACGATATGCGTTCTTACCACCCTGAATAACCGGTACAAGGCTTGCCGTCCGCCCCACATGCCACCAAGAATTATCCATCTCAGGCGAATCGCCTAACCAAATAACACCCTTGGTAACCGAGCGCTGTTCCTTGTAGTCGTCGAGTGTGACGGGTTCTCCAGAGAACATCGTCTTGAAAACGACTGGATGCTGGAATTGCGCTCCTGTGGCGGTCCACTTTTCTTTTGCGGTAGAATATGCGACGTATACAGCGTCGTTCACAAGACACATGCGTTTGTACGTGTCTTCGTGCTCGAACTCATAGCCGTATTTCTTACCGAACTCCGTCACAGCCTGAATAATCTCAGGCGTGGCGTTGGGAATCTTGATGGAGTCTGTCTTAATATGCGCGACCGTGAAACCCTGTTCTTGCACAAAATGCTTCAAGTCGATCATAAACAGCGCCCCACGTTTTGCGACGATGTTGTCGACGTTGCGAATATCTCGGAAGGGGTTGTCGAATTTCGCTGACGTTAAGCCATAGACACTGTTGATGATGATCTTCAGTGAATATGCCAGGTTGCCAAGCTCGTCCTTACCACCCTCCAAAAATGGGCGCAACTTACCACCCAGCATTTGCCGAGCGGCTTCCAAATCCCCATGCTTAATCGCAAGACGTGCCTGCTTAATTTGGCTGAACACCTCTGTGTATGGACCGAATAAGTTTAATTCTTCGATCGACGTAGGGTGCATCGAAGCCACATCCAGCAATGCCACGTCATCATAAATGCCTGGTTCGGCGTAAACATAACCCCCCTCTCCTGTGGTCTCGCCACGATATGTCGAAACCCCGGCATCATAAGAATAACCGGGGAACATCTCACTCAAGTCGGTGTAGACGAACTCGTCTTGAGGATTCTTCTCATCGCCGAAAATGATCTTAGCGACGTGCTTACGAGTGACGTCATTGACAGGAAGGCCTGACAATTCTGACAATAATAACCGTGCTTCGTAGTCAGCCTTACGATCATGGAAGACTGCTTCGGTTGCACGGACGTCGTTAGAACAATATTCAATCACCCTCGGCCAAAGCCCCACACCGACTTCTTTATCCCAAGGGATTTCCATTTCCATGTGTTTGATCCCAAGGTCGAACTCGAATTTCTTGAGTGATTGCTTCTTGCTGGAGAAGTCGTAAATATCAGCGTACGACAGCCCGTATGCCTCGATGAACATGCTGTCGCGGTCACGGTCATTGATGATACGACTTGAGAGCTCGAATAACTCTTGGTTGGAATAACCCATGAGCCGAGCATACAAAATATGGTTGTCGTAACGACGATTGTTGAAACCGACGAGCTGGTGTTTCAGCAGCCCTTCGATTTCCTTGGGTGTGGGGTTGAGCATCGGAATAACCGCATTTGACCCCTCATGCTTATAACACACAACAAAAAGATTCGGATACACCTCAACGTCGAAAAATACCAACTGGCCCTTCTTGGGTTTGTCTTCGATTTCGATATGTTGCTGTGGTGCTTCCTTACCCTTCAGCTTCATTGTCTTGACTTCCTTGAGGCAATATAAAGCATTATTCGTGCTCTTCGCCGCAAAGCCTAGCAAGACTGGTTTCATGTCTTCCACGTTATATACTAACCCAGAAGAATATGCATCGTCCAAAATCTTCTTGATGAAATCAACGCTTGATTTGGTCGACGGGTGAATCTCTTTACGAAGATTGCGCTCAATTAATTCACGTAACCCTCGCTCTGATTGGATTTGCTTCGTCGAAAGCATCTTAGTCTCCTTTAAAGGGAGTCCGCCACTAATATGAGCTATCGGCATACCGTTACAGACGGTGAATTTCCGTCTCAGTGACGAATTTCCCTTATACACTTTTACCTCAATACCTTCGGAATACAGCGGCGCTAGTGTATCCACATCACCGTCATAAATATAATGAAGGTGAACACCAGCGCCAGACTTACTCACTTCTCCGTATGTCGGGGGGAAGGTCTTGATAGCTTCGAGGTTCCTGGTCAAAGATTTATTTCCATCGTCATCACGCAAATCAAAGTCGATCACAATATGGTTCTGTGGGACTTTGACATAATGTAACTTCGAGGTATCAATCGTTCCTAACACCGTGTCGACATCTACCCACCGTTTTGAGGGCGTCCCCTCAGAGTTGGCAAGCTGTGCCGGCATTCCAGCGTACTCAGCATCGAAAATAGACTCCCGACAGTTCCAAATATCTGTTTCTTCGGGTTCTTCCTCGTATCCTTCCGGTGCACCAAAGTAACCTTCCATAAGCATATCGGGCTTAAATCCACTATACACTGACCGAAGTCGCATTCCGTTTGCGAACCGCTTCCGAGGCCAAAACTCCTCAAAATAGTTTTGAAGCTCTGCCTGAAATATCTGACGCCGTTCAGGATATTCAATGCCCACTTCCTTACACCATTCTTTGTACATGGCGTAAGCTTGTGTCACCGTGATGTACTTTTCTTCGATGAACTCATCTTGAACCTCGTTCACAAACGACATGATGGGGTTCGTGATATACATCATGGAAATAGGCTTGTAGTTGTCGTAGTAATGGCGCGTCATCTTCTTGAATTTCTGCAAGCAGTGATAAGCGATTGCGCCATACTCAAATTTCACCTGCTCCATTAAATGCCGATACCGCAGAGCCTCCACAGTGTCGCCTGAGGATGTAATCACAATCAGACGACGGATAAGGCCCGACTTAGCATCGGAAATACGGATTGGGTTGTTGGTGCCGACGATGAGTGTTGAGTTAAACTTCATCGCATATGCGGATTTATGTTTCTCGTTCACTAGCATCGGCTCATGCGAGACAATAGCATTGATTTTTGTGTTGTCGTTGATGTTGTTCATATCAACATCATGATCCACAGCAATCAGTGGGTTCGACTTGAATGCTTCCAAGGCGAATTGCGCGGAGGCTGTCCCCAAGGCACGTGCGTTGAATACTCCAGAATATCCCTCGAACATGTCTTGGATGATACCGATAATTGTAGACTTACCACTACCTGGTTTACCGTAGAAAGCAAAAAACTTCTGGATTGTTTTTGCTTCTCCGGCTACAACAGCTCCAATGGCCCACTCGATTTTATCGACCTCGTTAGGACGATATAACGTATTTACCAGCTCATCCCAAGCGTCATGACTCCCTTCTGCGCATGAATAACTCAAACGCTTTGTAGCATAGTCTTCTTTGCAAATAGGCTGATCCGCGAAAATAACCCGTTCGTCGAGTTGCTTCCAGTTGTCGCCTAGCGTCTTGACATACTGCTGAAATTTCGTCCATCGCCCGTTGTCGAAGCTCTGTAATCCACTCACCGTCGCTGAATCGTATTTTTCAGCTTCGGCGTACAGAACCCCGTCTACCAGACGAGGGACATCATAACTATCAGTTGACCAGACACCGCGCTCTTCATCCCAAATCGCAAAGAAAGAATTACCTTTGACCATGAGGTCTTTTGACGGACGCACAACAAACGAGGGATATAAGGTTGTCCCACCGCCTTGCTGGGGTGATTGTTCCTTAGTAGCAATACGCATAAAGTCCAAAGAAGTCATTTATATCACCACAAAACTCCGTGCTGTTGCCACGCCCATTCGTTCAGCTGAGCCCATAATTCGCGCTCTGCCGAATCCCATTTTTTCGCGTAACCCTCTGGTGTGCGGTCGAGCGGAAATAGGCTGTTCTCTCCGAAGGCCCCGTAAGTACGATTGTTGATGATGTCGATGCGCTTCTGCACAAACGACTCGTCGTACGTGTTATCGGTCATATCATCGAGATGCATATTTCGCATCAACCACATGAAATCATCTGGGACGGAATTTTCTGTGAACCCCGTCATCCGCTTTGCCAAGGGAATAAGCATCTCCAACATCGAGCAGCGTTCAGCCATAAGCTCTCCGTCAGAGAGGTCGTAATCCTTGATGGCATTGCGGAAATTGCGACGGAGTTCTTTCCCGTCCCAAGCTCGGTTACTGTCAAGACCAATATAAGCCATGAACGATACCGAGTGAAGATGACGCAAGACCTTCTTGCAAGGTTTCCAGTTCACCAGACCGCACAGGTATTGGAAATATGTTTCTTCGTTATAGCGAACAAGCACGATAACAATCTCCGTCTTCGTCGATTGGGATATCGTTGTTGGTTAAGATCATATATTTGATCTGACCGTACGGACTATCCTTGTATGGAGTTTTATCGAATCGTAGCTCGATAAGACTGTGATAATCCGGGTTACGGAAATAAATCACGTCTTTACCAGTCTCGACACCGTATTCGATAAACTCCTCAGGGATAATATCCTCGTAATCCTCTTCCCATAGGACATTCCCCGCTGAATCCTCCATAAGACGATCAGTCGTATACCAAGTATACAGCATCTGGTCTTGAGCCAAGGCGTTCAGGTTGTATTCAGCCAAGGAAATGATTGCTGGATCAGGGTTGGTGAGGTCTTCAGCCATTTCTTCCTCCGTCAAAGGTTCTGGTTCCGGTTGAGTTTCTTCAACTGGTTCTTCTTCATCAATAGAAGTTTCAAAAAAAATTACCCCGGTTGCACATTCCGGGGTTTCCCCGTCGGGTGGTTCCACACTAATACGCTGGTCCGTCACTACCACCCTTTTCGCAGAATGGTAGTGACGGAAATACATACCGGTGATAAAACCACTCGTCCACACCAAGGTGGCGAAAATGATCTTATCAAGTTTGGACACGTTTAGACCAGATCGTAAATGATGCCTTGAACGTTAGGGTAAATCATGACGCCGACGTCTGCCAGTTGGATATCCTTTTCAGAAGCGTCCTTGGTTTGGTAGAACAGACCAAGGTCAACATAACCAAGATTACCGTTGTGGTCCTTGTGGACCCAGCCAACGATATTGCCTTCGGGGGTCCGGGGAATACCAATCAAGTCATACACTTCGTTGAGGTAAATATGACCCCGAGCACGAAGCATATCGTTAGCGACGTTTTGGACGCTCACCAGTTCGTTGCGGACCTGAATGGCATCGTTCTCGCCGTTGTCCTTCTCACGCACCAACCGAGAATAACCGTTAAGGCGAACGCTGATAACAGCGCTGTCCTTGGTTTCAGAAATGACAGCATTCTCGTTGGTTTCGATACCACGGGTCATGGCCTTTTGGAGAATCTCGGCTTCATTTTCTTCGCCGAGTTGTTCCTTGACCTCTTCACGGTAGGACTCGTACATGCCCTTCACGGTATTGAATGCCGCGGTGGTTTGCTGCAACCGCTTGACGACGGTGTTGTGACCCCACAAAATGCTAGCCACAGACAGAGAGCCGACGATGAAAGCAGGACCGTAGTTCTTGACTACAGCCTTGGCGATGGGAATATAGCTCTTGATGGTTTCCCATACGACGCGACCGTTTGAGCACCACACAATGCCCTTGTCATCGCAGAATAATTCTTTGAAGTTTTCTGCAAATGCTTCGTTGTCACGAACGTCAACACCGTCGAACAGGATTTCAAAAGTCCCGTATTTAGCACCCTTATTATCACGGGCAAGCTTGACGAAACGAACATGCTCTTTCTGCAAGAATTTGGCGGCTTCATAATCCTTTTGGAATTGCGGAGTAGCCTTCGATGCCAAGGTTGCGGCGGTGATTAAGCCGCCAACGCCACTGAACACTGCTGCGGTAGGAGCGTTCTTGTGCGTCTTCATTTTTAACGTGTTGAATACACGACCAAGCTTAAGCATGGTGAATATACCTTTCGTAAGAGTGCCCCACCCACAGATGCGAGTGGGGCGTGTGAATATGATTCGTTATGAATCGAGGAAAATAGGATCAGGCAAGACGAGTTGGAAACCGCCATCTACCTTCACCGTACGCGGAGCGCCGATATCATCCCAACCCCAATCGTTGTCGACATATTTCGATGGAAGTCCTACAAGAGAATACAGATCAGCGACGGTGGCCACCTCGTACTGGTCAATGATGTCTTGCAGTTTGTCGATGATATTGCTTGCCTCACGGCGGTCCGTTAACACCACACGAGCTACACGAGTGTTCCCGACAGGTTTGCGCGCGGTTGTCGTGGAACGTGAATAGCTGTGATATGGTGTGTTAGACCGCTGTTGAGGCTGGTGCTGAGGGGGTCGAGCGTCGTTCAAAACCGCGTCCATGATGGCGTCGCCGATCGCACGAACGCCCTCTTTGAATAACGGTTGGACGATAGGAAGAACAGTGTCGAAAATAAACGGCTTGAGAACATCCGACCAAAATGATTTCTTGGGTGGTAGGACTTTCGCCGTAGTCACCTGTTCTACTTTCGGTCGTTCATTACTCATTGGCCTTCTTTTCGCTCAGTTCTTTGAACCGAGCCAGGAGTTCTTCCTTGGAGAGGTCTTGCAGATTTGTGGGATTAAATTCCTTCTGCAATTCCGTAGGAAGAATACCACTGATGAACTTCACAGCATAATCTGGGTCCGTCAGCATTTCCTCCAACAGCTCGGAATATGCGTCAGTGGCGATAAACCAATCTTTCAACCAGTCCGGCTTCACCAGGATTTCACCGCGGGGTGTTTCCTGTTTCATACCGACTGCCTGACGCAAAACGGTCTTGAAGACGGAGAGTACCATCCGGGGGTCTTCCGTCTCTTGGATACTCAGCAGAACTTCAGAGAATTTCATACCTTCAAAATCCTCGAAGCCGAGCCCCATAGCTTCTGCTTTTGTCAGATTGAAATAGAAGGTGTCTTCTACTTCGTTACCACGCAAATCGTAGTACTTAATTGTTTTTTCGATCATGGAACCATTCCTCCTGGGTCATTGAAATTGGACCGAAGATATGGTCACACAAGGTGATCGTATCCATTAAGGGGATCAGCGCAAAAGTCAATAGCCAGAACTGGCTTACCGTCATCGGACAGAATTGACGAATACGTCACCTCCATTAATGCGTCCGTGTTCCAGCCGACATACCCGCTGACTGCCGTTTCGGGCAGACCAACCTCATCATAAAAATCAGTCAGAGAAGCATACATCTCCGTGATGATCTTATGATTCACCGTGTTCACAGCGGCTTTGATGGTCTCCATATTTGACTTGAAGTACCGGTCGCTGTATGAGTCGTAACAAATACACTCATCACCGGTGACAATCAGCGTCGTCGGCTTCGGGTTCTTGGCGATACCCTCTTCGGCGATTTCCTTGTGGACTTCTTCAGCCTTCTTGGGTGAAAGTTGTTTTTCAGCAGCCGTGCGGTAACTGCGATATGCCTTGTCTGTGATGAAATACAGAGTCTCCATATCGTCAGCACGACCTTTTACCAGCGCCGCAACCCAGCCAAGAGCAGCGACAGTCGACACCCCCGCAAGACACGCTGGGAGATAATACTTCCAAGTTGCCTTGGTCTTATCCCAAAAAGTCGAGTCTTCGGGAAGTTCTTTCATCACCTCCTGAGCGGCTGCGTGCCCCTTACCAGCAGCGACTGCGGTGGTAGCTACGCCTGTTGCAACGCTGACAAGCGTCACCATTTGACTGTGATTCGTGATGAACCGCGTGAGACGGTTAAGTTTCACGATCATTCTCCTTTCTTAAAGAAACGTCGTTTCAGCGCCTTGAACGGACGTTTGAGGTCTTCGGCGGCGTCTTGCATTTTTGTGAGTGCATACGCAGCCAAGCCGAGACCGAGTACTGCACAGCAGGCAGTAACGATCTCAGCGAAATTGGCGCTGTGTTTTGCGTTGATATGGACGTTGACGGTCATGTTACTTTCCTTCCCAATCTTCGCAAAGCTTGGCGTATTCTTCATCCACGAACTCCATGGATGCGTTGACTGCCATATCGGTGATTTGCTCGACAATGGCGTCCAGCTCTGCTTCAGCTTTTTTAGCAAGCTTAGCAGAGACAAAATTAGCGGCTACACCAGTGAATGTGAGCCCGAGAATAACTTTGAATAGTGTACGCATGGTTATGCCTCTTTCTTCATAGATTCGTACAGGGTGTCTGCAGCTTGTTCAACGTCGAGCTTGCCGGAGCGAATATCATCGACGAGACGATTCAGCAAATCGTTATGATTTGCGTAAATGTACCCAACCAGTTTGGTCAGGAAAATCATCAGATCGTCTTGGCCTCCCTGTTCTTCGACACTGAGCGGCTGAATTTTGGTTTTCGGTTGTTTCGCAGCATATACGGCAGGTCCAAACGCCCACCACATCGCTAGGGCAGTGAGACCACATCCGAAGATGAATTTGCGCATGGTTATTTTCCTTTCTTGAGTTCCAGCGCGATTTTGATAGCATAGGCGAGAAATGCCATAGCTAGTTTGGTTTTGTGGTAAGTATACACCACGTTTTTGAGCGGATTACGCATCGGGGTTTTCTTTGTAAATGAACGGCACATGCTCCGAATGCTTCTTCTCTTCGGGGTTGAGGTAGAACATATGCACTTTGCCTCCTTTGGCATCGTCGGCGCCGTCGCACAACCCGAGTTCGCTCAAGACCCAAGCGTCTTTCCTGGTGAATCCGTACTTCACGAGGTTGATGTGCTTGGATTCTGGTTCTGCTTCATAACCAGCTTTGTAAGCGTTGTATGTGTTTTGAACAGCGTCCAAAACAACTTCCACGTTGTACATCATTGGTTGAACATTTTCGGTTTCTGTGGTGCTGTTCAACCAGTTGACAGTCTTACGAGAATCATGAGCAGCCCAAGCGTATACGACACCAGTGACCGCGGCTGCTACACCGAGCACAGCCACCTCAGGGTGTTCCTTCACAGTACGAGACACTTTTGCGGCGGTCTCACGAACCTTTTTGACGGTCTTACGGAAAATGTTTTTCATCGTAAAAATCCTTTCTCTAGATTACGATGATGAAAAGTTTATACCCTGGTTTAGGGTATAAAAAATTAAAGGTGAGTTTAACAGACTGTGACGGTATGTATTGATTGCTCCTTGTCCACGGAGATCAGTCTATCTCTCATATATAGTATGGTTTTTTGTACGAATTACTGATGGAATAGGAAATCCGCAAAAACCGTGGCAGACAGAAATAGAATTGCGTAGACCAATCCAAACAAGCATACCTTGAGGATGAATCTCCAATTCGATGGGCCACCAAGATCATGTTTACCCATTCGTAAAATATACCTTTCCATTTTGAAAAAGTCTAAACCCCGGTTTTGCCGATGGGGTTTAGACTTGAGGGTATCAAGATTAGATCAATGCGATTTACAAATTAGTTCGATACGACCTCCTTTGTGTCGGAGAAGATATGGTCCAGCAAGCCGCCTACTACGTCGGAACGTCGATCGGTTTCGATCAAAACGTCCCACGCGGTGGCGGCAAGTTTTTCCTTTTCTTCATTTGTTACTACAAATGAGAAGTCGAATGTGAATACTCGTTTAATAAAACGTAACATGATAATGTTTCCTTTCTGTCTCATATAGAGCATTGTTTTTTGTACGAAAGAAAACATAGACCACAGTATCTTGTGAATACTGTGGTCAGTGCTTATAGCGAGTTTTGGATGATGTTACTTGTGTCGTAGTAGCATGCCGATTGCCCGTGAGGAAATTAAGCCGAACTGTTCATAGTGGGTGACTGCAAAGATGCTGATGAGGTTAGCAGCAGCGACGAAAATCGTGTCTTTACTGAGTTTGCGGAACGAGCGGTTTCGTTCTGCTTCAGTCAGTTTGATCAGATTGTCGGCGATGTCTCCATATTCCTTATCTGCGCCTGAGTAGTCTTCCATTTCTGAAAGTAGGGCGTCGATTGCGTCCTGAATGGGGTCATTTTTGCCAGTAAAAGACATAGTTATTTCCTTTCTATCCGTATGTCTCACTATAAGCGTGGTTTTTTATACGACTTGGTTGTCGACCTTGAAAGTGGCCTCGTCCTTGTCCATAAGCGTAACCGGATGGTTGTTGAGTTCGAGCGTATTTACCAGCTTACCATCCTTTTCCTCAACTGTCATCACCCCGTCAAAACGATCGTCCGACTTGTTGTAGGCCCTGGTGGAAATACCGGTAATCACACCAAGAAATGTCGTGATTGCGGTAGCCGTTGCACTCACTGCATCACCGTGCGGAATATGCCAGACGTTCGCTAGCGTAATCCAGAGGGTGATAATAGCCGGCATAACAATCATCACCGTCCATTTAGTGATCTGGTAAGCTTTATCATTCAGAATGAAGGTGGGCATGTGAATTTCCTTTCATTGGTAGACGCCCAAGTTCTTGCATAACCCGTTCGGCAGCACCATTTCCGCCGAGGGTCTTATATGGTTCGTAGAGGTACAAATACACATCCCGATATTCTTCGGGTGTAGCGTACCCCCGATCCATCATGAATCGCGCTTCCGATAGGATAGCGTTATACGCCAATCCTTTTATCATGGTGGTGGTCGCATCGTCTTTACGACGTCGGGAAGCTATAAAAGCCCACAATCCGCTCGAACCAAACACTGCGACCATTATTGTGCTTGACAGTTCAAGCCAAGACATATATCAGTTCCAATCGTACTTCGTATCCTTTTTTATAGCCCAAGGAGATTGTAAATCGGTTCGGAATTTATAATCGCAATAGGCTAACGATGGGTATTCGCGGTAACCTGTTTCGTCTTCGATTCGCGTAAATTCGGTCACCCGAGCGAGAATGCGATCGACGCCCAAGACAGAAGTGAAGTAAGGGACTTGAACACCGACAAGATCCCCAAGCCAATATTCATCTCGTTTTTTGGTTTCAAAAGTGTTTTCGTCTGAAGGCGTTCCATATCGCTTCATAGAACCACTAGTAGGCGCTACTTCCACGGATAAATTAAAACCAGATGACAGTGTTTTGTATGGTTCTTGGTAAATACGGGTCTCTACGGTTTTTTCCCAATCGTAATCGGATTGTTTAGCCATGTTTTCGGTAGCATAACTCACATGGGCGTACTGACCCCAAGCGTTGAAAGATTTAGCGACCCAAGTGTGATCCTCGTTGGAAAATATCACCGCGTTTTTTACGTTCTCGATATTAACACTCAACTGTCCTTTTAGTAACGAATCGTCGAAGGTGTCAAATATAATGAAGTCGGAACGGTCTTGGCCTCGATAATGAAAACACTTAAAATGGTCACTGGGCCAGGGGTAATATTGCCACCATTCGTTCACAGCAAAAGGCGGGGCTTGAAAACGTATGGTGGAATTATTGTTTTCCATAATACGTTTAAACGCTTCCCACATCGAAGTACCACCATCAAAAGTCGCATAAACTTGATAGTGCCAAATGAATCCTATTTGATCGCCGTATATGATAGGTTCAAAAGGTAGTTTAAGGAAATCTAACTCTTTATGACCGTAATTACTCGATGCTACAGTAAATAGTTCTTTCCATACGGTCATCCAATTGAGACGTTCATCGCCGTCTTTATCCCCAAACTCCCACCCGTTTTTATACTCCGCGTCCATGTAGGTTTTGTCACGAATTTCTTTTACGCAAGGCCTATGTGTGAATAGGTAGTCCAGCGTTTTACCTTTGTACGTCGTTTCCACACCGCCGTTGTCGTCAATGCGGACGTCAATACTGGTAGTCATCATTGGTGTAGCACTGTTAGACGCCACGATCATTTTCCCCGGTCTTAATAAGGGATCACCTTGGAGAATGCCATCATCGGTACTAATCAATTGGAAGTCTCCATGATCTTGGAAACGCTCGGTGAACACGAACGATTTAAAATCGTAAATAGGCTTTTCCGGTGAAAAATCATTACCCAAAATAACTGGATGCATCAGAACCCGCTCCTGGTTTTTACGTATGAGGCTTCTACTTCGAAATATGCGTTGACGTTGGATGCGAAATAGCAACGTACATACAAGGCGTCGGTTCCGAAACACACATAAGGAAAAATCAGAGATCGCCCCGCTTTTTGCACCATGTTACCATTAGTCGAATAGTTCAATATCGCAGGGTCCCATGTCACTGTTCGATCCAAGCCATCCAAACTATATACTGGTGTCACCCCGTCCGATATTTGATCGCTCCACGAGCCAGCGTAGTTTTCGTTAACATCATACTCGATGTACGGTAGAACGTCGTCACGAAGTAAGCCTATTTGTAGCTTTCGTAAATCTTTTAAACTCCTTTTGCCCCATGGAAATTTAACACTAATTTTGCAAGGCGATTTGTATGTTACGTCCTTTGGGGTACGAGGCTTTAGTAATTTGCCGAGATATCTTTTATTTTCGGACGATGGGTCAAAAGAAACGTCAAATGGCGCGTCTGCCATGGCATAAAACAAAGGGTCGCCCATCGTGTACGTGATCTTGATGTCTAGATCTTTATCGAATAGTGCGCCTTCAATTTTAGAAATATACCCAGACCCGTTAAACCATACACCACTATATAATACATGTATGTTGGTTTTGGTACGATGTTGACACCCCATCATCTGGTTAAGGATGGTCTTAGCTTCGTAAATATCATTCGGTCGAATTGTTAGTACAATTTCTCGGTCCGCGGTTCGTCCTCCCCCCAAAAAAGCGCCACCAGCAGGGCGTTGGGTCTTGCTAAATGCAAAATCCAGCGTTGCCAAACCAGTGGCGCTTACGATGACTGCCGAGTCCGACTGCGCAATGTTACTCGGCGCACCTTGAGAGAAGATAACCGTGGGAGAGAAACAGTTCACGTTTAAAAGTTCAGCACGCTGCTGTAACGTGATCTGTTCAATCATCTACGGATTCCTTTTCTTAAGATCAGCTAGTTGTTTCTGGGTATTACGATAAATCTCGTACGTCGACAACGCTTGCGGAGAAGTGTTGTTTTGGACGTATTCAATATTCGTAATATTCGTATCCCCAGCAGCCTTGGCGTCAGCGGCGGTATCGACCTCTGTTGACGCTTTAGCTGCTTCGGAATATGTGTTGTTGATCGGGATAGAACGGTTTAAGGCGTCCATGTCACGCTTGGCCTGGTCGAGATTCACCACGGGGGTGATGGTGGGAGAAATATCAGAGTTGAAATTATCCTCAATCTCGTCCATAGCTCGCATGAGAGCGTCTTTCATCGTGTCCACACCGCCTTGGATGGTCTCCTGGTCGTCCATACCATCTGCTAGACCCTTGACAAGGAAATAGCCGAACTCACGAAAGACCGTCGACGGCGAGTGAATGCCGAGAACGCTCTTGAAACCGTTTATCACCATCGACCCAAGCCCTCGTGCAGACTCCACAGCGCTGGTGATACGATTACGCACACCATTCACCAAACCTTGCACCATGTTGCCGCCTGCTTCAGAAAGATCGAGCTCCCCGAAAATAAGCCGCTTCAAGGCACGGAATGGTGACAGCAGTAACTGCAACATTGCAGCGCCAAGACGGACTAAACTTTGCCATAGCGTCTGAAGAATATGAGCTCCAACGTCGTCCATGTCGGATGTGGACTTCGCACGGTCATGCAACCACTTGAACGGGTTCACCAGGAAATCAATCAGTGCTACGAACGCCCGAGAAAGCCCATTAGCGAGAGCTTCAACGATGGCGGTAGCCAGATCAACGAATAACCGTGGTGAATTGAGCACAATCCAAATGAGAGCCTTCACCAGAGCAGCCATGATATCGCCACCACTCTTGGGTAACTCCCCTAGAAGCACAACAAATAACTCAACCAGGCTATTCACCAGGGTTCCTATCAGAGTTGGTAGGTCCTTAATGGTCTGAATAAGCCCCTTTAGCATGGTCTTGACGAAACCAGTCAACCGGCTAGGCAAGGTCTTCAGGAAATCAATCAAACCGGTCCAGAGCGACATAAATGTCTTCATGATCTTGCGATTACCCGCTTGATCTTTTAAGAAGACAAATAACGCGCCCAAACCAGCAATGATTAATCCTGTTGGTCCTGTAATAGCAGCTGCTGCACTAGCTAACCCTCCGCCTAAAGCTTGGGCTAACATGGGTGCGAACGGCTGTACCATAGCAGCGATCGCAGGTAACGTGGACTCGAAATTCGTCAATAGAATCTTTAGCATCGGTGAGAATTTACTGAACGTGTCAATAATCCCACCGACACCTTGGCCCATCTGAATAACGGAATCCAGCATATAACCAAGATTCCGTTTGAATGACCGATCGCTCGAAGCATTGCGCATGCGGTTAAAGGCACGCACAAAATCCTTAGCGGCATCGGTGATACTCGTGACAGAGGATTTGATTTTACTGATACCGTCGAAAACGTTCACCACGTTATCAACCTTGGTCTTCAGCTTCTGTTGCTCTGCCGTGAGCTCGTCCATAATATACTCGACCAGGGTCTTGATACGGTCTTTATTACTCTCGATCCCGTCGGCCATAGCTTCGCCATACACTTCACCGGTCTCGAAGCCAATCCGCTCTGCTTCCAGCTTAGATGCCTTCTCCAGAGCTTTTTGGTACTTCTTATCGGCTTTAGCGATATTCTTCTTGGCTCGTTCGGCCTTCTGTTGAGCTCGTCGTTTTGCTGTAGCGTCCTTCTTGGCGTCAGCAGCAACCTTGGCTGCGTCTTCCTCGGCGTTCTTAGCATCCTCACGAGCCTTTTCAGCCGCTTCTTCCGCTTGCTCGATTTCCTCTTGGAGTTTCTCGGTCTCTTCTTCGTACTTCTGTCGTTTCGCGGCGATAGCTTCGTCGCGCTTACGTTCAGCCTCGAAGAAAATGCCGCCCATCCGTTTCGAGAAATCAGTCTCACTCAAAGACGCATACAGAGTGTCAATAAACGACCCGCCAGCCTTCGCAATTTGAGCACCTTTATCGTTCGTAATAGCAATCATACGATCGAGGTTATTACTCAAAGCCTGCTGAGGCGCCTTGGCAGAATCATCAATACCCCGTGCCATGCCTTGGTTAACGTTCTCACCAATACCGTGAAAAACCCGGCTTGGTGACTGAATGCCAAGAACATTTCGGGCAATGGAAATCAATGATTCGGCAACACCTTGCGATGCACCGATTGGTTTCTCGGCGTTAGCGTTGATACCCCCGGCTAGACCCAGCATAGTAAACATACCGAATTCACGGAACACCCGAGATGGCGAATGAATGCCAAGAACCGCGGCAGTGACGTTACGCATCCGCTTACCTAGGGAGGACAACGAATCCAAAACCTTCTGTGCGTTCTTAGCGATACCGTCAAACATACCCTCCAGTAATGCTGATGCTAAATTATGCCCAGCTTCTTGGAGTGGTTCCTTGTTTCGGCGAATAGCGTCAGCAAGATTGTTAATCATGTTGACAGCAGTCTCGAACATCTTGTTGGTGATGAGATACTGAGCCCGCTCGATACCATCGAGGAAGTTCCAAATAATGGTAACACCCATATCAATAGCACGAGGTAAGAACTCATTTACGCCGTCGAGCATTCGCAATATGGCGTTCTGGCCAGACTCAGCCATCCTCGGAATGAGGTCATTAATACCGTCAATAAACGCCATGAAAACGTCTTCACCCGTTTGAACAATCAATGGAGTGAGAATACGGATAGCATTCAAACCCTCGATCATCAAATGGGTAAATGTCTCAATCCACTTGGGAATGGTTCGGTCAGCAGCGTCGAGTAATGCCAGAATAAGCGTGACTATGAAGTTAATCAGCTTTGGCATGAGCTGTGTGCCAGATTCAATCAACGCCCCGAACATAGTGGTGAACAGGATCACCATGGATTTGCCGAGTCCACCAGCGTGTTCAGCCAGAGCTCCGAGGAAATCAACCAACCCCAGAGCGACTGCTTTGAACAGCTTTGGAATAAACAGCAGCAAATTCACCAAACCGTCTACACCACTTGCGCCAACCGCGGCAAGCGTTGCCAAACCTGCTGCGAGTGCCGTTAATCCCACACCAGCAGCAAGCGTACCAAGCCCGAGAAGGGCAACAGCTCCTGCTAGGCCTAATAAGGATGGTAGTAACGGCGTCATCAAAGCAGCGGCAACACCCAATACGGTAAAAGCACCAGCTAGCCCTAACAACGCTGTCAGGATTTGCCCTGCTGTGAGTTTACTGAGGGTCACGAGAGGCGGAACCATCAATGTAATAGCAGCTGCGACAATAACCATGGCCGCAGCACCAGCAAGAGCGCCGTTCATGAGGTTTGCGGCGGCTACTAGGATCACCATAGCGCCGCCAAGGCCAATCAAACCCTTCACAATTTGACGGATTGACAAACCTCCGATGGCTGTGAGCGCTTGCCCCATGATAACGAGAGCATTTGCCATGACTAAAATGCCCACAGCAGCGAATACGCCCGTATCAGGCATTAACTTCACGGCGCCAACCATCAATAACAACCCAACAGCCACAGCAACAAGGCTGTGAGCGATGGATTCGATCGACATGGTGCCGAAAAGATTGAATGCTTGAGCCATGACGACAAGAGCGTTCGCCATGATGAAAATACCAGCAGCGGCGACAACACCACCGGTAGCCGGCATGAGTCGGAATGCCCCGACCATGAGGAGTAAACCACCAGCCATAGCCGCGAGACCACGTCCAATGGCGTCCCATTGCATCTCGCCAAAGCTCTTTATGGCTGAGGCTAGAACAACCATCGAACCAGCAAATGCGTTAAGCGTGAGACCTAACAGAAATGCCGTCTTGGTTGGGATAAGACGTAACGTCCCAGCCATAAGCAGCATTGCGCCAGCTATCGCGGTGAGACCTTTGCCGATCTCTTCCCACGATAGCTTCGAGACATCACCGATGGCATGAACGAGGATAGCGATAGCATTAGCCATCGGCACCAGAGCAAACGCCGTGCCAAGCAATAACTTAGCAGGCATGAGTTTGGTGCCGATAGCAATAATGAGAAACGCCCCGCCAATAGAAGCAAGACCTTTACCGATCTCCTCCCATGACATCTTGGACATGAGCTTCATGACGCCAGCGAGAATAACTATCGCAGCCGAAATGGCGACAATGGCACCGGCAATGCCAGCCAACTTAACGAAACCGCTCCCCTTGGTGAGGAACGTCATGCCCGCTAAGGCTAGCATCAACTCCGCCATGAGAGCGCCAACCGCAGCGGTGGCTTGGGCTAGTTTTCCGCCATCAATTGACGACAGAATAAGAATAGCCGCGGCCAAGGCTAAGATAGCAGCAGCGATTTGAAGCAGGGCGCGAGCTTTGAGGGCCTGTTGCATCTTCTCGAATGCACCAGTAAGCTGCTCGACAATACCAGGAGCGTCTTTACCACCCTTCTCGTCTCCATCACCTCCGCCACCACGGAGCAGAGCGAAAAGTCCTTTAAGTCCTTCGCCATTCAAGAACGGAATTTTGTCCTTCAAGGCCATGATAGCCTTCAGTTGAGAAACGATCTTGGCGAAGAGGGCTAAAATACCCACACCGCCGATACCAGCGCTAACATTGAACCAGTCAAGAAACGAGAACGATTTGATCTTGTCGATAAACGACGTAACTAAATCATGAACCTTGATGAGGAACTTGATGAAGCCAGCATCACTCTTCAACCCCATGAAAGTACCGTCTTTATACTTCCCTGAGGACAGGATGTTGAAAATCTTGATGATACCGTTTGTTACTTTATGAACGAAGTCTAGGAATTTACCCCAGGCTACGCTGGTGTCATCGACCGATTTACCGATCCACTCGAATACACCAGCTATGAAAGTGCCGGCCTTACCGAAGATGTTCTCAAACAGCTTCCCATTTTGAATGCTCTCATCGAGCTTCACCAGGAAGTCGCCTAGCGAAGCTGTCATTGAGAGTAACCCGCCAGCTGCACCACCAGAAGCACCGAAAATCTTAGCTATCATAGAGCCGACAGCTTTAATTAACGACCAACCGATGTGTAGTAACGCAAAGAAACCCTTGAACGTCCTGCCGAGATTCACAACAGTTTCGATAGAAGGTGTTAGTTTGTAGGACAGGTCCTCGAAACTTCGTGTGAGCTTCATCACCTGAGCGACAGTCATGGGCGGGAATATCTGAGAGAAAGCACGACCCACTTGCCCTACTATGCTGTACAAGCCGTTGAATACTCGTACCAAAGAATCAATGACGATGGTACGCCCACCTGCATCGCTCCAGCCTTGGAGTAGTTCATTACGACTTTTGGCTGATTGGTCTACAGCACCAGAAATGACTTTGCTAACCCGAGTCCACAAAACTTTGGCTTCTTCGAAGTCACCGATAATAATACGCCAAGACTGGGCCCAACCCGAACCAATTGATTCATTGATGGTGCCGATCATCTGGGTGAAAGTCTTAACGTCCTGAGCCGCACCATTAGCTGTTTGTGCTAGCTTTTGGATGGAGGCAATCTGTTCTTCAGTGTAGCCCTGTTCACGGAGTTGTTCGTCACTCAGATCTCCCGTAAATTTCTCCAAAGTTTTGGTGAGGACTTTACCGGTGAGCCATCCGTCAGCTAAGGTTTCTCGGAATGGTTTATAGTTCTTGGTCCATTCCTCGAACGTCATGTTACCAGCGTTTTTGAGTGTGCCCATAGCCTTTGCCGTGTCAAACAAAGACTTCTGGAATATCTCGCCGCCCATGTCGGAGTGCACCACAGAGTTCCAGTCTTCCAAGCCGACTTTATCAGCAGCAATAGCCTGGGATAACTGGTACATAGCGCTGGAAGCTTTTTCTGAGTTTGCACCAGACAGAGCAGCTAGGTTAGCAATACCCTTGATTGCTTTGGCCGAGTCTTCCAAACCAACACCAGCTGCGGTGAATGTACCAATATTCTTGGTCATCTCACCGAAGTTGTAGATGGTCCGGTCAGCGTAGGCGTTTAGGTCATCCAAGGTTTTGTTAACATCTGCGAGAGTGCTACCTTTGGATTGAGTGTTGGCAAGAATAGTCTGAACCGAGTTAATCTGTAGTTCGTATTCTTTGAAACCATCCATAGCGCCTTGAATGGTGAACGCTTTGGCTACGTTCAGACCGCTGTCGGCTAACTTGGCGCCGATGTTGTGGAGTGCCCCTACAGCAATGTTCTCCAGCATAGAGAATTTGCTTGTAGCGTCCTCCACACTGTTAGACAACCCAGACATGTCCACATCTGACGCAGACTTCTGGATGAGGCCCAAACTTGAAAGAATACCACCCGTTGACGAATCGACCACCTTCAAGGCGTTTGAAAATGTCGAACCTAAAGCGCTACCGAGATTCTTCGTAGCTCCAGAGTCGATGGTTGACTCTAGTTTCTGTAAATCGGCGATAGTCTCTTGCGACTTAGCCTTGAATTGCGTGTTATCGAATTTCATCGCAACGACGCGCTCGTCGATGGTCGCCATTAGTGGGTGACCTCCTTCCAAACTTCGTTAGCAATTTCTTGAAACAGGGGGCGTAATGCGGGGTTGATGTAGTCAATCCCTTGAACATAGCCGCCTCCTGCGGTGCCGTGCCCGATCTGAATACCGACAGCGACCTTAAAACCGTTTACCACATTGGTGTTATACCAAGTGATGCTGGGTTTCCTTCCCATTTTGACCTTGTACTCCCAAGACGATGCGGTCTTCCCTGTGTCTTGGGGTGTGGCTGCGGATAATGCTTTCACACCCTTTTGACCATAGCGGGTTAAGCTTTGAAAGAGTTCGTCTGAGGACATACGTTTAAGAAAGTCAAAAGTTTTGGTAAGGTCGCCTGACTTTTCGATCTTGAACATTAGATGGTAATACCAGGAATCTTAGTAATGCGAAGAATAGCGATGCCGGCTGCTTCTTTTACCCATCCGTTGTGACTAAGCCACACGTTCGGTTGTCCGCCTTTGCGGAAGAGAATAGACTGTTCGGATTTCCACTTTTCGGTATTTGGTGTGGTGAGGTTCCAAAAACCAGTTCCGTTGGCGAACATATCGTAAGATTGAAAATACGCCTTGCCATACATTACCATCTCGATAACATAGGCATTACCGGCATCAAGCACGTATTCATGCCCGCCACCGTTACCAGTCGTCCGTCGAATCCACGGAAACTCATTTGTGTCTGGTGCAGGTAAATCGACGCGACCGCCTGTGACAGGATCATACGCTGTCATCTTAGCCACGAAAGCAACGGTAGCTTTTTTAAGATCTAGAAATTCTTGGTATGCATCGTTCACCCGTCGGTTCTTGAGGTCACTAAACGTAACCACGTCGTTGTTGTTAACCCAGTTTTGCCCTTCAGGTTTAGGGGTGGAACGAAGTACACCGTTACTATCGTAGGCAGCAACAGCATTAGGGGTCGGAGTGCTAGTTCCGGTTCCACCACCGCCGCCAAGACCGTTGAGTTTGCTTTCGAGGTATGATTTGTTCACACAGTCTAAAGCGAAACGAGGATCATTAGTAGCAAGGCAACCGTTCCCATCATACTGAGCTAATTTCTGCGATGTCGGAGAAACTGTCCCAGCAGCTTTGATGAGTTTCTCGATTCCCCCTTTAGTAAGTGTTACAATTTTAGCCATAGGTGCTCCTAAATATCAATCTCAAACTCGCCATCAGCTTCGTTGATCCACCTGAAGTTACCCTCGGCGCTATCAAACTCCCACTGATTTTGGTCAATGGATTGCGGATTCCACTTTGGCTTACCGCCCATCTTATCGACGATGAACTTCAGAACTTTTTCCATAGAGGCATCGCCAGTGTCTGAGCCGTATAGTGCATCCGTTGCTGTTTTCAAGTCTTCCGCATCTAGGGAATCTAGGTCGATCCGAAAATACGGAGCGACGTAATCACCACCCTTAAAACTCTGTGGAACTGCCTGGCATTCAAAACCTATCGTCTGAGGATCACGAGTCTCTTTTATAGTTCGGTGTTCTCGTTCTGATGGATTTGCCAACAGATTTGGATAAACGTGCACATGCCGATGACCGTCACTGTCTAGCGACTGGAACGTGAAACCAAACGTTTGTACTCGTCCTTCGTCAGCGTAAATGCCAACAGCCTTGGATTCGATTCCCATCCGCTGATCTAAAATTGGTGGATAGGTATAACAACTGATCTTCAGTTCTCGTTCGATGTTGCCAGCGATAGCGCCCCGCTTTCGTCCTTCGTAATATAACGAAGTCATCTCAGCTTGTCGTTTCTCCGTAGCAGAGATAAGACCATGCCAAGCCCAGGCTTTCACTGCAAATTCGCTGAGGTATAGTACCCCTCGGCTGCAACCCTCTGTGAAAAAACGATCGTCCCAATTCAGCTTTGTCATCCGCTCGTCTCCCACTTCGCACGCCGTTCAGCGTTCAGTTTCTGGTTACGAGCCATGATTTCAGCTTGTGAAAGTTTCTTAGATTTCTCAGGAGAGTTCTTTATGCCAAAGATGCGAATTAATGCGAGGAGGCGGTTAATGTGCCACGTCTCGCATTCCTTCGAGATACCATTAGCGAACATCATGTAGTAAATAAGCTCTGAGGTAATAATCTCAGTTGACGAAGAGCCAGCGCCGCTGTCCGAAAACGTAGTAGCACTGGCTCGTGAGGCGATGTGGTCGTTAATGAGACTCATCTGCTCTGCTGTAATGGCTGAAATAGCTTCAGCGACAGCTTTGCGAGGCAGTTCGTTAACGACCATCATCGAAATGTAATCCAGCAGCTCTTCCTGTGTCTTGTCATCGTCACTCACCAGGAAGGGTCGTTGGTACTTCTCTTCCCATTTTGAGATGCTAACGAGACTGTGACACATCTTGAGATGGATCTTCACTGGCAAGAACCGATTCCGACCGCCGTCAAAGTCATGACGGGTTACGACATCGAGTTCTAGTGTCATGTTACAGCTTCTTCACGATCGTGAGAACTTCCTCGGGGCTGAGAAGAGTCGGCGGATCGTTTTCGGTGCCATACAATTTCTTCTCCAGTTCGGCTAGGTTCTCCTTCTTCACGGTCTTGGACGGAATGATGAGGTGGGCCGTCGGTTTGAGGTTCTTGAACTCACCGTCGTCCTTGAACGACACCGGAGTGGTAGAAATCTCCCAAGACATCGTAACAGCCTCGGGCGAATCGTTGATCGTGCTATGATCCTTGGACGAGGGCTTCGCTAGGGCACTCCACACGATGTGAATGTCATAGCCGAAATCCACACCCTCGGTATCGTTACCAATCCGAGTCTGCCACGAGAAACCGAACATCTTACGGGTCTGCTGTGTCACCAAAGCTCCACCGATCGTAGCCGAACCGTCGCAAGCCGCGAACTCGTCGGGGTAGGTGTAAGCCTCGATGGTGCCGCCGAATTTCTCATCAGACATTAAACCAAGATACTTGATGTTGTCTGCGTAAATATCGGTGACTTCAGCGCCAGAAGGACTTTCAGTAACCTTGGTAAGACCATTCCACGCAACACCAGCGGCGTAGGTCTTCTGCGTAGCGTTATAAGGGTAGAGAACACCCTTGTTTACACCAGTCTGGAACTTACGTTCGCCAACGTTGTCCCATGTTAGTTTGGCCATTAGTTCTCCTTAATTGTAGATACTAAAGACGTAATGGTTCAAGCCGTCTTTAGCAAACCATTGCTGGAACGTACAATATTCCATGTTGGAAATCTCTTCAACAAGAGCCGGATCAGGTTTGCGCGCAATCAAAGTGACTTGATAGCGACTGGCACGATGATACTTTTTGTTATCAGCGTGTTTCACTCCGGTCCCATCGTATTGGTAGAGTATGCACGGATACGTGAGCTTATGCATCGACGGGGGCTGATACAACACAGGTACACCAGCCCCCGCTATCTGTTCAAGCTTAAGGTGTAAGTTCCGCCTTCGGTCCATGCCACACACCTCCCAGCGTAAGAGTGATGCGTGGATGATTCATCTCCACAGACGTAACTGCTAAATACAGAGTACCCCAACGAACATAGACCGCTAGGTCTAAATGTTTCTTGAGGTAGTCGTCGGCGACGACGGATACCGCCATATCAAAATTAATGTTAGCGTTGAGTTTACCAACGTCTTGATTATTGCGGTATGATCGAACGACGTCGCCAAAAGCTTGACGCTCAGTTACCTTCACGTCGTATACACCTTCGTCGATCTCGATAGGCTCGCCGAATCCGACAGCGCCGCTAAAGCGTGTCATGATTCAACCTTCCCATTTTGAGCTTAGCCGCCTTGATGAGGAACGGGGGTTCCGCCACCGCCAGCCTTCTTGGTGTGACGCTGGTCAGCTAGCAGACGACTCGGATCCAGATTGTTGGTAGGACCGTCGCCAGTAGCAGCAGGCGAACCGGTCTTCCACAGAGCCATAGCCGACTTGGCCCGAACCAGCGCACCCGACATACGAGTTTCAATCAGGTACTTGTGCTGGTTGTAGTCAATGTCGAACTGGTCGAACATACCGAGCTTACCACCCTGGTCGGTACCAACCTGGTAATCCGACAAGTTGACGATAAGGCCAACCAGGTTCGGGACCCGTTCCATGGTTTCGACAGTGACAATCTTCGAGACACGCATGGCGTCTGCGATAGCCTGGTCGTTGGGGTAAATCCGACGACCTTCCTTGTCCTTGATCCAGCGCAACTTACCGAGAACAGACTCGGTGGTGTAGAGTGCTGGCTGACCAGAACCCTTGTAGAAATGCCGGCTGGTGTCGATGAGCTCGATCATGGCGTCAGTACCGATGTCGTTCTGAGCAATCTCAAGACGATGGGTAAAGAACTCATGATCCGTAGCGATAGGACGGATGTTCTTGGCGTTGATATAGTCCGGGGACTCGATATCACGGTTGTCACCAAACAGAATTGCCGAAGCAATTTCCTCATGAAGCATCAACAGCATCTCAGCCTTGATCCAAGCCACGGCGTCGAATGTGGTGATGTCCAGCATGTCGTCCCGATTCACCTTCTGGCGCTTATACACCGTGGTCGGACCGGTGGAGCGGTTCTTCAGCTCGAAGAACTCGTCCTTCTTCATCGTACCCTTGATGTAACCCTTAGCGCGGGCTTCATCTTGGGTGATGTCTGCGTGTACCGAACGAACCCGAGTAAACGGAGCGCTGGTGACGCCATTCATCACACCGTCGACCCATTCTGTCCGACGCTTAATGAACTCCGGCTTGTTCTGGAAGTCCTTAGCCTGTGGGAACAGAAGGTCGATGTTAGTGATGCCGAACTGGTCAGCGTGGAACAGTACGGATTCCTTGAGCGAGCCCACCTCCTGGGCATCTTTGAACACATCGGCCATGTCCGAGTGAGACAAAACAGGCCGACGACCACTCGGGGCTAGTCGGCCTTGGTCGAATACATTACCCATGTATGCGTCTCCGTTGTAATCGTATTGTGCGAGTTCTTCGGGTGTGAAGTCGTCCTCTTCGTACTCGCCTTCATCCTCGTCGTAGAAGTCGTCTTCGCCAACGGCATCTTCGCCAACGGCATCTTCGACACCAGCTTCGTAGCCTTGTGCGGCTGCGTTTTCAAGCAGGGCTCCGACGACTTCCTGTTGTTCTGGTGTCAAGCCGTCGAGGACTGCTTGAATGTCTTCGGATTCGTCATCGTCTTCGTCATGCATCAAATAGCCGTCACCGTGAGACAGTGTACCGCCGTAGATGACCGCTTCGTCTTGCAATTCAGTCTCTCCGCCGTCGCTATGGCGGAGGACCACATTATCAATTTTTGCGCCTGGGTTGGCTCCTGATAGCACTAGGCTAACCTCCCTGATTTGACCGTGCATCACGTTCTTTTCCTTTTCGACCAACTGGTTTGCGTAAATCGAAAGACTCGTGATGTCACCGTGTTGAACTAACTGTTTTGCATTCTGGGCTTTTGCCGTATGATTGAAGAAACCATAGGCATACACCCCATCATCCCGGTTCTCTAGGGCGGCATGCCCCAGCACGTTGTCGGGATCGTGGTGTCCGTGTTGCCACACCAATGGTACCGTTGAGCCATCATTGTCTTTGAAGGCGTCAGGTAGAATAGTGCGACCATCAGAACACCGAATACCAGCGCGAGTAGCATACCCGCTAAAGTCTGGTCGCATAATTTCCTTTCCATTTTGAGCTACTGATACTGTTCAGGATCGTACTCGGGTGGGTGCTCCTCCTGCTGAGCGTATGGGTCTTCCATGTCTTCTCCTTCCTCCTCTTCGCCCGGGTAACCATCTTCGTAAGGCATGTTAGCGTTGTATAGCTCGTCAGCCTTGGGATCAGTCGAGGGACGCATACCAATGATTGCGCGAATCTCGTTGGCAGACAGAATCTCATTCCGAGTAAACTTGTCCGCGATGTCAGCGATCTTCTCCATCGGTACAAGATCGAATGGACGTCGAAGATACAACACCGTCTGTCGCTGAGTGCGAGCGGTCTTGGTGAGGAAGGTTCGAGACAACTCTTCTGCAATACTATCAGCTACTGGCTTAATGATACGATTCTGATAGTTCAACAGCGCTGTTTCGGCTGCTGTACCGTCTAGAATCTCGGTCGTCAAACCAAGCTGAGCTTGTACTTGCTTTGTGAGCCACTCGATCCTTGGAAGGATGTTGCTTTCGACAGCACGGTTCAATTGTGTAATCTTCTCCGTGCCGTCAACGTAGGCAATACCGAAGTCAGTCTTGCGAAGCTGCATTTCGATATCACGAATACGATTCTCCGCTTGCTGCCGACGATTCTCACCCTTCACAACGTATGGAAGTTGGACAATCACATCCAATTTCTTACTGCTGAGGTCATCTTCGATCCCGTCCATCATCCGAAGAGCTTTAGCAAGTCGTTGGAACATGCTGTTCGGCTCGTTCATGATGTCATAGAGCGGGTTTTCAATGATCGCAACAGTACTCTTTGGCAAAGTGATTTGTTTATGTTGTCCGTCACGCTCGTCGTACAAGTCAACCATTACGTGCTGAGGATACCAGTTAACGATCTCCCCAACACGTAATGACTTGATGTCGAACCCGCCAGATTTCAGTGGTGAAATATCGGTCTCGACGGCAACCACAGCCGCAACACCCTTCTTAAACAGAGTAATAGCTAGATCCTGTTTAAAAGCGCGTGCGGCTTGGTCAGTGTTTGCTTCGATGTTCAGGCAGTTCTGAAGTCCAGATGGTATGGTCTCCAGATAGCCGCCATTCTCATCAGTACGAGCGTGTAAAAACTCAACAGAAGCTACGTCAATAGCCATGCGAGTAATGATAGAGTTCACAAACGAACGGTCAGCACCAGTAAAACTCAAAAAACGCCTTGAAGGGCTGTATTGTGTCCAACCCCCAACATTTGATGGTGCAGATGTCGGGGGATCACGAAATGCGTTCCAAGCGTGTTTCAGTTTTTCTGTAAATGACAAGAGCGTTGTTACTTTCTATCAGTTACAAGATGGCGTACCGACCGTAGGGGTCGAGTGCGAAGTGGTACAGCGCTTCTCCGGGGCTGTCGTAAGCGAAGTGCGCAGCGTGCTTGCCCTGGTACTTACGACGAGACCGGTAAATATCCGCAGCCATCTCAGCGGCTGCTCGACCTTGCCGAAGTTTCTGACCCGCGCCTCGTGCGGAAGAAGCTGCTGAGCGAAGGTTAGCACGAGTCTTAGAATGGCTGCCACCCAAGACATAACTACCCGCTGCACTTGCTGCGGCGCCAGCACGTTTCTTAGCAGCTTTACCGACTTCGTTCGTAGTCACACGCGCGCCATACCCAACAACTTTACCAGTAGTTTTGGCAGCCTTGCCTACTGCCCGAGCACTACCTCGGACACCCAAGTATTTAGCTTGAGCTCCTAGGTTTGCGATTTGACCCGCAGCGTCGTGCAGCCGATCGCCTCGCTGCATCCGAGCAACTTCTCGTCGAGCTTTTGCGGCAGGACCATTAAGCTTCCGATACGTTTCCCGAGCAGCACCTTTCACACCGTGAGCTCGAACCATATCGACAGCATCGCCGCCCTTCAGACGAGCGTTGCTATAGTGTGTATATAGTTTTGCCCGGTTGACCGGATTCTTGCCATACCGATAAGCACCATAGCCCAAAGCTGCTGCACCGACACCAAGAGCGACACCTTTTACGATCTTCCTGCGTCGCGCCATTCGTGCGGAAGCAGACATCTTCGGTCGTGCCTTACGCCGACCCCAGCGCATACCTTTCACGCCGTAGTGATAAAGTTCCATGTTTGTCATGTATCCTCCTATTCAAAACTGTCAGGATTTAGTTTGTATGCAACGTAGGAGTCCATGAGGGCAGCCACGTTGTCAATCTTTTCTTCATAGCGTCGTTTCAGAAGCTTACGGTTACCGTTTGTGTCCTCCATAACAATAGCGTTTCCCATACCAAATGTCATGAGCGCTTCGTCAAAGAGTAACGCACGATCTTCCGCAAGTTTCTTCAACTCGCCGAGTGGGACGGATTCGGTTTTGGCACCTTGGATGACCTTTTCAACTCCCCACTCACTATTCTCCGTTGTCCATCGTTCGATAAATTCACGCGCATTATAAGGGTCATACCCAACAGAACGAATGTCGTATTGACACTCTTGGATATGAGCATCCAGATCGTCATAGACTTGCATCATGTCTAACACGGTGCCGTCCATAACAATTAATGTGCCTTCCTCGATGAACTCTTCGTACTTAAGACGCCGAGCAGTAGTGAGTTTCATCAGGGTGCGTTCAGTGATATAAGATCGAGTCTTCACGCCAAACATACTCCGCTGAAGTGGGAACAAAAACGTAAAAGCCGTAAAGTCATCCCCGAGTGACAAATCGACACCCATCGAACACGGCATACCCCAATATTGTTTCTTTGTATGTGGTAACGTTTCTTCGTAAGTGAAGAAATACGTGTACCCTTCCATGGGGATGCCGAAACGTTTCGCTAAGATGTCGTTTCGTGCAGCGGGGACTTGTTCAGCTCGTTCTACGTCTTTTTGATAGGTCTCATAGGTCACCGTGATTCCAATGTTAGGATTAGCCTTGAGCCACATGGCTGGGTCAGCGACTTCCTTAACATCGTCAAGACGGTAGTGCCAAATCGAAATGTGCGGGGCGAGGTAATTACCTTTGAGAATGTCTTGAAGTTCCAACTTGATGGTGTCACCAACGCTGTTACGAACCGTACCTTCCGAAGAAATAGCAAGAATGAAATAATCCTCGTTCTTGGAAGCACCCTGTTCGATAGCACCGATCACATCCTCTTTGACATCGCCCGAAAGCCATTCGTCAACGGTGTTCACCTTGGTACGCATTGACTGAAGTTTGTCGATGCGCATTGGCCGAACCTCAAGCAGCGAGTTAGTCAAGAAATTCTCAATACCACGTTTAGTGGGAGCGAGTTTGTTCTTCTCGGCTTTTCGACCCGCTGCTTGAGGTGTGAAACCAGCCATACAAAGGAATTTAAACAATGGCCCTTTAGAACGGATCATTGCAGTCTTGATTGGTTGGATGGTTTCGGTTGCCAAAGGCATCGTGGGGGCTACAATAATCTGGTGTGTAGTCGTGGTGTCTACCGTGAGGAAATACGCTTGCAGATACGAAGCGTACATCGACTTGGCGGCACCACGAGCCACGATGATATATTGTTTGTTCGTTAGCCGCTTCTTCACACGCTTACGAACATACCGACCCCCACGATTCCCCGGACGAGGTACATACACCGACCGATCGACAAAGATGTACCAACCGAACAACTGTTCGGCCCAGAGTTTGAACGAATCCATGACGAACACATCGGAACCATCAGTGAGGGTCATCTCCGATTCGACGAACTCGATGAAGCCATCAATCGCGGTATCGTCGTAGTAATACTTCGGATCCGCGATGAGGGCGTCGATTCGGTTCATCTCCATCGAGATTTCTTTACAGACTGGAATCTCGCCCCGCAGTACTTTCTCACGGAAAATGCCGTAATACTTTGGAGTGGCTGTGTTCGACAAAGCCATCGGCTACCAACCCGTCACAGCTTTAGCGACCTTAAGACCCGCTGCGATACGTTTCTTCTGGTCTTTGTTCTTTAGTTTTTGGGCTGCGACTGTACCGAATGTACCAAGAGCAATGCCGCCAACGGCGCCAGCGCCCTTCCAGAACATTTCTTCACCCTTGCGACGAGCTCGTGTCTTGTACGGGTTGTCTGCTGCTCGTCGATAGTCGTTCTCCAGTTGCATTCGGCGGGTTAAGGTTTGAAGCTCTTTGTTAGATAACGATGTGACGCTGTTCTTCTTCACCTTGCCTGCGAGGGCATCTGCATACTTACGCTCTTTGGATCGGACTTTTGGTTTTTTTAGGTTTTTCAACGTAGACAAACTTTTGCGCAGCCCCAAACCTTTCTTACGACCCCACTTCATACCCTTCACACCGTAGTGATAGAGTTCTGAAGTATCGTCGTCACTGTGCCGAGCGTTCAGCATCATAGTGCGATAGGCAAGAGCGCCCGTCGCTGCGCCAATAGCAGCTTTCGCACCGTATCGGAGCATCTTCTGCTTCTTGGTCAATTTGCGTTTTGCGACAAACTGACCAGTACCCGGATGGTAATACAGATCATGGGTACGAGGTGTCACCGGTCGTCCTCGCCAGTCGACACCAACACTATCCCTCGGCATACTACTTCGTGGACGAGCTTTGCGAACGCCTCGGCGCATGCCTGGGACACCATAGTGATAGAGTTCATCATGACGTTGTGGTGTTAACTCAAACAACACTCAACCTCCATATCATTTCGTCTCGGCAAGCCTGGTGTGCTTCTTTGACAGCTGTGTTAATCGACGGGTCAAACTTCAACCGAGCGTCCATCGTCACAAACGTCTCAATGAGACTTGCGATGATGTTTTGTGGGGTCGTGGTTTTGGGCTCGTCGATGTCATACAGGTCGGACCACTCCTCAGTCCCCGAGACAACTGGACTGGACTTCTTGATGGCGGGGCAAACTTGGAACACCACTGCTAGAGAGGAATTCATCAAGCTTTTAATGTCCACGTCGAAGTCCGTGTTGTCAGCGGGGACGTTAAGAAGTTTCTTCACGTCTTGTAAAGCACTACCCATCACGACAGCCGTTCGTTCACGATCCGCTGAATCTCCAGCGGGTCCCACCCCTCACGCTGCAACCGCTCGAACCGTTCTGCGCCGTTACCGTACTGACCTCGGATCACCATGTTGACTACCTCGTCTTGCGAAGGGCGAACCTTGGGTGTAGGTAGCGGCACCGGACCAGTGGGTTTTGCCCCGGTGATCTCGTCGTAGATCTGAGCAGCACGGTTGACGTAGTTGTGATACTGGCTTCCGCCAAGGAACGGGCCAGGGCAGCCGGTAGCGAAGAAGTCCATGTGACGGAAAACGTTCACTCCGATTTCGGGTCGGCCGAGTCGGTAGAACTTGTGGAGGTGGGCGACGAGTTTTGCACCGGTCTCCATCGTCTCAGGATCAACACGCCAATCTGGGGCGCCTGTGCTATTAGCATGCTCAATAGAGATACCATGGTTGTTGCCAATTGCATTAGCAGTAGCCCAAGCAATATCGGAATCATACACATACTGACGAACCTGGTTATGGTCCACACCGTAATGTGCAGAAGCTTCTCGATCTTGCCAGATATTGAAGCAAGCATCTAGGGTATCCGGTCCGTTTCCATCTCGGTCAACAACAGTCATGTGATGAATGACCGTAAACTTAATCGTTCGGAAGCCGTGCGGGGTGTAGTGTAAATCTAGTAGTGTTTCATCAAATTCAAGTGTACCCCAATCGTATTGTTCTGGGGTTCGTCGGGTCATCTTATCTCCTTTCACCAGAGTTTTGTGTCACCCGGTTGTCGTTCCTGGTACTCCCTTGGCGTGGTATCCTCAGTTCCATAGTGGATAAGGTTGTGCGTATTGTGCGATACGCATACCAAGTTTTCAGGATCTAGTAATTTGTCTGAACCTTCCGCCAAATCTTGCATAGTTATTGGTACTATGTGGTGTACCAGTATCCGATCCAAGATTGGATAGTCAGACAGCGCCAAATCGCAGCCGTTATCTCGTGAGATCACATGATTACGGGCTTGTGCCCACTCTCGTGACTTGTAGAAGTCTTGGTTAGCCATCCGCTTTCCACCAAAGGTAGCATGGCTCACCGCTCCCCCAAGACGGAGATACCGAATACGATCTTCGAGAGTCATGTATTGGAGCATCTCGTGGTATGTCTTGGGGGAGTTATTCGAGGGTTTCACCTTTATACCTTCGGAGAGCGTTGATAGCCTCTGCGTACTCCTGTTCACGACGTTCGCTAGCTTCGATGGCGGCCATCTTCACGTCCATCATCTCGTTCTCCTTCAACAACTTGCGTCGTTCAAGTTGTTCACGAACGGAACCCAAGCGTAAGAAGTGTGTAATGACTGATGGTGATGCCGTACCGTCACGCAATTGCTGAGCTGCGAGGTCTGTGGCGCTCTTGACGAGCTCGTTCTCTCGGTCCTCAACCGTTTGAGCCGGCTTTCGGCGTCGTTTTGGTGTGTTGGACACCTGTTTCACCTCGTTTCAGAGTAGTTACGACCCCCATCAACCCTTAGAACACCCTTTCTGGGCCTTTTCCCAGGCGGGGGGCGAGCGAGTAGGGGGGTATGTTGTGCGAAGACCCCCTCCCCCCTTAAATATATAGGGGGGGTTTGTTATTTTCGACGATCATTTTTGTGTGAACTCCCGACAAATTATAACGTACAATCTCGTCGATAGCTCGCTCAATATCCTCGTCCAAAATATGAGGTCCTAGCGAATCAGTAGTATTTAGCACACGATCCAAATATCCCATACTGTCATAGCCGTGCTGAATATCAAAAATATACCACTCAGCGAACTGGTCACCAGGATGGTATGGGTTATCGGTCGTTGTCAAATATACTTCACGGCTCATGAAAATATAGCTTTCTAGAGAATATGTCAAATATACTTGTTGACCGTAGACACAGACACACCCAGGGCTTCAGCAATAGCCGCTTGAGAATATCCCCGCGATTGCATATTTTTGATAGCCGTCTGCTGCCGCTGTGGTAGTGCACGCTGTTCCTTTGGCATAGCGAGCTCACGAATATGATCCATGTCGCCTTGAGCCATGATCTCCTTCAGCTTCGTAGTAGAAATAGCGCCAGCTTGGATAGCTTGCCACTCTTCCTCAGTAGGCTGAATACGATGCTTGCTAGCTCCTGTTGCTGCGCGTGCACCAATAAGAGCTTGTGTCTTTAGCTTCTTAATATCATCCTTGTCTAGCCCTGAATTGGCCTCTACTTTAGCGCGCACTTGTAGATTTGCCAACCGTTGGGCCTGGCGCTCTAGAGGAGCGTTGGATTTAGCCAAAGCAAGCTTAGCATCGAGAGACCGCACAGCATCAATATGCACACGCTTAGCGTTAGCAGAATATGGAATCGGCTCAGAACGGTACGCTGCTAGCCTTGCCTCGTTGGCCATAGCCTTGAGTTGGTTAGCATGGCGTGCGTAGATCCGTTCCATAGGTGATGGTGCGTCTGATGTAAGAGAATATGCGTCATCAGCAAGACTCATACGAGTGACCTTCTGGTGGTTGGGTGCTTGTTCCCACTCACCAGTACGGGTCTTTACACCATGGGTCTTGTTTGTATCAATATAACGCAGCTTCCCTGTCTTTGGGTCAATGTGCCCGCCTTCAGTTTTATATGCCAAGCGACGCTCTGGAATATGGACCGTTGCTGAGGCACGAGAAATGATGGTAGAGGCACCCTTGCGTGGACCGCCCTGATACTTAGCCTTGAGTGAGGCAATATCATTATCCACATATGACTGTTTATAATCGAGCTTGTGTTTGTTAGCATCAATAACAACCATAGAATGGCGGACAGCCCGTGCTAGCTCATCCGTGTTGGCCCCCTTCACAGACATATCCGTAATAAGGTTAGAAATCATCCCCATCTCAGTGCCTACACGGCCCTTGGGTAAGACTTGCATACCTTCATGGTATTTATATTCTGTGTGAGGGTCGAAATTACGAAGCCCGTTAAGAGCGTTCGTTATTTTCAGGTGTGCGCCTCGGGTCGGAATAACCAAGGCGGTATCACCGTCAAAATCAGCCCCTGATAAACGCTCCGCAACTGAGTGGTGAATACCCACAGCAGCCTTGGCTCGTTTACCAATCATTTTTTGGCCTTCTTTATTTGTGTTGTCGACAATGAGCTCTGGAATCTCAAATGTACCGCCATGCGGAAATCGTACAAGCGCCACTCGTTCTCCTTGACGGTAGTTCGGGGCATATATGCGTGTAGGATCTATCGAGGGTAATGGAAGTAACACATGTGTCTTCTGCCTCGGTAGCGCTGCGGCTTTAAGATGTGAAGCTGCACTGTCTGCATTTTCTGCGAAATTCTCTAATAAAGAAGCGCGCACAATAGGATTTGTCAGGCTCTTAATTTGAGCAAGCTCAGAAGCCATCGAATCCCGTGTTATTTTTAGCTGACGTTCTGCTGTAGCCTCGTGTTGTTTCGATAAGAATTGGGATGGAAGATTTCGACTCCATTTATCCCAATCCGTCTCGTCGTTCACAATGTTCATAGCAGAAATAGCACGACGGTTTCGTCCGCTGCCTTCAGTGAGTTGATATTTGATTGTCGCACCAAATGGATTGTCCGGGTCATCTCGAAGGGGTTTCAAAATACTACCACTCTTCTTGTCTCCCAGGACCGGTACCGAACGATCCTTGTTGGTGTTAAATACTAAATCAACTCCGTCAGGCAAGTCATCACGATATACCGCCATACCTTTGAGGTAATGGCCCTTTCCGACTTGCGCACGGATTTGAGCGTATGCGTTCTCGCCAATGGAAATGTCTTTCACACCGGGACGAAGATAAATAACGCCATCAGCTTTCTCACCGCCTTCGCCGCCGTAGTTAATACGGAGACGCTTTGGATCAATAGCTAAAGGAGTGACAATACCTAACGGTGCTCCATCCTTGTCTTTCAATGGACCAGAAAATGAACTCAGATCCTTGAGATGACGATATGCTTCTTGCTTGGTGGTGCCAGGCTTTGCGAGGACTGTAGTAAATGACGCTTCCCCTGTAGATGCAGAGCGTTCACGCAAATTCAAAATAACGTAGCCTTCGAGCTCCAACGCACGGAGGGCTTTTTTCTTCTGCGACTCATTAATTTTCATGAGTGCTTCAGTACCCTTCCCAACGTCAAGGTAGCCTGTCTTGTCGACGCGCTCTTTTAAGGCTTGCTTATTTTGAATAAGCGCTTCCTGTCTTGCAAGTGCGGTGGGTAATAAGTATTTACGCACAGCGCCTTCAGAAATGCCTAGCTTCTCACCGATAGCGGTGTTCGACCATCCTTTGGCCTTATATTTCTTGACGGCAGCTACCTCTTGAATCTTCTGTTCATGACGAGCAAGAGTAATATGGTCACGAAGCTCGACAGAAGATTTAAAACCGAGTTGCTTTGCAATATCGGTTTGTGACATCCCGTCGCGTTTCATGATTGCTACAGTGTCAAGAAATGACTTTGGGGTGGCGGAAGGGTCCTTGCCGCTACCCCATGGATATCGACCTGAATGTGGTTTGGAACCCTCGTGTGGTTTACCAACGTGAGCCAAATATTCAGAGTCGTCAATAATGTGCACCATGGAAATTATCCATCCCGTTTACGCAAGTTTTGTAGTCTCTCGTCGAAGTATACAATCTTTGCTATAATACTTGTGATTTCTTCTGGTGTTGGACGCTTTATCCGCACATCGTCAGACTGGTAAATGCGAGTTTCAATCCTGATAGTGGATGGGTCAAAATTGTACTCTAAACAGAATATCGCTGCGTAGATAAGTAGCTGGTTATGCGAAGCTGGAACTCGTCCAGTCTTCAGATCATGAATCCTCAGCTTATTAGCTTTGAAGGATACGGTATCTGCGGTACCGAAACAATTGTCAGAATAGTATAGGATTTGTTCTGGATTCATTCCAAAACCAATACCGTCGTTCACATATGTCGACAGTGTTGATCCGTTCTTTGGGAGCTTGATGCCAAGGCGTATTGCCTCAGCCGCAAACTCGTGAAGACGGGTTCCCATTTCTGCGGCTTGCTTGGTCCGAAAACGATCATCAAACCTTGCGTCATCGTAGTTGAGCCAATGCCATTGACTCGGGCTGAGAAATGCATGATCGTGTTCAAGATTCACATGCTTGTTGAATATCATTGAGTACATCCTTTTCGTTCTCAGGATAAATGAACGAGGCGTAGGACATTCCATGCATTCTCTCAATATAGTAGTCTTGGTTCGGTTGATGCGAAGCCGTGCGTCCACGTTTCACTTCAAGAGCGAACCATCGCTTACCAATAAGAATCAAGAGATCTGGAATGCCTTGAATGTATGACGAGTCATTCTTCAGAATGATACAATCTGGAAACCGGGCCTTGATTCGTTTTATCAATCCTGATTGGTATGTGCTTTCCTTCATGGAATCCTCCTAGGGGAAAGTACAGTAAAAATTAAAGGACAGAAAAATTGCCTCTTCTATCCATATACACCCTAGTTTTTCGTACGAATTGTACGAAAGCCCTGGTCAGAGCCTTGCAGAAAAATACTTTTTGTACGAGCTCTGTAAAAGACCAGGTCAGAGGGTATAAAAAAAAATTCGAACCCCTATCACATCCGATACACACCCATAAATGTGATCTAGGTAACAAAAACATGCCTTGGACCACTTTGGTCCGAATACCTTAAAAAAGGCTCCGCACCGATGGGACGAGCTAATCGACTAAACGCCCTGCTAGAATGGGGTGCTGCCAGAAGCCCAAAAAACCTATACCAAAGTGGGCCAGTGTGTTTTGGGGTGAATGCCCTGGTCAGAGGGTGTTTTTGAGTTAAGTGGCCCAAAAATTTCAAAATTGGCTCAAAAATTTTTAATTTTATTTAAAATTCTTTGTTTGTCCTGGTACAGCCGGTCCCCATTGCCACATTACTACTATTATATATTTATATATATAATATATATAATAATGGGCCAAAGGGGGACAAACGACCAGCTCAAGGCATGTTTTTAGGGTGGGCCAAAAAGTTCACAGAAAAGTGGCCCTTTTCAAAAACGGGCAAAACCCCAGGTCAAGACCCACTTTCAAAAACTGGATTTTCGGGCCCCTCAAAATTGTAGCGGGCCTCGCCGAAGTACTTCAAACGTGCTGACAAGAACCCCCATTCGTTGAAATTCTTCTTCTCCTTCAAAGTGGTCCAGATTGCACTCTCGATAGAAGAGTTACTACAAAGAACATAGTAATTCAAAGTCTCGAATGGAGTATCCAGTCGGTCAATACGACCCTTCGCTTGCTCAAAACTCTTATAAGAATAAGGCATCGACCAAAACACAATCGTGTCCGTCGCAATACAATTCCACCCTTCGGACCCAGAAGTATACTGAACCGCATACACCCACCGATCTCCCTCAGGAACCGGTTCGTGTTTATGACCGTTCCACTCCTTCAAAACATCCCCACAAGTCTCGCGTAAAATCTCCAACTCGTAATCAAAATTGTAAAAACAAATCAACCGCGGATGCTTCTCCCAAAGCTTCTGAAACTCGTCAATACGACTCTTATCAGTCCCACAAACCCTCCTCAAAACATACCCAAGCTGCGCAGCGTTCTTCATAGGCTCCCCTGTCCAAGGCACCACACGTTTCTTAAAAGCCTCCTGATACACAGACAGCTCAAAATGGCACCAAATTCGCCTCTCACAGCGCGTTGTACGCCTTGAAAAAGGCATATCGACTAAAACATCATCTCGCCACTTCTCAAGGCGCTGAACGTGCCTGTAGCCCTCAATTTTAGGAAAACCACCCCACCGCGTCACAATACAATATTCACGGTCAAACTCCGTAAACGTCTTCACAAACCCACGAGCCACAAAAACAGCGGTATAGTCCTTCCAAGTATCCCCAGGAGTGGCACTGAGCATGATCCAATGGTTATTCTTCGCAATCTTCACAAAACGCTTCGCCCAAAGCCCTCGACCGACGACACGCTGCTCATCAAAGATGAAAAACGCTCCTTTGACGTTTTTATACTTATCAATATTATTCCAAGAATCCACCTTCTCCACGTCAACACCGTATGTCTTGCAATCCTTACGCCATTCAAGACTGTCACGTTTCTTGGCTGTCGTGATAATATACAGTTTACGACCCTTTTCATTCCTGACAAAATACTCCAAAGCCGTAAAAGACTTGCCGGAACCCACCCCTCCGCAAAGAATCGTGCCATTTTTCATAAGTTTCACAGCTTTTGCTTGATGGGGAAATAACTCAATGCTCATTATCATCCTTTCGTATACCCCCAAACGGGGGATCGGAGTAAAAAAAAAACTATCCCTTCCGTTTTGTACGAAAGGGATAGCTGTTTTACACTACAGAATCGAGGCTAACTCGGAAACCTGGTGCATGATCTTCTGCAAAATCATATATCGGTCAGCAGCGCATTGACAAACTGCCGCATCGCCAGCCATAGTTTCGATGACTTTGAAATGTGTCACACCAACCTCGTCAGTACGATCACCCAGAAGTATTCGGCCCATCCGACGCTTTTCTTTCTCGTCCTTAATAGCCGCGACACGTTCTTTGTCGAGCTCTAGGCGAACCTTATCCATTTCACGCATGACTTCAGAATACGCGCTCCGAAGGAAGATGTATTTCTGTTCCAAAGAGGAGTCTTCGTCCGCAGCCGCTTCCAAGGTCTCTATGATGTCTTTGTATTCACTCATGATCGTCTCCTGTCATGTTCATCGTGGCTAGTTGAACTTTCTTCGTAGCTTGGCTCCACAAATCGTATGCTGCTGAAATAATCAAGAATTCCTCGGGCCTTAAACCACGGGGTTCTTTGATATCGTCGTAGTTGCTCATGGCCAACGTCCCTCCTTTGCGCGTAGTTTTTCGATTCGTTGCGTTTTCTTGAGCTTGTCAAGACGCTCCTCAAGAAGATTCAAAGCCTTGATAGTATGGTCGATTTGCTCTTGTCGACGCACACCCCATTTCTCAGCCCTTGCGAGCTCTTCAATGATTTCCTGATGCATTACGTTTTGAATGTTTGGCGGTTGCCAGTCTTTGTCCCATTGGTCTACGCCATAAGCATACGACATTCGATGAACCGTCCTTTCTCTTCGTCATGAAGATATGAATACTCGGTCTTGATGATGTCTGTCCGAGAAATACCGACCTTTTCCAAAGCCTCGTCCACAGCAACCCAAGGCTTTTCCAGATTTGTGGTAACGACCACGAGTTCTTTGGAACCATTCTCTGGATAGATATAGCGGATGTCATCAGCGAAATCGTTACGCATCATCGTCTCCTTTCTTTTGAACCTCTCGTAGCATCTCTTCGATAACTCCTTTCGCTTCAGTCAAGGCGATTTCCTTACGGTCTGCGGGCTTAGCAGCCGCTTCAACCATCAAATTCACCACACCCTGATATCGCCCGTCCGTACCAGTCGGGAAAATCATCAAATGCTTTGGAAAATCCCGGTTCTTCCGGTAACCCAAGGCGAAATTCAAACCATGCAAAACCTCACTCATGGACATTTTCAGGTGCGTGGGAAGCTCGCTTGCTTGGATGACCTTTTCGATATCCTTGGAAACCCCGTGCAAGACTTCCTTTTTGTCAGTGTGACGTAATTCGGTGGGGTGATTGGTTGCCGGTTTTGCGCCTAGACGCTTGATTTCACGCTGTAAATACCACTCGGCCTTGCGCAAATCTTCCTTTTCGTCACTACCAGCCTTTGCACCAGCTCGCGTGACGTATTTTACAACATTACCACGGTTGAAATTCAGTTGCTCCGTGATGTCGATGACTTCTACACCTTTGAATCGGGTGTAGTGTTTGGGATGGTTGACGTTGTCAGTCATGACAGCTCCTTTCAAATTCAGAAAAAAATTAAACCCCGGTTTTTAAGCCGAGGTTTAGGGTGTTACTCCTTATCTTCTTGTACTACTGTTAGTTTAGTAGGTTGTTCTTGAGGTTGTTCTTCGGGTTGTTCTTCGGGTTCAGCAGATTGCTCTTGCTGTGCCATGAGTTTGGCAACAATTTCGTTTACTTTCGCGTCGACTGCTTTGTCGAACGCTTCCTTTTCGTCTGCCTTCTTGTTGAGGAATTTGCAAATCTTCTTCGAGGCTCCTTCGAAGATTTTCACGGAGGTGTATCCAACGCACCCTGCAACGAATGCAGAGAGTGCCAGATTACCAGCGTTCTTCAATGTAGAAGTCGTTTGGGATTCGGTTTCCTCGCCATTGTAGGCTTCGAGGGAAGTGCTGTTAGAGTCAGCGATGTTTGCGAGATTGTCAGACATGACAGTGAGCCTTTCTTAACTCGTAGGGGTATCTCATATAGAGGGTGGTTTTTTGTACGAGATACAGAGAAAAAATTAAACCCCGGTTTTTAAGCCGAGGTTTAATCCTAGGGATTATTCCTTTGTGGAATGGTCAGTATGAACTGATCCGATTGCCACTTACCGGAAAAGCCGTTCAGCAACGGTTGCGCCGATGGTCAGTGCACCAACGACTAGGCCGTAGGCGACTGTGACTTGCACAGCGCCCATGACGAAGCCCTTAGCGAACTGCTTTGCGACGCCAGCGTAGGTGATGGTCTCGTCGGTAACAGTGGTGTTAGCGGTTTGGGTGTTCATGGTTTGAACCTTTCTTGTTCAGTAGGTGGGTATCTCCCATATACAGCGTGGTTTTTTGTACGAATCCCACGCTGTGTACTATACCTTACCGAACGCGATTGGATACATCAAGTGGTGTGGGCCGACTTCCTGACAGGAGTTTCTTACGTAACCGCACCACCCGCACAAAACCCTTCGCGTCTTTAGCAACGATATCACCCGATCGAGCCACAATATCCCCTCGGGGTGACGGAATGAGAATACACGGCAAGCCTTCCAGCTCGAAATACTCAGCGTCCAACCACTTAGCTAACCCCGCCGCAGTATCGCAAGACAATACCACACCGTCGAGAAGATCGAACCAAACGTCATTAGGCGTGTATGCCTCAGGGATTGGGGTCTTCATCAGAACGGCACCTCCTCATCAATATCGGTGTGGACAGGCTTACTGTCCCAGGGGTCGTTATCATTAGCCTTAGGAACCGAAGCATACTTCCGTTCCAGCTCGTCTTCGTCAAGGGTTGCAAATAACGTCTTGCAATATGCCTTGACGCCTTTTTTGCCGTTGAC
>RBWB01581137.1_pt1 | contig 39667 bp, 39 predicted proteins | sample 2014201 | NCBI WGS metagenome assembly RBWB01 (sample SAMN10133834, study PRJNA383868) | Human oral metagenome, whole genome shotgun sequencing project. | isolation source: supragingival plaque isolated from 88 juvenile twins | host: Homo sapiens | place: Australia
TTAACAACATACATCGTATTTTTATTCATTATTTTATCAATACAAACAACATACATTACGATTTTATATATATTTTTACCCTATTTATGTATAGAAAAATAAATTTCACACAATAATTAACTCATTTTTTGAACTAATTCAAGCTCTGATATAGCAACTAAGGTAGTAAATAGCCCATAATTAATCAATGCTTTTCCTTTTTCTATTTTATCTATACTTCCTACAGATTTACTATCTTTTATTCTTACCCTATCCCCTACTTTCAAAGCTCTTTGTAATTGTATTTTTTCTGTTTTCTCTGTTATTTCTTTTATTTTTTTCTCGGTTTTCTTTTGTTCTCTGATTATTTTTATTTCTTTACTTACCTCCTGCTCTATTGTTTTCTTAATTTCCTCCTCTTTTTTCTTTTGTTCTCTTGTTTTTGCTTTTCTTTTACTATTTTCTGTTTCTACTATTTTGAGAAATTCTGCTATTAGAGGTCTTCTTTGCTTTGTTTCGAAATATTTTTCTGAAATATCATTGATTTTATTTCCAAGATATATCATTTTTTGATTATTATCATATAATTCTTGATAGTTTGTAAGCTTTGCTTGTATTTTATCATTCAATATTTCTAACTTTTTAGCTTCTTCTCTAGCTTTTACTTCCTCTTCTTTTAATGAATTATTAGTTTTTTCCATTAAAGAACGTTCTTTTTGTAGGCGTGCGATAGTTGAATCAAACCTTACTTTCTGTTTTTCTATTTTTTTCTTAGCTCTATTGATTAAACTAAAGGGTATTCCATTCTTTTGAGCGACTTCGAATGTAAAAGAGCTACCTGCTTCACCAATAATGAGCTTATAGATAGGTTCTAAGGTCTTGTCGTTGAACAACATATTTGCATTGATTGCATACGGAAGCTCATTGGCTAATATTTTAAGATTTGCATAGTGGGTAGTAATCACTCCGAAAGCCTTTCTATGGTAAAACTCTTCCAAAAATACCTCTGCAAGTGCTCCTCCAAGTTCTGGGTCACTCCCTGTACCGAATTCATCTATCAAAAATAGAGTTTTATCATTACATTTGCGGAGGAAATAATTCATATTTTTCAATCGATAACTATACGTACTCAAATGATTTTCAATAGATTGATTATCTCCTATATCTGTAAGTATTCTTTCGAATATACAGAGCTTTGAAAGCCTATGAACAGGGATAAGCATACCACTTTGTAGCATTAATTGTAAAAGACCAATCGTTTTTAGGGTAATACTCTTCCCTCCTGCATTTGGTCCTGAAATTACGATAATTCTTTGTTCATCTGTTAGGAGAATATCTTGAGGAAATGTAGGTTTTTGGCTCTTTTTATTATTCAAATAGAGTAAAGGATGGTATGCTTGTCGTAATTCTACAATTTTTTCTTCACTTATTTCAGGTAAAAGTGCATTCATTTGCCCTGCAAGGAGAGCTTTTGCTGAAATAATATCTATTTCAACCAAATATTTTTGATATTCTTGGAGTAATTGTCCGTATGGTCTTATAAAATCAGTCAATTTACGAAGAATTTTCTTTATTTCTTCTTTTTCTTCATAGATAAGATGAGAAAGTTCTCGTGAATATTGTTCGGTTTCTTGTGGTTCAATATAAACAATACTTCCTGTTTTAGAACTTCCTAATACAGAACCTTTTACACGTCTTCTATGCATTGCTTTTACTGCTAATACACGTCTATTTTCTATTACTGATTCACGAATATCATCTAAATAATCTTGGGAATTGTATTCTGTTAAAGCTCTAACAAAGCTTTGATTAATTTTTGTCTTTAATACTCCCATTTCTGAGCGTATTTGTGCTAATTTTTCAGATGCTTCGTTCTTTATTTCCCCAAATTTATCAATAATTTTATTTATTGCAATACATATTTGTTCTTCTAATGGAATATTTTGTATTAATAAAGACAAATTTGGATAGTAATCATTAAATTTTTGGAAGAATAAAATATGAGAATTAACTATTTCTGAAATATTTTTGATTTTTCTAAAAGAATTTATCTCTAATACACTATTTTCTATTGCTAAAAAACGTATTTCATTAGTTATTTCATCAAAATTATGAGCTGGAATATAGTTTTGATTCTCTATTGAGGATAAATATTCATTAGTTTGAGATAAATAAGTAATAATTTTATCTCTATCTGTAAAAGGTTTTATTTGTAAAATTTTATCTTTTCCTAAATCAGTAATTGCTAATTGACTTAAATAAACTAATAAAGTGTTAAATTCTAAATCTTCTATGGTTTTATGATGAATTTGTTGCATAAGAATTAAAAAAATATGGCAAAATTAATAAAAAAAACTGAAAAATGAGTAAAAATAATTATCTTTGCATCGTTTAAATTATTTTCTTTTTTAGATAAAAAAATGCAATTAGAAATATTACAACCCATTGAGGACTATTTTGTTAAGAAAAAATATCTACCACAAACCATTGGTGGACAAATTATAAAACATACTTTACACGAAGGAATGCCAGAGCTAAATAATATACAAATAGCTCTTATTTCGATTGTTGATGCGGATTCTATTATGGAAAATTCTTACCGAGAATATTTCTATAATTTATTTTTTGGTAATTGGAAATTTACAATAGCAGACTTAGGAAATATCCCAGAGGGAAAAACTGATGAAGATACTTTTTTTGTTGTTAAAGGCATTGTTTTTCAATTACTTAAAAAAGGAATTACACCTATTATTATTGGAGGAAAACAAGAAGTTACATATAGTATTTATCGTGCTTTTGACCGTTTAGAGCAAATGGTTAATTTAGTTACAGTTGATGCTCTTTTAGATTTTGGCAATGAAAAAGAAATCATTGATACTGAAAGCTATATGAGCCGAATATTAATGGAAACACCTAATAATCTGAATAATTATACAAATATTGGTTATCAAACCTATTACAATGCTCAAGAATCATTAGATTTATTACAAAAAATGTACTTTGAAGGTTACCGATTGGGAGAAGTAACGCATTATATGGAAATGGTTGAGCCTATTTTGCGCAATGCAGATATTGTTAGTATGGATTTAACTTGTGTGCAAGCCTCTGATTTAGATAGCTCTAAGGGATTTGTAAATGGTTTTACCAATAGAGAAATTTGTGCCATTAGCCGATATGCGGGACTAAGTATGCAAACTTCTGTTTTTGGAGTTTTTAATATCCCGAAAACTATTCGAGCAAAACAACTCACAGGGCAAATTCTTTGGTATTTCTTAGAAGGTTATAATTTCCGTATAAAAGAATTTCCTACTACGGAAAATATTAATTTTACAAAATATATTGTTCTTATAGAGGAATTTATAATCGAATTTTATAAAAGTAATCATACCGGACGTTGGTGGATTTTACCAAGTGAACAAGCCAAAGGAATAGGAATGCTTCCTTGTACTGAAAAAGATTATCAAAAAGCCTGTGAAGGTATCATTCCTGAGCGTTGGTGGAATCTTCATCAGCGAAGTTTCTTCTAATCTGATAAAAAAACTTCAACTATAATACAAAATTTATAGTTGAAGTTTTTTTTAAACTATTTTTCCTATTGTAGATTCTCTTGCTAAAACCACTAAGAGGTCATCTTTCCCTAATTTCATATTAGGATCTGGAGTAATATTCATTTTTCCATCAGAATGTTTTATGGCAAGAATATTAATTTCATATTTATGACGTAAATTAAGCTCTGATAAAGACTTATCAACATAGCTGTTCGGAATTTTTACTTCATAAATAAAATAATCTTCTGAAAATTTGAAATATTCTACGATAGTTGGTCTAAGTACTGAAAAAGCAATTTTTTCTCCCATAGATTCCTCTGGGAAAACTACTTGTGTAGCTCCTATTTTTTCTAAAACTCGTCCTTGAGTATGATTGACCGCCTTACAAATAATATTTTTTAAACCTAATTCTTTTAAATGTAAGGTAATCAAAATACTTGCCTGAATATTATCTCCTACACTAACAAAAGCCGTGTCAAAATCATCTTTAACTACATTTTTTAAAGCTAATTCATCAGTAGCATCAAGAATTACTGCTTCATCTATAAATCCTTCATTCAAAGCCTGTTGTATTAAATCAGGAGAAGAATCTATAGCCAATACCGTTGATTTGTTTTTAAAGAGAGTTTTAGCTACAGATTTTCCAAACTCTCCCAATCCAATTACTAAAAAATTTCTCATTAGCCTATTTGTATATTTTCTTTTGGATATTTATAATTTCCTTTACGCCGATCTCTTGATAACGCCAATATGATTGTAAGAGGCCCTACTCTACCCAAAAACATTGTAAATATTAAAATAATTTTTGAGCCAATACTCAAATAAGGTGTTATTCCCATTGATAATCCAACTGTACCAAAAGCAGACATCAGTTCAAATGCTACTTTAGGAAAATCTTTATCAGAATCAAAATTAGCCATTACTATTATCATTATAAGTATATAAATGATACCCATTAAAGTAAGTGCTGAAGCTCTATTAAATGTTTTCCAAGAAATCCTTCGTTTTGAAAATTCAATATATTCACGATTGAATAAAGCTGTTTTTATTCCTAAAAATAATATCCCAATTGTTGTTGTTTTTATACCACTACCTGTCGAACCTGGCGATGCTCCTATAAACATAAAAACTGCACAAAATAAAACAGTTGCCCCTGTTAAATTTCCAAGAGGAATAGTATTAAAACCTGCCGAACGTAAAGAAGTTGAATGAAAAAAACTAAGTAATAATTTCTCAAAAAAACTCTTATCCGAAAAAGTATTTGTATTATTATACTCTAAAACCATAAATAAAAATACTCCCAAAGCTAATAATATAGAAGTAATAATTATAGAAAGCCTAGAATTTACCCCTACTTTTCTACGTTTTCCTCGTAAATACTCCCAACATTCAATAAGTGTATTAAAGCCTATACCTCCTAAAATTATTAAAAATGCAATTATTAAATTTATAAATAAATTATCCTTATATATTTCTAAACTATTGGGAAATAAAGAAGTACCTGCATTACAAAAAGCAGATATTGAATGAAAGATAGCATAAAAAAAAGCCGTAACAAATTTATATTCTCTATAAAAATGTAAAAAAAGTAAAAATGCTCCTATTGCTTCAATAGAAATAACAACAAGAACAACTTTTTTTATATGTGAATAAATATCAAATTTTGCATCATGGTTCAACCCCTCTGCTACTACTTTTTTTGTATAAAATCCTATTTTTTTTGATATTAACAACAATATTGCCGAAGAAAATGTTAGCACACCTAAACCTCCTAATTGTATAAGTATCAATAAAATAACTTTTCCACTTGGAGTAAAAGTTGTTGTTATATCTTTCAAAGAAAGCCCTGTTACTGTTACAGCAGAAGTAGCTGTAAATAATGCCTCAAAAAAAGAAACTTCACAATTTTCATTATATGAAAAAGGTAACATTAACAATATTGCCCCTATAAATATTAAAGAAATAAATGACAATATAATTAAGGCATAAGGAGATATATTTTTTATCATTTTGTAAAAAAATAGGAAACAAAACTATTTTAATAAAATCTTAAGATTTTTATCTTCTTACTTATAATAAAAAAAGCCTAACTACAGTCAGGCTTTTGAGCGGGAGACGAGGTTCGAACTCGCGACATTCAGCTTGGAAGGCTGACGCTCTACCAACTGAGCTACTCCCGCATTTGCAGTGCAAAGGTACAACTTTTTTTATAACTGACAAATATTTACCCACTTTTTTTTATTATTTTTTTTCATAAAAAAATAAACTCATTGATTTTCTTCTCTTTATGTTTCATTTTTTTTCTTTATTTTTTATTTTTTGAAGTTTATTTTATTTGTCAGTTTTAAAAAAAAATCGTAATATTGTACTTTCTTAATTGACGATAAAAAAATATGTTTGCAATATGTAATTTAAGTATTGTCCCTGTTCGGTCAGAACCCTCGCATAAAAGCGAACAGATCACTCAAATGCTTTATGGAGAGACTTGTATCATAACAAAAAAAACAGATAATGGCTGGTGCTATATACGAATAGATTTTGATAATTATGAAGGTTGGATTAATGAAAAACAAATACAACTTATTGATGAAATTACTTATTACGAAATAAAAACAAACTTACCCAGATACGCTTCTGATCTTTTTGATTACGTACAACTATCTGAAAAAGAATATGATATACAAACTATTACTCTTGGTGCTACAGTAAGCAATGCCTCTGCCTTAGGACATATTTTTAAGGGTGAAATACAACAAGGGGTTTCCCGAAAAAATTTGATAAAAATAGCCTTTCAATACATTAACGCTCCTTATCTTTGGGGAGGAAAAACTCCGTTAGGAATAGATTGCTCAGGATTTACACAAATGGTTTATAAATTAAGTGGAGTAGCTATACCTAGAGATGCTTCTGAACAAGCAAAAGTAGGAACTCTCATACAAAATCTTAATGATGCAGAAATAGGAGACCTTGCTTTCTTTAACAATGATGCTGGACGAATAACTCATACAGGAATTATTTTGGATAATGGTTATATTATTCACGCTCACGGAAAAGTTCGAGTAGATAAAATCAATGAAAATGGAATATTCAATCTTGATAGTGAGGAATATACTCATAAATTACGAATGATTAGACGTTTTCTTTACGAAGAGAAAAAGGATTATTTTTATTAATATTTTTAAGATAATGAATATTCGACTTATTGCTATAGGAAAGACAGATAATAAAAACTTAATTTCTCTTATTGAAGATTATCAAAACCGACTCCGTTTTTATACTAATTTCTCAATTGATATTATTCCTGATATAAAAAACGCTAAAAATATCAGCCAAGACCAACAAAAACAGAAAGAAGGAGAGCTCATTTTGAAAAAATTAGAACCTAATGAAGGTTTAATTTTATTAGACGAACGAGGAAAAGAATTTACTTCTGTTAATTTTTCTGATTTTATACAAAAAAAAATGAACACAGGAATAAAACAATTTTCTTTTGTTATAGGAGGGGCTTATGGCTTTTCTGAAAGTGTATATAAAAGAGCTAATGATTTAATTTCTTTATCTAAACTTACTTTTTCTCATCAAATGGTTCGTTTATTTTTTATAGAACAATTATATCGAGCTTTCACTATTTTAAATAATGAGCCCTATCATCATCAATAAAAATAAAAAAATGCAACTGATTAATGATTATCAAGATGAATTTTTATCTTTTTTAAAAGAAAATATTCAAAAAAAAGAACCTAAAAATCTTTATGAACCAATAGATTATATTCTAAATATCGGAGGAAAACGCCTACGTCCTATCCTTACTATGCTTAGTGCTGATATTTTTGGACAAGACTATCGTAAAGCTCTTTATGCCGCTCTTGCTGTGGAAATTTTTCATAATTTTTCATTAGTACATGATGACATTATGGACCAAGCTCCTTTACGACGTGGTATGCCTTCCGTTCATACAAAATGGGATATAAACACAGGAATTCTTTCAGGAGATGCTATGCTGATCCTTGCTTATCAATATTTTGAGCGTTATAATCCTATTATTTTCCAACAACTTGCTGAAATTTTTAGTAAAACGGCTCTTGAAGTTTGTGAAGGACAACAATATGATGTAGATTTTGAGAAAAAAGAACAAGTTTCTATTGATGAATATATTAAAATGATTACTTATAAAACTGCTGTTTTAGTAGGTGCAGCCTTAAAAATGGGAGCTATCATCGCAAAAACATCAGATGGAAATAAACAAAAAATATATGATTTTGGGGTTGCTTTAGGAATTGCTTATCAATTACAAGATGATTATTTAGATACTTTTGGTGATAAATCTTTTGGGAAAAAAATAGGTGGCGATATTCTTCAAAATAAAAAAACAATTCTTTATCTTAAAGCCTTAGAAAATAGTTCTGATTCTCAAAAAGAAGAATTAATTACCTTATATACAAAGCCTTATACAAATGAAAAAGAAAAAATTAATCGTGTAACTGAATTATTCATTACAACTAAAAGTAATTTATTTCTTCGTTCAGAAGTAGAAGCCTATACTTTAAAAGCCTTTGAAATTTTGGATACATTAGAAATTTCTGATGAAAAGAAAAATATTTTAAAAGAATTTGGAAACAATTTAATGAATAGAAGTATTTAATAGAAAAACATACTCTATTGAAGTTTCTTTACAAAATAAAATTGTTTTTTTAGATAAATATAACTAAATTTGCAATAATAAAATTATAAATAATTATGTCTGATATTCAACAACTTACCAACCTTACAACACAAGTACGTAGAGACATTTTACGAATGGTTCATAAAGTAAATTCTGGGCATCCTGGTGGCTCACTGGGCTGTGCTGAGTTTCTCGTTTGTTTATATAATGAAGTTATGGACATCAAGCTCCCTTTCAGTATGGACGGAAAAAATGAAGATTTATTTTTCCTTTCAAATGGGCATATTTCTCCTGTTTTTTATAGTGTATTGGCTCGTCGCGGTTTTTTCCCTGTAAATGAACTTAATACTTTCCGTTTGCTTGATTCCAGACTACAGGGGCACCCTACTCCTCACGAAGGTTTAGAAGGTATTCGTATTGCTTCGGGTTCTCTTGGACAAGGGCTTTCTGTTGCTATAGGGGCTGCTCTTTCTAAAAAATTAAATAATGATAAACATTTAATTTATACGCTTCACGGAGATGGAGAACTACAAGAAGGACAAATATGGGAAGCTGCTATGTATGCAGGCGGAAAAGGAGTTGATAACCTTATTGCTACAATAGATTATAATCAAAAACAGATAGATGGTCCAACTGATAAAGTTTTGCCTTTGGGAAATCTGAAATTGAAATTTGAAGCTTTTGGATGGCAAGTTATTGATATAGAGAAAGGAAACGATATTTCTTCTATTATTAAAGGGTTAGCAGAAGCTAAATCTCTCACAGGAAAAGGAAAACCAGTATGTATTTTACTTCATACAGAAATGGGAAATGGCGTAGACTTTATGATGGGAACCCACGCTTGGCACGGAAAAGCTCCTAATGATGAACAATTAGAAAAAGCATTGGCACAAAATCCTGAAACTTTAGGAGATTATTAATAATAAAAAAGATAAAGAGTTTTTAATTCTTTATCTTTTTTTATAAAAATTAGTAGATTATTTTAATTTAAAATTTACTTTTTCTTCTTCCAAAAATATGAAAAAATAAAAAACAAAAAATAAATGTAATCAAAGTAGATACAATTATTTTATGAAAAGCATATGCAAACTGTTGGAAATTAAATATTTCAAGCATATAAAATAATACTTGATATATAAAAACAAAAAGCAAAATATACAAAACACGTACTCCTATTGGTACTTGCAATAAATTTATTGGTTGATTTTCAAAGTTTTGTCCAAAAAAAATACGAATAAATAAAGGTCTTATAAATACAATACTAAGCGTTGCACAAGCAAAAACCCCTCCTGTATCCGAAAAGCAATCAATAATAAACCCTGATAAAGTAGCTAATAACAATAATAACCCATTATTTTGCTGAACAGGGTAAATCATAAAAAAACATAAATACAACATTGGGTCTGCATAACCTGAAAAATTAATCTTATTAAGCACAACTACCTGAGTTATAATTAATAATAGTAATTGAAATATATAATAAAGATTATTCATTAATTTGTTGTTTTACTTGCTCTTCCAATTCTCTAATAGGTTCTTGGTCTTTATTTTTGATAACATAAACATATTGAAGGTTCATCATATCTGTAAATAATTTAACATTTATTAAGAGAGAATTGTCGTGAGGATTAATATAAAAATCTTTAACTCGCCCTACCGGAATATCTTTCGGAAATATATTAGAATGCCCCGCTGTAACAATAGTATCTCCTACAGCAACAGGGGTTATATTGGGCAAATCTGTAAATTGAACAATATTAGGTTCTTTACCATCCCAATAAAGGGTTCCGTAATATCCTGATTTTTTTAGGGTTACACTTACTTTTGATAATGTATTTAAAACAGACTGAACAGAAGCAAAGCCATTCGTTGTTTTATCAATAATACCTACAATACCCTGAGGGGAAATAACTCCCATATCTTGTGAAATAGAATCTTTCGTTCCTTTATTTATTAAAAGATAATTTTTTGATAAATTATAACTATTTTTAATTATTTCAGCTCGAAAGACTTTATATCTATTAGGAGAAAATGTAACATTTGTATCTCCACTCAAACTATTAATTTTATCTGTTTGCAAGTCTGTTAATTTTTGTCTAAGATTTGCATTTTCTTCTACTAATAAATCATTCTGATGTTTTAAATTAAAATAAGTACCAATACCGTTGGTTACATAATAAATATTAGAAGAAAAAATATTAGAAGAACGTAAAAATTTTGAGTTTTGATACGAGTTTGCATTGATTATAAAGGCAAAAGATATTATAAAAAGTATCAAAAAGATAAAAAAATCTTTCTGTCGTTTAAAAAATAATATAATTAACCTCATTTATCGCATTAAAATTGTTTTGAATTTAACAATATTTTTAAGACTAATTCCTGTTCCTCTAACTACAGCTCTAAGAGGGTCTTCGGCTACATAAACAGGCAAATCTGTTCTCATTGAAATTCTCTTATCCAACCCACGAAGCATAGAACCTCCTCCTGCCATATAAATACCTGTGTTATAAATATCGGCGGCAAGTTCTGGTGGGGTTTGAGAAAGGGTTTCCATTATAGCATCTTCTATACGAAGGATGGATTTATCAAGGGCTTTAGCCATTTCTCTATAAGTAATTTGTACTTGCTTAGGCTTACCAGTTAGAAGGTCACGCCCTTGTACTAACATATCATCTGGCGGAACATCTAAATCTTCTATTGCTGCTCCGATAGTAATTTTAATATTTTCAGCTGTTGTTTCCCCTACATAAAGGTTATGTTGAGTACGCATATAGTAGATAATATCATTAGTGAAAACATCACCTGCTATCTTTACAGATTTGTCACATACAATACCTCCCATTGCTATAACAGCTATTTCGGCAGTTCCTCCTCCTATGTCAATTATCATATTTCCTTTGGGCTGCATAATATCCAAACCTATCCCGATAGCAGCTGCCATTGGCTCATATATCAAGAAAATTTCTTTCCCATTTACACGCTCACAAGATTCTCTAACAGCACGCATTTCCACCTCTGTAATTCCAGAAGGGATACAAACAACAATTTTTAATGAAGGAGAAAAGAAACGTTTCTTTAAAGGTGGAATACTTTTAATAAAAGCATTTATCATTTGCTCAGAAGCGTCAAAATCAGCAATTACACCATCTTTTAAAGGTCTTATTGTCTTGATTCGCTCGTAAGTTTTACCCTGCATTAATTGCGCTTCTTTTCCTACCGCTATAATTTTATTATTAGTAAGGTCTCTCGCTACGATAGAAGGGCTATCTACCACCACCTTATCTTTATGAATAACTAGTGTATTTGCCGTACCTAAGTCTATGGCTATTTCTTCTGTTAAGAAATCAAAAAATCCCATTGTATTTTATTATTTTTTTATTAAAAAATAGAATCGTTAAAGATGTTATTTTATATTTTTTTAAGATTATTTTTCTCAGAAAAATAGAAAATATTTTTCTGCCAAAGATATAAAAATATTTTCACATATATGAATTCTATAAAAATATTTTTCAGCACATAACTCACTAAAAATCAATATTTAATATTTTTATATTTTAGGAGTTAAGATTTTTCTTGTAAAATTTTAGAAATATTAGGTTTGAAATATTGAGCACCTTTCATCACTTTTCCATCTTCTCGATAAATGGGCTTCCCATCTTCTCCAAGTTTACTCATATTACTTCTATGAATTTCTTCAAATATTTCTTCAATTTTGTATTGTAAGCCGTGTTCAAGAATTGTTCCACAAAGTACATAAAGCATATCTCCTAAAGAATCTGCTATTTCTGTTAAATCTCCTTTTTGTGCAGCTTCCAAATATTCTTCATTTTCTTCTTTCATCAAATTAAACCTAAGATTTATTATTTCTTTAGGTAAATTCCCCTTAGGAGAGGATTGTACATTTAATCCAAAAGCATTATGAAATTCTTGAACTGCTTTTAATTTTTCTTTCATTTTTTTAACTATATTTTATTTTTATAAAAGTTAAAAAATTAACTATATTGTCATACTAAAAATCTTCGTAGTAGGCATATTTCGTTGCAATCGTAAATCAAAGGCCATACAAATATTACGAACAAACGGTTTTCCTTTATCTGTTACTTCAATAGAAAAATTATTAATTTTAATTAATTCATCTTTTTCTAATTCTGATAATTTCTGTTTAATATCTTCTATTTCAGGAAATTGTAAATCTTGTTTTTCCCAAGAAGTATAGAAATGGCACATCAAATTCAATATGTGTCTACGAATAACTAAATCTTCATCATTCAATATATGCCCTCGATAAACAGGAATTTTATTTTCAGCTAAAATCAACTCATATTCTTTAATTGTTTTCACATTTTGGGCAAAGCCATACCAACTATCACTAATAGCAGATATGCCTATACTTATCATCAATTGAGTTTTTGATGCTGTATAGCCCATAAAATTTCTATGTAACTTCTTAGCTTCAAATGCTTTATACATTTTATCTGAAGGAAGAGCAAAATGGTCCATACCTATTTCTATATAACCATTTGCTAAAAGTTGCTTCTTCCCTATTTCATATAAATGTCGTTTTTGGTCTGCTGTAGGAAGGTCATTTTCATCAAACCCTCGTTGTCCAGTACCTTTAACCCAAGGCACGTGAGCATAACTATAGAAAGAAATTCTATCTGGACGTAAAAAATTCGTTTTCTCTATACTATACAAAACATCTTCTTCTGTTTGGAAAGGTAATCCAAAAATAATATCGTGACTAACAGATTCATAACCAATTTCTCTTGCCCAATTAGTAACCTTTTCTACATTTTCAAAAGGTTGTATACGATGAATGGCTTTTTGCACTTTGGGTGAATAATCTTGAACTCCATAACTTACTCGAGAAAAACCATTATCTGCAAGTGTTTTAAGATGCTCATAGGTTGTATTATTGGGGTGTCCTTCAAAACTGAACTCAAAATTTGGAGCTTTCAGAGCTCTTTCAAAAATTTTTTCTAATAAATAATTCAAATTCTCAGGACTAAAAAAAGTAGGTGTTCCTCCTCCTAAATGAATCTCTTTAATAAAAGGCTTTTCTGGCAACAAATCCATATACAAATTCCACTCTTTCAACACATTATCTATATAAGGTGTTTCCATTTCATGTCGTTTTGTAATGTGTTTATGACATCCACAGAAAGTACATAAACTCTCACAAAAAGGCAAGTGAATATAAACACTTATCCCTTCTGAAAGATTACTTTCTGAAAAAGATTTTTGCACAGAAGCTATCCATTTTTCATAAGAAAAAGTGTCATTTTCCCAATATGGAACCGTTGGATAACTTGTATATCTTGGACCTGCTACATTATATTTTTGGAATAAAGAAATCATTTTTTGTAATTAGCTTGCAAAAATACAAATATCATTTATATTATCACACTTTTTTTATGACATTTTTATCTTAAAAAAAAGTTATTTATTATCAAAAAAAACAAAATCACTTATTAACTGATAACATTATTTTCATCCTCAATTATATATAATTTTTTTATTTCTATTTGTTATAAAAAGTTGTTAATAAATATACGTATAATAAACCACTGATTTTCAGTAAAATAAAAATAGTATTTCAGAATTAACAAATAAAAAACTTGTACTTTAATTTTTTTTCCTACTTTTGCACAAATCATTTTATAAAATTTTATGTTCGATATTATGGGAATGATGGGCAAACTCAAAGAAGCCCAAAGTAAAATAGAGGAAACTAAGAAGCGCTTAGATTCAGTTTTTATTGATGAACAAAGCCAAGATGGTAGCATAAAAGTATCTGTTACAGCCAATCGAAAAATAAAATCTATTGAAATAGATGAGCGTCTTTTACAAGATAAAGAAGAACTTGAAGACTATTTATTACTGACACTAAACAGAGCTTTAGAACGAGCTTCTGTAATTAATGAACAAGAATTAGCAGGAAGTATAAAAGATGGTATGCCTAATATTCCTGGGCTTTTTAACTAATTAATAATATTTTTACCCTATAAAAATAATTGTAGTATGGGCAAAATCATTGCAGTAGCAAACCAAAAAGGAGGAGTAGGAAAAACTACATCTTCTATTAATTTAGCAGCAGCATTAGGTGTTTTAGAGAAAAAAGTCCTTTTGATTGATGCTGACCCTCAAGCAAATGCAACTTCGGGTTTAGGAATTGATGTGGAAAGTATTGAACATGGTACTTATGAACTTTTAGAGCATACTATTTCAGCCAAAGAAGCTATTCTAAAAACAGAATCTCCAAATTTAGAAATTATAGCCGCACATATAGACCTTGTAGCTATTGAAATAGAATTGGTAGATAAACCAAAACGTGAATATATGCTAAAAGAAGCTTTGGCTCCGATTAAAGCTTTATATGATTATATTATTATTGATTGTGCGCCTTCTCTTGGATTATTGACTCTCAATGCCTTAACTGCAGCAGACTCTGTTATTATCCCTATACAATGTGAGTATTTTGCATTAGAAGGACTTGGTAAATTACTCAATACTATAAAAAGCGTTCAAAAAATACATAACCCAGCTTTAGATATAGAAGGTTTATTATTAACAATGTATGATGCTCGGTTAAGACTTTCTAACCAAGTGGTTGAAGAAGTTCAAAAACATTTTACAGAAATGGTTTTTGACACTATCATTCAAAGAAATATTCGCCTTAGTGAAGCACCTAGTTTCGGTGAAACTATTATTAAATATGATGCTGCAAGTAAAGGTGCTGCTAATTATATTAGCCTTGCAGAAGAAATTATCAAAAAGAATAGTTAAGAAATGGCAAAAACATTTAATAAAGGACAACGTTTAGGACGGGGATTACAAGCCATTCTTCCTACTAATGATGTACGTACAGCTACGGACGAAAATGCTGAACAAGTTATTGGAAATATTCTATTATTAGATTTGGATAGTATTGATACTAACCCAAATCAGCCTCGAACTATTTTCAATGAAGAGTCCTTACAAGAACTAGCTACATCTATTAAAGAATATGGTGTTATTCAGCCTATCACAGTTAGAAAAATTGGTCCTGATAAATACGAACTTATTTCAGGTGAGCGTCGTTTACGAGCTTCAAAAATTGCTGGGATAGAAAAAATACCTGCTTTTATTCGTATTGCAAATGATGAAGAGTCCCTGATTATGGCTCTCATCGAGAATATTCAACGGCAAGATTTAGATCCTATTGAAGTAGCGCTTTCTTATAACAGAATGATTGAAGAACTCAATTTGACACAAGAACAAATGAGTGAAAAAGTAGGAAAAAAACGTTCTACAATTACTAATTATCTACGGTTATTAAAGCTTGACCCTATTATCCAATCTGGAATACGAGATGGTTTTATCTCTATGGGGCACGGAAGAGCTATTATTAATATTGATGAAACAAAAGAACAAATTGATATTTATAATAAAATCATAGCACAAGACCTATCCGTTCGAGATACTGAAGCGTTAGTACAACAAATAAAACAACCTGAAAAAGTAGCTATTATAAAACAAAATAAAAACCATCAAATTCCTGATTTTGTTAAAAATAGTGTAGAAGAAATAAGACAACGTTTTGGAGCTAATATTACAATTAAGTATACGAAAGGAAAAGGTAAATTAGAAATTCCGTTTAAATCTGAAGAAGATTTTAAACGAATACAAAAAATATTGCAAGGTGAATAATAAATACTTCTTTATAATCATATGGAGTCTGTTTTGGGGAAATATTTTTGCTCAATCAGACTCTTTGTCTATTCAATCTAAAAAAAATATTTCTACACAAAAAGATAGTATAAATATTTACAATTCTATTGATAATCAAAAAATTACTTGGAATACTGACCCTCTTTCTCCTGCAAAGGCTGCTTTTTATTCAGCTATTATTCCTGGATTAGGACAAGTTTATAACAAGAGTTATTGGAAAGTACCTATTGTTTATGGAGCTATCGGAACAGGAGTCTATTTTTATATCAGAAATAGTAATGAATATGATAGATATCGAGATGCTTATAAACGTAGAATTGATGGGTATAGAGATGATGAATTTTATGGAGACCCAAATAATGAAAGACCTCGTTATAGTGATGATGCACTTCGTAGAGCTCAAAATTTTTATCGTAGAAACAAAGAAATGTCTTTATTAATTACAATTGGGCTATATGCTTTAAATATTATTGAAGCAAATGTAGATGCTCATTTGAAGCAATTCAATGTTGATGAGCACTTATCTATACATCCTTACATTCAAATGAATCAGTGGGACAATAGACCTCAATTTGGTATTTCTCTCAATATTAATATGTAAAAAAAGAGTTGTTTTTCAACAACTCTTTTTTCTTTTTAGTATGCCTTTTATTCTATAGAGAATTAAAAAATTCTTCCATTTTTTCTCTTTCTTCTTGTGCTAATGCTGGGTCAATTAATATACGACCACTATGCTCATCTGTGGTTATTTTTTTACGAGAAGCTATTTCCATTTGCATTTGAGGTGGAATCACAAAAAATGACCCTCCTGATGCTCCTCTTTCAATAGGAACAACAGCTAAACGATTAGCCACACTATTACGAATACGTTGATAAGCACTCAATAATCGAGGTTCTATTTCAGATGAAATTTCTAAAGATTTTCTTAAAAGAGTTTCTTCATCTTTTTTAGTTTCTTCTAAAATGGAATCCAACTCATCTTTCTTATGTTGAAGATGTTTTTTACGAACTTCTAATTGTTCTTTTATCTGAGCAATAGAATGTTTTTTATGCTCTATTTCAGCTTTGTGTTCTTTAAGATGTTTTTCTGCTAACTGAATTTCAAGTTCTTGGAACTCTATTTCTTTTGAAATTGAATTGAATTCTCTATTGTTACGAACATTTTTCTGTTGTTCATTATATTTTTTTATTAGAGCTTTACTTTCCTCTATTGTATTTTTTTTAACAACTATATTCGCATTTATTTTTTCAAGTTCTACGCCTATTTTTTCTAAGCGACTTTCTAGCCCTGCTACTTCATCTTCCAAGTCATTCACTTCTAGCGGTAGTTCTCCTCGTATATTCCTTATTTCATCTATCTTACAATCAATAAGTTGTAAGTCATATAAGGTTCTTAATTTTTCTTCTACGGTTGTTTCTTTTTTTGTCATACTTATAAGTAGTTGATAGGATTTGTATTTGTTTTTGATAAATAAAATGCAAAGTTAGGGAATTTTTTTGTAAATTCATCTAATAAAAGATTTTTTGTAAATTGCTCACTTTCATAGTGCCCTATATCTGCTAGTAAAATTTTTTGTTCAGCTTTGAAAAAATCGTGATATTTGATATCAGAAGTAATATAAGCATCTGCACCTGCCATAATGGCATTTTCTATAGCAAAAGCTCCACTACCGCCAAGTACTGCTACTTTTTTTATTTTTTTATTTAAAAATTGAGAATGTCGAATACATTGTGTATTCATTTTTTCTTTAACATAATTTAAAAAATCTTGTTCTCCCATTGGCTCACTAAATTCGCCAATCATTCCTAAACCTATATGCTGATTTTTATTCTCTAATAAATAAATTTGATATGCTACCTCTTCATAAGGATGATTTTCAAAGAGAGCTTTCAAGATATTTTTTTGTAAATGTTTAGGAAAAATTACTCCTATTTGAATTTCATTCTCAAAGTGTAATTTATTTTTTTCTCCTATTGAAGGTTGGCTATTTTCATTTCCTTTAAAACTTCCTAACCCATTGATATTAAAGCTACAATCAGAATAATTTCCTATATTACCTGCTCCTGCTTCAAATAATTTTTCTCTTAAAAAATCTGCATCTTTTGTAGGAACATAAGTTTCTAACTTACATATGGTTTCTTTTTGAGGAATAAGTATTTGTCTATTAGAAAGTTTTAAAATTTCACATATTTTAGCATTTACACCATTAAAAGAGTTATCTAATGCTGTATGTATAGCATAAATAGAAATATCATTTTTTATAGCCTTAATAACTGCTTTTTCAACATAATTACTCCCTGTTAGCTTTTTCAATCCTGAAAAAATGATAGGATGAAAACTTACAATAAGATTACATTTAGACAAAATTGCCTCATCAACCACTTCTTCAAGTGTATCCAATGTTATGAGTACAGAAGAAACTTCTTGTTCTGGACTTCCTACTATAAGTCCCACATTATCAAAGCTTTCAGCATAATTAAGAGGAAAACGTTCTTCTAAAAAATCAATAATTTGTTGTATTTTCATTATTAAGATTTTTTCAGGTGCAAAAATACATTTTTTTTCTTTATAATAAAATTATTTTTATATGAAGAAATAATATTTTATAAATAATAGTATTTTTTTATTTTCTCAAAAAAATAAATTCTTCATTTTCTATTTTAACTAATTGAGATGGAGGTGTATAATCCATTTTTTCTTGTTCTAAAGGAACTATAAAATCTACAGCATTTTTTATATTATCATCAATTTCTTTAAAAAAATGTGGTGTTGATTCTCCACTAATATTTGCAGAAGTAGAAACAATAGGTTTTCCAAATTTTCGAATTAGTTTTTGACAGAAATCATTTTTCACGATGCGAATAGCTACCGTGTTATTTTGAGCTATCACATTAAGAGCCAAACTCTTAGGATTATTATAAATAACTGTTGTTGGTTTTATTTGTTTCTCTAAAAAAAGTAAAATTTCTTTTGAAACATCAACATATTTCTGTAACATTTCTACATCTGAAACTAATAGAATAAGACTTTTTCTTTCGTCTCTTTTTTTTATATTGAAAATTTTTTGAACTGCTTGATAACAAGTAGCATCACAACCAATTCCCCAAACGGTATCTGTTGGATACAAAATAGTTCCTTTATTTTCTAAAAACGCCATTGTTTCATAAATAATATTATCAAAAAGTGTCATATATTAATAAAAATTAAGAAAAGCCAAAGATAATTCCTTGGCTTTTTGTTTTATGAAAACATATCTTTTATTTTTTCAAAAAAGGATTTTTCGTCATCTCCTGGTTTAGGTTCAAAATTTTCGTCATCTAACATTTTTTGGAAAAAGTTTTTCTGTTCCTTTGTTAAGTTTTTAGGAGTCCAAACATTAATATAGACTAATAAATCACCTGCTCCATAATGGCTTAAACTTGGAACACCTTTTCCTTTTAGTCTCAGAATTTTCCCTGATTGTATACCTTCTTCAAGTTTTATACGCACTCGTCCTGTGGCTGTTTCTATTTCTTTTGAACAACCCAAAACAGCTTCTGGAATACTTATATAAAGATCTAAATGAAGATTATCTCCTTCTCTTTTTAGAGTTTCGTGTTCAACCTCTTCAATAATAACTAGCAAATCACCTGGTATACTATTAGCTCCAGGAGCTTCATTCCCTTTTCTACTTACTTTTAGTTGCATTCCTTGCACTACACCAGCAGGTATCTTTATAGAAACTGTTTCTTCTATATTTATTAAACCTTGATTATCAGCGCCTTCGGCTTTTTTATCAATTACCTGTCCGCTTCCTCCACAAGTGGGGCAAGTAGTGCTTGATTTCATCACTCCTAATATAGTATTTACTTCTCGAACAACACTTCCATTGCCGTGACAAGTACTACAAGCCTTGTATGTAGAGCCTTCAGCTTTTACTTTTCGTTGTACTTTTACTTTTTTCTCAACGCCTGTAACAATATCTGCTAATGTAAGTTTTACTCGAATACGCAAATCACTACCTTTAACTTGGTAAGAACGAGAATTTCCACCACCAAAACCGCCAAAACCACTAAAACCATTGAAATGCCCCCCGAAAATATCTCCAAAGTTACGGAAAATATCTTCTACATCCATATTATAATAACCTGCACCAGCACCGCCACCTTCAAAAGCTGCGTGACCATATTGATCATATTGTGCTCTTTTTTGCTCATCACTGAGAATTTCATAAGCCTGAGCAGCCTCTTTAAATTTTTCTTCAGCTTGTTTATCTCCTGGATTTTTATCAGGGTGAAATTCTATAGCTTTTTTTCGATACGCTTTTTTTATTTCTGCTTGTGTCGCTGTTTTGCTTATACCTAATATTTCGTAAAAATCTTTTTTCATTTCAATAAATATTATAGCTAAATTACTGACCTACAACCACTTTTGGATAACGAATTATTTTATCTCCTAATTTGTATCCTTTTTCTACAACATCAATAATTTTACCTTTAAATTCTTCTGAGGGAGCAGGAATTTGAGTAATTGCTTCGTGGATTTCACTATCAAAACTATCAGAAGGCAATACTTCAACAAGATCTAACCCTTTTGATTTCAGAGTATTAAAGAATTTATTATAAATTATTTCTACTCCTCGTAAATGATCGTTATCTCCTGATTTTGAAATCTCTACCAATGCTCTATCAAAATCATCCAAAATAGGAAGCAATGACTGTATGACATCTTGTCCTGCCGTTTTAAATAATTCTACACGCTCTTTGGCAGTTCTTTTTTTATAATTTTCAAATTCTGCAAAAAGTCGTAAAAATTTATCTTTCTCTTTTAGTAATTCAGCTTCAAAATCTGGTGTTTCCTCCGCTTTAACCTCATCTATATTCTCTTGATTATCAACAACATTGTTATCCTGAGCAAAATTTTCTTCATTTGCACCTTGTTCTTGGTATGTGCTTGTATCTTCTGTAATCATTTTATTTTTTTTATTAATTACAGAACAAAAGCAAAATCATTGCCAAAACTTATTTTATGTCAAAATGGCATTTCTTTTAAAATATTCATTTTAGGATAAAATAAAAAAATTTAACTCTTAATTTATTTAAAAAAATGATAAATTAATTAATAAAATACAAAATAAAGTTATTTTTCAAAATATTTAAAGTTAAAAATATTATTTTTTTTGGTAAAATATTTAATTTTTTTTATCTTTGCCTCAATTAACCAAAAATAAAAATTATGGCACTTACCGTTTATGACAAAGTACAATGGCACATTCAAGCGGAAAATACGCCTGAAAATATTCCTGAAGACAAGGTGGCTGCTCCAATAGCTTTCTTTCTGCAATGGAGTTATGAAAACCACTTCTTACATCCTGATATTATGGAAATTATAGATTCTTATCTTGAACGGCAATCTTCTATAAATTTTAAAGACTTATTACTGATTGATTTGGATGGAATACTAAGTAGTGAAGAACTTAGCTCAAAAGGTAAGCGCTTTATGAATGCTTATTACAGAGATGAACGAGGCAAATTTGCGCAAACATTTTCTTCCTATTTAAAAGATTATGATAATTTTATAAAAAATTATTATGGAGATAATTACAATATAGATTATTATAATTATGAATATACTCCTGAGAATTATCTAGAAATCAAGAAAATGATTGATAAAAGATATGAACAATATTTAAGTTTTTCTGATAAAAATTAATAACAAATGAAGTTTCCACAAACTTATACTTTAAAACAAATCGCAACTATTATTAATTCATCTTTTGTTGGTGATGAGGATTTTCCTGTTTTAGGAATGAATGAAATTCATATCGTAGAGGAAGGAGATATTGTATTTGTTGATCACCCAAAATATTACGATAAAGCCCTACAATCCAAAGCTACTATTATACTCATTAACAAACAAGTAGAATGTCCAAAAGGGAAAGCTTTACTCATATCTGATGACCCTTTTCGTGATTTTAATAAACTAACTGAATTCTTTAAACCTTTCCAAAAATCTACAAGTTTAATAGCACCTTCTGCTCAAATAGGTGAAAATACAATTATACAACCAGGTGCTTTTATTGGAAATAATGTTAAAATAGGAGATAATTGTATAATCCACTCTAACGTAAGTATTTATGACGATTGTATTATCGGGAATAATGTTAATATCCACGCAGGAACTATTTTAGGAGCAGATGCTTTTTATTATAAAAAAAGACCAGAAGGTTTTGATAGGCTAAAATCTGGTGGGCGAGTTGTTATTCAAGATAATGTAGATTTAGGCGCTCTATGTACCATTGACCGAGGAGTATCTGGTGATACTACTGTGAAAAAAGGCACAAAAATTGACAATCAAGTACATATTGGGCACGATACTGTAATTGGAGAGAAATGCCTTATCGCTTCACAAGTAGGAATTGCTGGTTGTGTTGTTATTGAAGATGAAGTTACTATATGGGGACAAGTAGGAATGACAAGTGGCATTACTATTGGGAAAAAAGCAGTTATTTTAGCACAAAGTGGAATTTCAAAATCATTAGATGGAGAACAAACTTACTTTGGATATCCTGCCGAAGAAGCCCGTAAAAAATATAAAGAAATGGCTGGTATTAAAAATCTATTAAAATAATTATTAATATCCTCTAAAAATATACTGGAAGTAATACTTTTACTTTCAGTATATTTTTTTACTATCTTCAAGAATAAAATTAATGAAAAAAGTACTTATTATTACCTATTATTGGTCTCCTGCTGGCGGTCCTGGAGTACAAAGATGGCTTAAATTTGTCAAATATCTACGAAATTTTGGTATTGAGCCTATTGTTTATATTCCTGAAAACCCTACTTATCCTATTATTGATAAAAATATAGGAGATGATTTGCCAAAAAATATAACTATCCTTAAAAAAAAGATCATAGAACCTTATTCCTTGGCATCTTTATTCTCTAAAGAGAAAACAAAGAAAATAAGTTCAGGAATTATCCCCTCCAAACAATTAAACTGGGTTGATAAATTATTACTTTGGGTACGAGGCAATGTTTTTATACCCGATGCTCGTGTTTTATGGGTAAAACCTTCTGTAAAATATTTAGAAAAATATATAATTGAAAACCAAATAGATACTATTATTACTACCGCCCCTCCTCATAGTGTTCATTTAATTGGAAAAGAACTTAAAAAAAGATTAAATATTAGATGGATAGCCGATTTTAGAGACCCTTGGACAAATATTGGATACCATTCTGAACTGAGATTAACTAAAAGTTCTGCAAAAAAACACTCCGATTTGGAGAAAAGCGTTCTACAAAGCGCAGATACCATTATTGTTACAAGTCCTAGTACAAAAAAAGAATTTCAGAGTAAAACGGAACAACCTATCGTATTGATAACTAATGGTTTTGATGATGAATTATCACAAAATATTATTCCTTCTAGTAAATTTTTTATTTCACACATTGGCTCATTATTAACAGAACGAAATCCTAAAACTTTATGGCGAGTTTTAGAAGATTTAGTAAATGAAAATAAAGAATTTGCCAATGATTTACATCTGTGTTTAGCAGGAAAAGTGAGTGATGAGGTTATTTCTGATTTAAAAATTCATCAATTATATAAATATACAGAATTTAAAGGTTATATTTCCCATAATGAAGCTATTGAATTGCAACATTATTCTCAAATTCTCCTATTATTAGAAATAAATCACGAAAAAACACAAGGAATAATACCTGGAAAGCTATTTGAATATATGGCTGCTAACCGACCTATTTTAGCTATGGGCTACAAAGAGTGGGACGCAGGCGAAATCATAAAACAAACTAACACAGGCACTGTTGTTCCGTCTGATAATTACCAAAAAATTAAGCAAACTATACTAAATTATTATGATTTATTCAAAAAAGGAAATCTAACCACTAATTCTTCTGAAATATCTAACTATCACAGAAAGCAATTAACTAAAAAACTTGCTGAATTAATATAAAAAAACAATATAAAAACGAAAAAAAGATATAGAATTTGTCATTTCTATATCTTTTTTTATTATTTAAATTGAGGAAAACTATATTGATTTACATTTTTGTTGAAGCCATTGTCTTTGAGACTCTTCTAAGAGAGGCGAAAGTACTTTTTCTACTCTTGAATGATAGTCATTGAGCCATTTTCTCTCTTTTTCTGTTAGTAAAGATACTTCTATACAACTTGTTTCTATTGGGCATAATGTAAGTACCTCAAAAGAGAAAAATTCTCCAAATTCAGAAACTCCATCTTTTTGAACAGCTATCAAATTTTCTATTCTTATACCATATTTATCCTCTATATATATTCCAGGTTCGTCAGAGCATACCATACCTTCATATAAAGGGATATCTTTCAAGTCTTTTCGGATATTCTGAGGGCCTTCGTGGACGTTCAAGAAACTCCCTACACCGTGTCCTGTACCGTGTCCATAATCTTTATGTTCTAACCAAAGTGGCATACGCGCAAAGGCGTCTAATTGTACTCCTCGTGTTCCTTTGATGAATTTTGCCATTGCCAAATTAATCATTCCTTTCAGTACTAATGTATAATCTTTCTTGAAGTCTTGATTATATTCTCCTAATACTGCTGCACGAGTAATATCTGTTGTTCCCTCTCTGTATTGCCCTCCTGAATCTATCAGAAGTGTTCCTTTGTTGGTTACCTTCTTAGCTGAGTCTTTTTTTGCAGAATAATGAACTATAGCTCCATTACCTTGATAGCCAACAATCTCCCCGAAGCTATTGCCTACAAAATTATATTGCTCTGCACGGAAGTTTTCCAATTTACGACCTATAGAATACTCATCCATTTCCTCTTTTCCTACTTGATTTTCTAACCAATATAAGAAATTTACCATAGCTACACCGTCTTTCACCATTGCAGTTCGGAAACCTTCCAATTCCGTTTTATTTTTAACTGCTTTTAGTAACTGAGAAGGTGGTTCTGCTTCTATAAAAGTATTTTTATCTTTTAATATATGATAAATAGATTCGTTAGCATTAGAAGAGATTAGTATTTTTTGGTCTTTCAGTTTTGATAATTCCGAAAAGAAATCCTCATAAGGATAAAGCTCTATTCCTGCTTGTTGTAAGTGTTTCTTTACAGAAGTATCACATTTCTTTTCACTTACAAAAAGTTTTGCTACATCTTTTGTTATATATAAATATCCTAAAAATACAGGATTATAAGCTACATCACTTCCTCGAAGATTGGTTATCCAAGCTACATCATCAAGAGAGGTTACAATATGGCTATCTGCGGCATACTTTTTAGCCATTTCAGAACGAATTTTAGCTAATTTATCTTCTACAGATTGTCCTGCGAATTCTAATGGATGTATAAATATAGGATTTTCCGCATCTTTTGGTCTATTATTCCATATTTTTTCAAGTAATGGAATATCTACCAATGTTATTTTTTTACTTTGTAGTCTCTTTGAGAGCAATTCCCAATTAGAATGAGCCGTACATAGCCCATTTACACCTACTTTTGTACCCTCAGGAAGCTCCGATAGTAACCAATCTATATAGTTTGGTGTACCTTCTACTCCATCTTTAAATAAATCTATACCTGTTTCATTTAGTTCGGTAGCTGCTTGTACAAAATAACGAGAGTCTGTCCAAACGCCCGCCTTATCTAAGGTAAAAACTGCAAAACCTGCAGAACCAGTGAAACCAGAAATCCACGCTCTTTCAAGCCAGAATTCAGGAAGATATTCACTCATATGCGGATCAGCACTATACACTATGAAAGCTCCTAAATCATTAGCCTTCATTTGTTCTCTTAATAATGAAACTTTTTCTCGTGTTTTCATTTTATGTTGTTTTTAATTAAAAATACTATAAAAATATACTACAAGAATATAATTTTATTTTCGTTCTTATGTTTTTATCAATTTTTCTATATTTTATCTTTTGGATTGGTGTATATATACCTCTGTTGCGCCTTGCCCATACTTAGCATAATCAGCATCATAGTATGAAATGTTATTATATCGACCTAAAAGATATTCTAATTCTAATTTTAATACCCCCTCTCCTACTCCGTGAATAAAAATTACTTTCTGGAAACGGTTTTCAATAGCCAATTCAAGTTGATATCTTGCTACATTGAGCTGTTTTGTTAATATTTCATAGTTTTGCATTCCTCTTGGATTATCTACAAGCTGTTCAATATGCAAATCTATTTCCATTATCTTGATATTTTTATCCTTTTTTGGAGTTGAATAATTTTTTTTAGTCTTTTTCTCTTCTTTTTCAAATAAAAAATCTTCTGACTGAGGGATATTTAAAGTAATTTCTCCTTCATTTATCTTAACAACCCTATCTTTATCAAATAAAAATTCTAATCCATCATCAGTTTTTATACTAATTTGATTTTGGACTATATTTTTAACTACTCCTTTTATGAGTTCATCAATTACTTCAACCTTATCTCCTATCTGTATCATCAATTTTTATTTTATTTATAGTTATTTTTTACCTTATTTTATAGAAATCAATTATCTTTCCGTTTGGAAGACAATTTTTTTGATAAAGTATAAATTCCTACAACTAAAAATAGTAGCCCACCAATGAGTATATATTGCTCTTGGAAGAATCTATATTCTTTATTAGATTGTAGATATAATAAAAATACGCCAATTATCATACAAAGGTATGATATAATATTTGTTTTCTTTAAAATACTCATTATTTTATTAATAAAATTTCTTTTGCTAGCTCAATCATTCTCTTATCACCGGTATGTTTTTTAGGTTCATCAGAAAGTTTTACTGTTTTAACCCATTCTTTATCAGAAGTAAGTACTTCTGTAAGTTTCATAACGATATTCATAGGTTTTAAGCCTACATCGTTTGTCAAATTAGTTCCTATACCGAAAGATATTCCTATTTTACCTCTACAAGCCATTGTTATAGATTCTATCTTCTCTGGTGTAAGTCCATCTGAGAAAATTATATATTTAGACAACGGATTGATTCCCATTTTTTTATAATGTTCAATTGTTTTATTAGCAAAATCTATCGGGTCTCCACTATCGTGCCTTACACCATCGAATAATTTACTGAATTTTTTATCAAATTGTTTGAAAAACACATCATTCGTATAAGTATCAGACAAGGCTACACCCAAATCACCTCTATAAACATCAACCCAAGACTCCAATGACATTGCATTTGCCATCTTGAAGCCATATTCTGCAGCGTGGAACATAAACCACTCGTGTGCGTGAGTCCCGATTGCCTTCACTTGATATTTCATAGCGAAATGAACATTACTAGAACCCGAAAAATTATATTTTTGAGACTTCGTGAGCGCTCTCATTACCACATCTTGAGTGTGATATGAATGTCTGCGTCTTGTTCCGAACTCTGCAAAAACTACATCAAGGTTCTCGAATAACTTTATCTTCTCAATAGTTCTACTTTGTATCTCCTCATCACTACAACCTACTGCCCCAGTTAATTTATAGTATAATTCGCTTATCATAGCCAAGAGCGGAACTTCCCAGAGAATAGTTCTGTACCAATATCCTTCCACTTTAACCGAAAGTTCTTTACCGTTTTGCTCTATTTGCACCTCAGAAGGGTCATAACGATAACCTTCCAAAAAATCTATATACGCTGCATTGAGGTACGGACAAGAAGATTTCAGGAATTGTTTTTCTTCTTTTGACAACTTCAATGTAGCCATTTGATTTACTGCTTCTTGCATTACTTTTGCAAAACCATCAGGAAATTCGTGATTTCCTCTATTGATGAACTCATATCGTCCCTTGATAGATGGGAATAATTTTACAACAGCACATTGCATTGTAAATTTATAAAAATCATTATCTAAAATAGAATTAAATATTCTATAATTATGCTCCAACATAGTTTATATTCTTTTAAATTAGTATGTATATCTTTTTCTTATTTTGAAAATCTTTTTATGAGAAACTCATTATACTCTATTGATTTTCAATATTATATTAATATGTTTGCAAAAATAATATTTTTTTATTATACAACCAAACATTATATATATTTTTATTCAATAAATTTTGTTTTTTACAATATTTTAGTATTTTTATCTATTTTATTTCATAAAAATATTATAAAATAATATTTCATATATCAAATACAATTTATTTTCATAAAACAGAACTATTATATATATAAATATTTTTATAAAATATATTGTTAATGTATATTATAACATTTTTTATATTTTGATTTTATCTTCTTAGTAGTACTACACTGATATATGAAATTACAAAACTTTAAAATAGTACTATTTTGATATGAATTACACCTATAAAACATCATCATACTACTATAGTGAATATTTCAGTATTTCATTTCATAAAAACACTACCTTTTTTACTTAAAAAACTCAATAAAACTCAAAAATAGTACTACGTTGATGATTTTGAAAATCATTTATAATAAAAATAGTACTCCACTGATTGTTTTTCACTTCATAAATACCCAAAATAGTATTTTTATATATTATTTTTACTTATAAAAATATATTTATATAAAAATGATGAAGAGTTATGATACATAAAAACTATGTCATAACTCTTTTTTTATTATTTTTCAATCAAATTTATATGCGTTATTTATCAAGAAAAGGTCTGCAATAGTTATAGCTGCCATAGCTTCTACTATGGGGACTGCTCTTGGAACCACACAAGGGTCGTGGCGTCCTTTTCCGATAACTTCTACTTCGTTTCCTTCTTTATCTATACTCTTTTGAGGTTGCATTATAGTTGCAACAGGCTTAAATGCTACTCTGAAATAGATATCCATTCCGTTAGATATTCCTCCTTGTACTCCACCAGAGTTATTAGTTTGGGTTGTCCCTTTCGTAGTGAAAATATCATTATATTCGCTTCCTTTCTTCTGTATTGAAGAGAAACCGCCGCCATATTCAAAACCTTTTACAGCATTGATGGACAACATAGCCTTCCCTAACTCTGCGTGTAGCTTATCGAAGACAGGTTCTCCTAATCCTGCAGGAACATTTTGTATAACACAGGTAATAATACCGCCTATTGTATCTCCTTGCTTACGAATTTGCTTTATATATTCCTCCATCTGTATTGCCAAATCAGCATCTGGGCAACGCACAGGGTTGTTTTCTATTTGAGAGAAATCTAATTCTTCATAATTTTCATTCTTTAATGATAAATTACCTACAGCAGATACATATGCAGTTATTTTTATTTGTGAAAGAAACTGTTTAGCTATCGCTCCAGCCACTACTCGGCACGCAGTTTCTCTGGCAGAACTCCTTCCTCCACCTCTATAATCTCGAAATCCATATTTTTTGTCATAAGTATAGTCCGCGTGATTGGGTCTATATACATTTTGTATATGATTATAGTCTTCTGAATGCTGATTGTTATTCTCTATAATAAAACCAATAGGAGTACCTGTTGTTTTTCCTTGAAATATACCTGATAGGAAGCGAACTTTATCTGTTTCTTTTCGTTGAGTAACTATGGAGGACTGCCCAGGTTTTCGTCTGTCCAATTCGGTTTGTATTTTATCAAAATCTAATACTAAACCAGCTGGACAGCCTTCAACAATACCGCCAATAGCCTCTCCGTGAGATTCTCCGAAGGTCATAACACGAAATAATTTTCCGATTGAGTTCCCTGCCATATCTTTTTATTATTTTTTGATTTATTTTATTATAATTATTCTTCTAATCTTTTAATTTCTACTTCATAAAGTTGTGAAAATATTGCTTCGAGTTGGTCTGCTTCATTTTTTCTAATGTTAATATATACTCTGCAATCCATTTCTAATTTTTGATTTACTACATTAGCATTCTTTTCTTTGATTATCTTCATCACTTTATTCATATTTTTATATTCGAAACGGATTTCAAAAGATACATCTATAGTTCTTTCTTCTATTTTAGCTTCTTCGAGAGTCATTTGTGCAGTAGTTTTATATGCATTGATAAGCCCTGAAACGCCTAATTTTATTCCGCCAAAATAACGCACAACAATGATAAGTATATTTGTTAAATCATAAGACTGAATTTGTCCATATATAGGCAAACCAGCCGTCCCAGAGGGTTCTCCGTCATCATTAGCTCTGTATCTTTTCTTTTCTTTCCCCAATTGCCAAGCATAACACCAGTGTCTTGCAGAAAAGTGTTCTTTTTTGATATTTTCTAAGTGATTTTTTATCTCTTCTTCACTATTTACAGGAAAAGCATATCCTATAAACTTACTACTTTTATCTTTGAAGATAATTTCGGATATGTTTTGGGTCAATGTACGATAAGTATCCGTTATTTTTGTCATATTTTTTGGTATGATAGTAGTATATCTTTATCAATATATTGAATTTTATTGGGAGAATAATCTAATTTAGGAGCTTTTATCCCATTTTTCCATATTTTATTCCCTATAAACACTCTTGCTTCATCCCACAAGCCTTCATCAATAAATTTTTGAAGAGTAAATGTACCACCTTCCACTATAAGGCTCTGTATTTGATTTTGATATAGATAGTTACATACTTGCTGAGGAATAGATTGCTCTGTATTGAGTTTATAAAAAGTTACATTAGGAGTATTTTGAGCATTTTCAAAAGTGAAAATAACTGATTTTCCATCTTTATAAACAGAATAATCTTTTGAAATCTTCAAATGAGGGTCTATAATTAGTCTTAAAGGATTATTTCCTACCCAATGACGAGTATTTAAGGAAGGATTGTCTTGTAAAATAGTATTTGCACCTACTAGAATGGCTTGTTCTTGGCTTCTCCATTGATGAACGAGCTGTAGAGAGTGATTATTAGTAATCCAAACAGGCTTTTTGTCCTCTTTTTGGAGGGGAGCGATAAAATTATCTTGTGTTTGCGCCCATTTTAAGATGATATAAGGTCTTCTTTTATCGTGAAAAGTAAAAAATCTTTTATTGATTTCTTTGCATTCTTGTTCCAATACTCCTAGAATAACCTCAACACCATTATTTTTAAGTAGTTCGATACCTCTACCAGCTACTTTAGAATAAGTATCTACTGTCCCAATAACTACTTTCGGGATTCTTTTATCTAAAATAAGGTTAGCACAAGGCGGAGTTTTTCCAAAATGCGCGCAAGGTTCAAGATTTACATATAATGTACTTTCTTTTAATAGAGATTTATCATAAACACTATCAATAGCATTGACTTCTGCGTGTGGTTCTCCTTGTTGAGAGTGCCAACCTTCGCCAATTATTTTGTCATTATGTACAATAACACTTCCTACAAGAGGATTAGGATAAGTATAACCAATAGCATTACTTGCTAACTGCAAACAACGCTCCATATATTTGTTGTGTTCCATAGAGGCAAAATTACATTTTTTTTATGGATTTTTTGTAATTTACTAAAAAAACTTCTTATATTTGCCCATCGTAAAAACTCTTATAAGAAATGTTAAAAAAATTAGTGTCTTTTATTGTTTTGGGTTGTACTTTTAGCTTCTCTTATATTTCAGCCCAAGAGTTAAATATGGAGCAATTATCTAGTATCAATGTAGATAATTTATCAAATGACCAGATTCGTTCTTTCTGGGAAAAAGCTCAAAGCCAAGGATATACACTTTCAGACTTAGAAAATTTAGCCAAACTAAAAGGTGTTCCTCAAATACAAATTAGTAAACTCAACCAACGTATTTTAATGCTACCTTCAAAACAAAAAGTTGTTAGCAAAACTACTATTGTAGAAAAACAAGAAGGTATTGATACCTTTGGCATAACAGATAATAAAAATATAGATATAAAAAAGAGTAAAGTATTTGGTTTTGATTTCTTCCAGAATCCTAAAATTTCATTTGCTCCTAATGTTAATATGCCAACACCTGAAAATTATATTGTAGGTACTGGAGATGAATTAATTATAGATGTATGGGGTGCAGCTGAGAATAGCTTCTCTCAAAAGATTGATAATCAAGGAAATATCAATCTTAATATGATTGGTAAAATACGTGTTGGAGGACTAAATTTCAATGAAGTAAAAACAAAAATTAACTCTGCTTTAAGACAAATCTATTCTGGAATATCTGCCTCAGAAGGAAGTTATAATAAGGTATATACAAGTGTTTCTATCGGAAATGTTCGTACAGTAAAAGTTAATATTATAGGAGAAGTACAAGTACCTGGAACTTATTCTCTTAACGCTCTATCAACACTATTAAATGCTTTATATGCTTGTGGAGGTCCAACAGAAACAGGGTCTTTCCGAGATATTCAACTCATTCGAAATGGAAATAAAATAGCTACTTTTGATGTTTATAATTTCCTATTGAAAGGTTCTCAAGAAGGGAATTTAAACCTTAATGACCAAGATATTATCATTGTTCCTCCTTATAAAAATCAAGTAGAAGTAAAAGGAAATGTAAAAAGAGAAGGGTTTTATGAAATAAAAGACAACGAAAATTTAGCCACTCTTATTGATTTTTTTGGAGGTTTTAAAGCAAATGCTTATAAAGATAATTTAGTAATTGAAAGAATTGTAGGTGCAAAACGAGAAGTTAAAGAAGTTTCTTATAGTCAAGCAAATACATTTATAATGAAATCTGGTGATAAACTAACTGTTCAAAAATTATCAGATATTTATCATAACAAAATAAGTATAGGAGGAGCTGTATATCAACCTGGTAACTATGCTTATACTGAAGGAATGTCTGCTTTAGACCTTATTAACAGAGCTGCTGGAGTTTTAGATCAGGCTCATTTAGAAAGAGGATTATTATTCCGTACTACAAATCGAGTTGATAAACAAACTTTAAATTTCTCTGTAAAAGATTTATTAGATAAGAAAATCAATTTACCGCTACAAGCCAATGACAGTTTGTTTATTTTCAGTAATGATAATATAAAAAATAAACAATTTGTTCGTATTGAAGGAGCTGTAAAAAATCCTAAAAGTGTTCCTTTTATGGAAGGGCTAAAAGCTGAAGACCTCATTATAATGGCTGGAGGATTTATAGAAGGAGCTGATGCTAGTACAATTCATCTTTCACGACAAGTAAATGATGAAAATTTTAAAACAATTAGTGAAGTTCAACACATATCTTTATCTCCTGATTTAAAAGTATCCTCAGGAAGCGTAACCTTGCAACCTAATGATATTATTACAGTCAGATACCAAAAAGGTTATTCTGCTCAACAATTAATCAAAATAGAAGGAGAAATTAGTTTTCCAGGGCATTATAGTATTTTAACAAAAGATGAAAGAATTTCTGATTTTATTGAACGTGCTGGTGGTATTACTCCTTATGCTTATCTAAAAGGCGCTACACTAATCCGTAAAATGAAAGATTTGTCTGATAAAGAACAAATAAAACAACTTCAAGAGCTTAATAATGCTACAAATGAAATAAAAATAGAAAAAATAGGAAATGATAATGAATATAGAGTAGGTATTAATCTTGAAAAAATTATGAAAAATAAAAATTCATATCAAAATTTAATACTAAAAAATGAAGATATTCTTATCATCCCTTCTGAAAAACAAACAGTAGAGGTTAAAGGATTGGTTTTAGCTCCTTCTCTTGTTCAATATGAAAAAGGAAAAACACTTAAATCATATGTTAATAATGCAGGAGGATTTGCAAATAATGCCAGAAAAAGAGCTGCTTATGTAATGTATGCTAATGGAAGTGTAGAAGGCACGCGTAATTTCTTATTTTTCAAAAGTTATCCTAAAATAGAACCAGGCTCAATTATCATTATTCCTGAAAAGCCTGAAAGAAAATCTCTCTCTACAACAGAAACAATAAGTATCACTACAGCATTAACTACTTTAATGATATTGATTTACAATACTTTTAAATAACTTATGAAAAAAGGTAATAGTTTATTCTATTACCTTTTTATTTTTTTAATTATTTATTTCTTACTCATTTCTGTGAAATATTCAAAGAAATAAGGTATTGTTTCTATTCCCTTTAAGTAATTAAAAATACCATAATGTTCATTAGGTGAGTGAATAGCATCACTATCCAAACCAAAGCCCATTAAAATTGATTTTGAACCTAATTCCTCTTCAAACAAAGCCACAATTGGAATACTTCCTCCCGAGCGTTTTGGTATAGGAGACTTTCCAAAAGTAGTTTCATATGCTTTCGCTGCTGCTTGATAGCCAATATAATCAATAGGAGTTACGTAAGCTTTACCACCGTGGTGTGGAGAAACTTTGACTTTAACCCCTTTAGGTGCTATGCTTTCAAAATGTTTTGTGAACAATTCAGTTATTTCTTCCCAATTTTGATTAGGCACTAATCGCATTGATATTTTTGCAAAAGCCTTACTTGGTATTACTGTTTTAGCTCCTTCTCCTGTGTAGCCACCCCAGATTCCATTTACATCAAGTGTTGGTCTAATAGAATTTCGTTCATTAGTTACATATCCTTCTTCTCCATAAATATCATCTATATCCAATGCTTTTTTATATTCTTCCAATGAGAAAGGCGCTTTTGCCATTTCTTCTCGCTCTTGTTTTGATAATTCTTCTACTTTATCATAAAAATGAGGAATTGTAATATAATTATTCTCATCGTGAAGAGAAGCTATCATTTTTGCTAAAATATTTATAGGATTCGCTACTGCCCCTCCATATAAACCTGAATGTAAATCTCTATTAGGTCCTGTAACCTCTACCTCTACATAGCTTAATCCTCTAAGCCCAGTAGTTATAGAAGGAATATCTTTAGCTATCATTCCTGTATCAGAAATCAGGATAATATCATTCTTTAACTTATCGTGATTATTTTTAACAAACCAACTTAAACTACCAGAACCTATTTCTTCCTCTCCTTCAATCATAAACTTAACATTACAAGGCAATTTTTCATTGGCAACCATATATTCAAGAGCTTTTACATGCATATAAAACTGCCCTTTATCATCTGCGGAACCACGAGCGAAAATAGCACCTTCTGGATGAATTTCTGTTTTTTTAATGATAGGCTCAAAAGGCTTAGACTCCCATAATTCCAGAGGGTCTGGTGGTTGAACATCATAATGTCCATAAACTAACACAGTAGGCAAATTAGGATCAATTATTTTTTCTCCATAAACTATTGGGTTTCCTGGGGTTTCACAAATTTCTACTTTAGGGCACCCCGCCTTTTCAAGAGCCTCTTTTACAGCTTTCGCAGTGTTCAATATATCAGCTTTATAAGCTGAATCTGCACTTATTGATGGAATCTTTAACAACTCTATCAATTCATCAACCAATCTATTTTTATTGGTTTCAATAAATTCTTTTATTGTTGCCATAATTTTATAATTTATTTCTAAAAATTATTCTGTGGTGCAATTTACGAATTTTAAATGATATATAAAAGAAAAAAACCATTTCTTTTAGGAAATGGTTTATAACAGAAAATCTTTATTAAAATTTATTTTACTTTTTCAACAATTGCTTTGAATGCTTCTGGATGATTCATTGCTAAATCAGCTAAAACTTTACGATTCAATTCTATTTGACTTGCTTTTAGTGCACCCATAAACTTAGAATAAGACAATCCAAACTGACGAACTCCCGCATTAATACGAACAATCCATAAAGCACGGAAAGTTCTTTTCTTATTACGACGGTCTCTGTAAGCATATACCATTGCTTTTTCAACAGCGTTTTTGGCAACTGTCCAAACATTTTTTCTACGACCAAAGAAACCTTTGGCTTGCTTCATTATTTTTTTTCTACGAGCTCTACGAGCTACTGCATTTACTGATCTTGGCATAATTTTTTATTTTTTTGTAGTAGGCGACTTTTTTTGTTCTTTAAAGCCATACTCCAAGGTTATACAATATTTACCTAACAATTATAATTATTTCAATCCTAATTGTTTTTTAACACTTGCTTCATCATTTGTATGAACTAATGTCGCGTGTGTTAAAGCTAATTTACGCTTTTTAGTTTTCTTTGTCAAAATGTGACTTTTAAAAGCGTGTTTTCTTTTAATTTTGCCAGAACCCGTTACTTTAAAACGCTTCTTTGCACTGGACTTAGTTTTAATTTTTGGCATTTTTTCTATTATTTTTTAAGATTTTCTGTTATTTTTTACTCTTAATATTTAGTAGAATATTTTATTTTTTCTTAACAGGAGCAATAAACATAGTCATTCGTTTTCCTTCTAGTTTTGGCATTTGTTCTACTTTTCCAAACTCTTCCAAATCTACTGCTAAACGAAGTAAAAGTTCTTGACCTTGATCTTTATAAACGATAGAGCGTCCTTTAAAGAATACATAAGCCTTTACTTTTGCGCCTTCTTTTAAGAATTTTTCTCCGTGCTTTTTCTTAAATTGATAGTCATGATCATCAGTTTGAGGGCCAAAGCGTATTTCTTTTATTTCTACCTTAGTAGCTTTTGCTTTTAGCTCTTTAGCACGTTTTTTCTGTTCGTAGAGAAATTTTTTATAATCTACGATTTTACATACAGGAGGTTGTGCATTTGGAGATATTTCTACAAGATCCAACTCCATTTCTTCTGCCAACCTTAGGGCTTCTTTTGTAGGATACACACCTGTTTCTATGTTTTCCCCTACCAAACGCACTTCCGGTATACGAATATCTCTATTCACCCGATGTAAAGTTTTTTCTTCACCTGCGTTTTTGTTGTTTGATACTTTGTTATTAATGGCTTTCTAATTTTAGTTAAACTTTATTTGAGAAAGGTCGTATATTTTTATTAATTTCTTGTTGTAAAAAAGTTATGAATTCTTGAACTTTCATTGTACCAAGAGTTTCTCCTCCATGCTTTCTGATAGAAAGTACTTCATTTTTCTCTTCTTCCTCTCCAACAATTATCATATAAGGAAGTTTTTGAGTTTCAGCTTCTCGTATCTTCTTACCAATAGTTTCATTTCTATTATCTATTGTAGTTCGAATGTCTGCCTCTTGTAAAAGTTGCGCTACTTGTTGAGCATATTTTTCATATTTCTCACTTATAGAAAGAATTATTGCTTGTTCTGGTACAAGCCAAAGAGGTAATTTTCCTCCTGTATGCTCCAATAAAATAGCTACAAAACGTTCCATACTTCCAAAAGGAGCTCTGTGAATCATTACTGGGCGATGTAACTCATTATCAGCACCTTTGTACCAAAGATCAAAACGTTCTGGCAAATTGTAATCTACTTGTATAGTTCCTAACTGCCAACTTCTTCCCAAAGCATCTTTTACCATAAAATCCAATTTAGGACCATAGAAAGCTGCTTCTCCTGTTTCTATTACATAAGTAAGATTTTTCTCTTTTGCTGCATTTATAATTGCATTTTCAGCTTTTGCCCAATTCTCATCCGTACCTATATATTTAGACAAATTCTCAGGATCTCGTAAGGATACTTGTGCTGTAAAATTTTCAAAACCAAGAGAACCAAATACATAAAGTACTAAATCTATTACATTTTTAAACTCAGTATCTAATTGCTCAGGAGTACAGAAAATATGTGCATCATCTTGTGTAAAACAACGAACACGAGTAAGACCGTGTAATTCTCCACTTTGTTCATATCTATAAACAGTACCAAACTCTGCAAAACGTTTTGGTAAATCTTTATAGCTCCAAGGATGAGAATTATATATCTCACAATGATGTGGACAATTCATAGGTTTTAATAAGTACTCTTCCCCCTCATTTGGTGTTGCTATTGGTTGAAAACTATCTTTACCATATTTATCCCAATGTCCTGAAGTGACATATAGATTTTTATGTCCTATATGAGGAGTAACCACTTGCTCATAACCTGCCTGTTTTTGTGCTTTACGCAAAAATGCCTCCAAACGCTCACGAAGAGCTGCTCCTTTAGGCAACCACAAAGGCAAGCCTTGCCCTACTTTATTCGAAAAAGTAAATAATTCTAACTCTTTACCTAATTTACGATGATCTCGTTTTTTAGCTTCTTCTAAAAGAGTTAAATATTCTGTTAAATCTTTCTGTTTAGGAAAAGAAATTCCATAGACACGTGTCAGCTGAGGATTATTTTCATTACCTCGCCAATAAGCACCTGCTACACTTAATATTTTCACAGCTTTTACAAATCCTGTATTAGGCAAATGCCCACCACGACAAAGATCTGTAAATGTACTATGATCACAGAATGTTATAGAACCATCTTCTAACGCCTCTATAAGTTCTGTTTTATACTCATTTTTTCCTTTATAATAAGATAAAGCTTCTGATTTGCTAACAGAACGCATTTTAAATTCATGTTTTCCACGAGCAATTTCTAACATTTTAGCTTCTATAGCAGGAAAATCTTTATCCGAAATAGAATTTCCATTAAAATCTACATCATAATAAAACCCATTTACAATAGCAGGACCAATTGTAAGTTTTATATTAGGATACAATTCTTCCAGTGCTTGTGCTAAAATATGTGCTGATGAATGCCAAAAAGCTTTTTTGCCCTCAGGACTATCCCAAGTATATAAAACCAAATTACCATCTTGAGTCAAAGGCGTGACGGTCTCTATGGTAGTTCCGTTAAAATTAGCGGAAATAACATTTCGAGCTAGTCCTTCACTAATACTCTCTGCCACTTGTTTAGGAGTGATACCTTTTTCAAACTCCTTTACTGACCCATCTGGTAATGTAATTTTTATCATTGAATTATTTTTTAACAAACTTTTTAAAATACAAACAGAAAAAAGCAACTCATTTTCAATAAAGTTGCTAATTAATTTTATTTTTTATTTAAAGAAAGAATGTGCAGTAGCATCTGTTCTTTCAGTTCCTTCCTTTGAAAATTTGGAAAGCTGACCTATCCAATAAAAGAAAAGAATAAACAAAACAAAAATCATAACCCACGCTACAATATTTGCAGACCACCAACTTTCTAATTCTGATTTTCTAAGAAAGTTATAGGGAATAAACAAAATATTCTCAAAAAACCATTGTATTCCTTTAAAAAAACTTGTCATTGTCTTTATTTTTGGGGCAAAGATACAATTTTTTTTTTAATCTATATATTTTTTTAAAAAAATTTCTTCCCCTATTACAAAAGATTCAGTACTTTGAACCAAAATACTTTGATTTCCATCGTAACATTCTATTAAATAGTAACTTCCATAGAAATAAGAATGTATAACTTTTGCTTTCCAATCAGATACTGTAACTATCTGAATTTGATGCGGATATAATATTTCTTCTTTTCCTTCTTGTTGTAAAATATTTATTTGTCCAAACAAAGCAGAAATATACTTATCTTTATAGTTATAAACATTTTGAGGAGTATCAAATAACAAACTTTGACCCTCTTTTATTATCATAATTTTATCTGAAAAACAAAGAGCATCTATACTTTCGTGTGTAGCCATAATGCAACTAATCTTTTGTTCCTTTAGATATTGTAAAAGATTTTGTTGTATTTTATTTTTTAAGAATGTATCTATTTGACTAAAAGGCTCATCCAAAAGAAGCAATTCAGGTTCTTTTGCTAAAACCATAGCCAAAGCTACCCGCTGTTGTTGTCCACCACTTAAATATAGAGGTTTTATGGATGCAAAATCTTGCATTTCAACCATTTGAAGCAAATCTTTTATACGTTTTTGCTTCCATTCTAAATCTAAATTAGAAACATATTTTCCTACATTTTCAGCAACGGAAATATAGGGCATCAAGCCAAAATCTTGAGCTAAATATTTCATTTTTGAGAAACCAGGAACTAAATTGAAAGAAGGCCCTTTGCCCTCTTCATTATTCCAAAAAATAGTTTTCTCTGGCAAATCATAAAGTCCATAAATACAGTTCAAAAGAGTAGATTTTC
>RBWB01581140.1_pt1 | contig 39280 bp, 51 predicted proteins | sample 2014201 | NCBI WGS metagenome assembly RBWB01 (sample SAMN10133834, study PRJNA383868) | Human oral metagenome, whole genome shotgun sequencing project. | isolation source: supragingival plaque isolated from 88 juvenile twins | host: Homo sapiens | place: Australia
TTCAATTTCAGGAAAATATATATGCGTCTTTCTAAAAGAATCAATCTTCTTCATTGATTTCTGTACATAATATTCTTTCCAATTATCTGAGTATTCTTCAATAGAAATTGAATGAATATTTTTTAGAAATTCACCTGCTTGAATACCATATTGATATAGCTCTTTATCCGTTAGTTGAGTCACGTATTCTCGAAAATCAACACCATCAATCCATTCATATAAACTATGAATAGAATCAGATTCATATCTTACTTCAATTAATTTTGGAAATTTAACATCTTTTTCTAATGATGAAATATATTTCAATTCTAACTCCTTCTTCTTAGTAAAAGATTGAGGAGAGATTTTTAGAAAGTATTTCTTATCAGCTATAACTTTGTACTTCACTTCTTCAGAATATCCTTTTGAAATTAGCTCCTTTGGATATTTATCAATTTGATCTAGTATTGTCATTATTTACCTCCTTTATATAGACTCAATTTACAAAATTTGTAGATAAAATTGTCCAATGATTTGCCCACTTTTTGCCCACCAAATTTTTATTTTTTATCATTTTTTATGAGTTTCTCAAAAATATAAAAATAGCTAGAAACGTTGTTAAATCAACATTTCTAGCTATTTTGCTAAAGTACTTTTAGCTTCTAATTTGTACTAAAAATACCGGCGGCCAGTTTATAAATAGTTGATATATCAACGTTTAAAGCTACTTTGCCCACAAATTGCCCACATTTTATAAACTTTTTTAGAAATGCTTTTCTGTGTGTTCACATTCTTTTATTTAAATTGTTTAGGATTTAAAATTGAAAATTATTGCATGTTGTTCATAATCTCAAAAAATTATACAAAAAAATAACCCTATCCGCAATTGCAGATAGGGCTTAGTCAAGATTATTTGTATTTAATTAAAAATGAATTTTTCCATTTTCGTCAACTTCAATATTTGCTTTTTCTAGTCGTTCACCATTGTCATCAAAATAGTACCATGCTCCATCTATTTGACGGCATTCACGGCTTACCATCTCACCGTCATTAGCTTTAAGATAGTAAATCTTATCTTTATATTGTAGCCAACCTTCTACCATCTCACCATCTTGATTGAAGAAGTACCATTTATTATTAATTAGCTGCCAACCTGTCGCCATTGCACCATCTCCATGCAGCCAATACCATTTTTCATTTGCTGGATTTTTAAACCAGTCATTAGCAATAGTATATCCATCTGCATCAAATCGATACCATTTGTCATCTATTTCTTTCCAGTCGTTTTTAACTAATCCTGTATCATCTCGATACTGAAAGCCATTTGCAGATTGTACCCAACCTGTTTCTAATTCAATACCATTTTCAATATCCTGTTTGAATTGTTCTCGACCAATACCCCAACTAGCTAAATAAGGGTATGGATCTACATGGTCACTGTCATTGTCTGGTTGATTGTATGTGCAGTAGTAATGAGTTTTAATTCCTTCTAAATCGTCAGTATCTAGAGTTTTTGGTAAACCTGCTTCATCTGCTAAATCTCTTAACAACTCGATATATAAACGATAATCAGTTAAGAATTCTTCTAGCGTTTCATGACTTTCAATCAACTCGACTGCAGCATACGTTTCAGCATTCCAGCCGCCTCCAACGTCATAAGCCCCTTGGTTCACAGGCCCGACTTGCATTACTCGTCCATTTCCGACTACATGCGAGAAGAAACCAGAATCCACTGGGCGTCTCATGTGGTAATCTGCCTCATTTTGAGCAGTTGAGTTCTTGTTACCTGTAGAATGGGCGTGTACTTGTCGATAAGGCTGTACACCAATCTGTGGTAAACCTTCTCTATATCTACTTGTATCAATATCCATTTTGTTTCCTCCTTAAGGTAATTTCGTAAACCATGCTTCTGGTGTAGTGTACATAATTAATCCTGAATTTATACCTCTTAATTTATCTTGTGTAATATCTGCTAAATTAGTATTAAATAGAATTAATTTAACAACACCATATGTTTTTTCAAATTTAAATACTCCTATTTCTTCCCCAGATGAACCATAAGCAGGAACTTGGAAATTCCCGTTTGGACGGAACCCTGCAGGTAATACAGATTCCCTAGCATCAAACCTTTTAGATGGTATAAATCGAATAGTTACATGTTTTCCAGTTTGTGCAAAATCTGAAGCATTTCCTTCTTTTAATTTATCTAAATTAATAGTCATATCATTAATAGAAGCATTGATAATATAATTTGTTCTATCTAGCCGTATTTTATCCCCTGTATACAGATTGATATTAACGCCCATTTGCCCAAACAACACGCTCCACCCCGTGTTTCTACCTGGATTTCTTACTTTATAATATAAATAATCTCCTAAATTAACACTTGTGTTTACATAAGTATCGCCTGGATTTGCTATAACTTTTCCCTCTGGGCTTCCGCTTCCTTTCAATTGGCTGCTTGTGTTGTTAGGTATTGGCAGAGTGACATAATTTCCGCCTTTTATCTGTAGAATATTTTCACGTAATTCCAATTCTGGAGTTACGATATCAGTTTTTTTAGCATATTCTGTTAAAGATTGGTGTTGTATTAAATTCGGTAGTTCATCTTTGGTAACTAGTTTTGTTAAATCGATTTGTGGACGATTTTCAAGATTTTTCAATTGTTCTCTTAATGAACTGTCGTCATAAGCTAAGTTAATCGTATCTGAATCTGTAAATGAAACATTTTTAGATGACCCGTCAACGTAAGTATACGTTAGAGTAACATTGTTACTCTCTTTGTTTACGGATACTCCAGAAATGAAGTTGTCCGTTCTGCTTTCTAAAGTGGAAATTCGTCTACTCAAATCACTAGTATCTGCTACTGGTTGATGATTTCTAATCTTATCTAAATCTTGTTTAGTAGCAAAATTTTCAGTATTAATCTTTGGAATCTCGTTTTTCTTAGCATATTCTGTATTTTCAATGGTACGAACTCGTTCCTCAATTGCTTCTACTGATTTTGCAGTTGCAAAGTTTGAAGTGTCGATTGGTGTACTTCCACCATTTTGTTCAATAGTTTTGAATAATTCTTTTAATTCTGCTTTAGTAACAATATCTTCTAAAGCAACAATACGTTTACTAGATTCTTCTTGAATTGGAACATCTTGCATCTTATCGATTTCAGACACTTTAACGCCAAAGCTAAACTGGTGTACATCTGCCGATTGCACTACTTTTTCAAAATAGATAAATCCGATTACGGTTTCATCTGTAGTGATTAAACTAGTATCAAATTCAATCGTAAATGTATTACCCTCAACAGTTGCTCTTTTTTCGAGGTAGCGCTTTGTCTTTTGGAAATAGAACAATCCAATAATGTTTTCAGTAGGTAATTGTTCCATTGTAAATTCAAAAAACGCGTTATGTTTATCATGTGAGTAAAACTCGTGGTTTACATAATCTACAAAATCTCTTGTTCGTGTTGAGATCCGAATTTTACGTTTAATGATTTTCTTCATTTTATCCCTCCTTTCTTAATAAAAAGGATTATTCTTCAATGTTTTTTAATTGGTTTAATCCATTTACCACAGATTCAATTAATACTTTTTTAGATTCAGCATCTAAATGAATCCCAGCTTTATTTAATTCTGCCGTTAATTTTATATCAGCAAGATTAAACTTATCTTCACTTTGACCATCTTTAAAAACTTGTTCAACTGCAGTAACAACCGTTTCAGTAATTTTTTTGATTAATTCATACTGTTTCAAATCTTCTTTAGCTTTCATCTGATTGATTTTTGCTTGTAAATATTTGCGTAACTCTTGAAATGCTAATCCAATTAAAACTACTAAAATACTTACTAAACCATTGATAAATACTTGATTTAATTCATTCATGTTGATTCTCCTCCTCAACTCTTAAATTCATAAACTGGTGGAATAAATCTTCAATATATCCATTGCCACCTAACTCTTGATACGATTCAAATAATCCCATCAATCTTCTTGTTTCATAATTTGTACGGTAGCCTCTTTTGATTGCAGCGGACAAGTCAATTTCCAAACGATAGCTTTCTGTCATTTTTGTTCCACTAGCGATTTTTGCGATATCTGCATTGTTCCTATTGCCTATCACCGTAATTTCATCTACCGTTTTTTGCATTTTTGATAATTGTTCTTTAAATTCTTCTTGAGTTTTTTTATAACCTGTTTGTAAGTAAACTGTTAAAAATGTACTCACTGCAGAAATTAAAGCCAAAATGACTTGTTCACTCATTTATTTCACTTCCTTACACTAAAAAAATAAGCTGCCGTTTAAAACGACAGCTTACCTCTATTATTTATTAGCTTCTTCAGCTAATTCGCCTACGCCTAGTTTTTCTAATTCTGCTTTAACTAAGCGACGTAATTTTTTGTTCTTGATCTCGTCTAATGTCATTAAACCATCAAGAATTGTTAACGCTAAATAACGAACCATCATTCCATCACCTCCTTTCAAGATTTCAAAAAAGATTGTGCTAGACAAGTGGAGTCGTTGCAACAGGTTGAGAATTTTCTGGTTGTGCTGGTTCTTTTTCTGTTTCATGCGCTTTCTCCTCCTTACCTTTGTCGTCTTCTTCGTCATCTTCTTCAATTTCTGGATAAGCCACATTTAAATGTTTTGCTAGAAATGCTAATTTCGAGTCAATATCATGGAAATTAGTTTCATACTCAAACTCTTTTACTACACTTTGAGCTAAAGTTTTGCGTGTTGTGTCTAAAGCTTCAGTAGATTCTTTCAAGACTTTTTCCATCTTTTGGAATTTTTCATTTTCTGCACGATTTGGATAAGTATCTTGATAAAATTGTTCTAATGCTTCATGAACAATCTCATCTTCATTTTTCGTCAAGAAGTCACCTTGTAATGTCACTTCAATAATCGTTCCACTTGTTGTACTAAAAATGCTGACAATCGTTGTCAGCACTCGTCCTTCTGTATCGTAAGTAGCCCTTGCAAAATTCTTTTTATAATTTGCCATTTATTTTTTCCTCCAATGCTTCTAATCTTTTGTTTAATTTTTCGTTTTCTGTCGATAATTGTTGAATCGACTTAACCAAATACGGGATAAAGAAAAAAGGATTGTAAGATTCCAATCCTTCAATACTCTCATGCGCATCTGGTAAATGTTCTTTTACTTCCTGAGCAATTAAACCAATCGACTTATGGTATTCTGTATCATCTTTCTTAAAATCATACTCATACACATTTAACTTGTTAATTGCATCTAATGCATCTACTTGCGTTTCTGCAATATTACTTTTTAATCGTTTATCAGACCATGGACTAGCTCGACAGTAAACGTTACCTGTATTACTTTCAAATCCAACATAAGGCCCGTTTGCATCTGATTGCCGTGTAATTCTATAAATATCGACAATTGGCATTCTTTTGCTTAACAATGAACTCAAAGAAGTTCCTTTATACATCAACTCACCAGATGATTCAATGTACAATGTACCATTCATAGAAACGCCACCTTTAAAGCTAGCGCCGTTGTTAGCAAACATCTCACCGCTATGGGTAACAACCCAACCATTGCTTGGAAATGTATTCCAATCTCGACCCCAGTTAACCCACAATGCAGCACGCCCAGGAGAATTTGCAGCACCGTTACTCATTCCAACAGAGAACTGATTTTCACCAGTGATATACTGCCCAGAATAATAACCGATAGGCCCCAATCTAAATCCACCGATATGACCGGCATACGCGCTTAAAACTCCAGAAATATCTACTTTATCAGCATTAATTTTAACAACGCCTTGATAACCGTTACCGTACCGTTCCACACTTGCGTTAATTGAGCTGATAACATTATCTTTAGAAACTTTCAACTCGATTTTATCTTTTGTTTGATTAATTGAACTTTCAAGCGTTTCTTTGACTAAAGATACATCTTCAGGCGCTAATGACCATTCAGTAGCAACGCTACCTTTTTCAAGTTTTGGAAAACGGATATATATTTTATCACCTGTGTTGAAATCCCTAGTAGGGTTATAAAATGTAAATTGATAATAATTTTCAAATCTATTTACAAACGTGTGACTAATTCTTTGCCATTGTGTAGTAATGTTGAACGACCTTTGACCGTTTGTTTCAAATCCAATATGATTAAATGTACAATCTCTACTAGCTTTAACTTCTAGTGACCATGTCATGGTTTCGTTTTGAAATTGAGTTTTTAGTATATCTGTCAATCCCATATTAAAACCCGTCGAGTCACTTCCATTGATTTTAGTACACACCATTGTTCCATTTTGAAAGGTTCTTTCCCATTTACCCCATGAGCCATACGGTTTGGTGTCTAGACTTCCACTATTTGTAATATAGTTTCTATTCCCACTTACAACTTGTTCTTTAACTTCTCCAATCGTTGAATTAAATCGATCTAAAGTGCTTTCAAACGTTTTATATTTACGAATCGTTTCTTTAATTTCAGCTACATCTGGAATATTTTCCAATCGTGCATTCGCAACTGTATTTAAACCTTTATAGGTTACTAGTGCTATAAATTCTAATGCTTGACCGTTTAAATTCCCATTTATCCAACTACTATCAAAGCTAACTAATCCACTAGTTTCCACACTAGCATCCCAGAATACACTCCAATCTGCTCTTGTACCGCCTTTGTTTTTTAATTTTAAATCAAATCCAGATTCGATTTTTGCGCCATCATAAAAAACATCTAAATAAACTTTTACATCAGTTCCAATGGAATTGATATATTTCCCTTCAAATCTTAGATTTGCTGTTAAAGTATGACTTTGTAAATCTTCAAATGATGGAGACCAACCGAGAGGTTCAGTTTTGTTATTTTTTACTTCTTTAAAATACAAACCGCATAAATATAATTTTTTACCGGATACTGCAGGCAATTGTTCAAGTCGTGTTTGAGTCCAGCCGTTTTTTTCAGCTGTAAATCGAAATGAATAAAATTTCCAATTGGTTGTCAATTGAATTCCAAATCGAGTTGGACTTCCATCGACAATAGGCGTTTTCGCTGTAGAGGCTGGCCAAGATACACCTACATACGCTTGGTCATGATTGATTTCTGCTTTTGCGTAAAAACCATATTCATACACTTTTCCTTGCTTCACTTCAACGTTTTGCCATAACCCGTTACTATCGTGGATGGTGGATAGTACTGTAAAATCTTTATATTTTTCAGGTTCAACATTCCAAATGAAAGCACGTTGCCAATTTTCTGGCGCTCCAAATGAATCGCGTTTGAATTCTTTGGTTCCGTTCAATAAATTAAAATTTACTTCGCCATCTTTTCCATCTCTACCATCTTGACCGTTTCTGCCATCTTGTCCATCCCGTCCGTTTATTCCATCATTACCACGGATTTTTGTCCAGCTATACTCACTTGCGTTTTCTGGTGGAGTCTCTTTCTCCCCAGTATATATACCAATGTATTGACGAGTTGGGTTATTATCCATGTTTGCTCCATTGGCGTTATCGCTATATTTTTTATGAATATAGGAGCTTTTGCCTCGTTCGCCTTTAAATGACTCTCTATTTTGATTAAAGATTTTAGTAGTTTCTTCTTGCGTGATTTGTCTGATTCCATCTGCATCAATCGTTAAATCGTTGACTAGTTTTTTTACACCGTCTTTTGTCACAAAATCTTTTGCAATATTAGATTTGATACTATCTTTTAATTTTGTAAAGATATTTTGTGTAGTTACTTGTCCATCTTCAAATTGCTGTGTAAATTTCTCATCACTAATAATTTGATTAATAAAGGCTTTATCAATTAATGCATTCTTGATTTCAGCATAATTCAAATGGGCTTGAATAGCTTTGATTAATTCCGCTTCGGTAATAATCGTTTTTAATCGTGCTATATCAGCTTCTACTGCATCAAGGATTTTTGTTTTCACAACACTAGGGATTGTTCCATCTGCTTCAAATAAAGCTTTTTTCACTTCAACTGCAGCTTTTGATTTTTCTTCCAAGTCTGCCATTTTATTTTCGATTGCTTTTCTATCCAGTTTTAACAATTCAGCTAAATTCTTTTGAATTTTAAAAGCGTCTAATTTACTTTCAACTTGTTCAGCTACTGCATTATCAACCATATTTGATAAAGTAGAACCTAAATTAGATTGGATTTTACCAAAGCCAATTGTTTTGAGTTTTTTACCCATTGGGGAATAAGTATATTTAGTAATTTTCTTTTTAACATCAAGATTGAATCTTTCATGGAATACAGTCACGGTATCAAAAATTCCAACTGGAACATCTGGAGTACCTACAACATCAATTTCAATTGTTTCTTCTAACACATCACATAATGTAGTTTTGAAATACTTTTCTCCGTATTGTCTTAATGTTGCTTCATCAGTAACCTCTTTTTCGTTCACATCTAAATTACTTTCGTAAATATTTTTGTATTTATTAATCAATGGGCTATCTACAGTAACTGAAATTACTTTGTCTTTTTCTCCCTCTTTTTGAGAGTTGATGGTTTTAGTAAAGTGAATTCTAGTTTTTAAATCTTTGATAGATTTCTTTTGTTGGTACGTTTTTAAATTCTTTTTGTACATAAACAAGGCTTCTTTATTAGTACCGCCATTGCTTAATAATCTAATATCGTACTTATCTCGAATTAAATCTCCGCCCCATTGACCTAGGATTGAGTGTTTACCTTTGAAAAGGGCGTTTGCTACTGTGATATTCTTTAAATTTAAATTATGAGTGTTTGCAATATCTGAAGAAAATGTAAATTTATGTTCTCGTCTAATGCTACTCACTAAACTTCTCATTACCCTATCACCACTAGCATTATTTACACTTAATTCAGTGATTGAGTAATTATTCAGTAATGTAACCACTTGATTAGCATAAACGGTAATATCAGCGTGGTGGTGTTCTACTTCAAAGATGATGAATTCTTGTTCACCGTGCAAGTCGTCTGCAAGTAGCAACGTTTCTTCCGTTAACAATTCCCAAGTTGAATTGTCAGTAGGAAATTTAAACGTTAATTGATACTTACCGTTACCCTCATGAACAATCTCGTCGTTATAAGCAAGATTAAGAGGAGTTTTCCCCTCTTTTAAATAAATCATACACGCCACCTCCAATTCCCTTTAATTTTAATTCTGGTTACATTACCTTGAGTTGCAATACCGTTCAATCCTGGTTTAATTTCAAAAAATCCACCACTCAAACGAATAGAGTTTTTTAAAGTTCTGTTTTTGTCATAAATGTTTTGTTTCATGTGACGGCAATCAATATATGCTTTTGTGTCCAATCTCAATCGCATAATTTGCGACCCAATTGTTAAACTAACTTCTCCATTACCTTCAATTTCGATTTCAGGTTCAGAAAATACATTACCAATATTATTGATACTTCCACTTGACCCAATCGTTACAATATCTTCATCAATCGAATATCTAAATGGATTAAATAGCAATTTAACGTCTACTAGCCATCTTTGTATTCCTTGTTTTTGGAAAGTAATTTCTACTAGATCCGCATAGTATTTAGATGATTTTAAATAATCAAACTCGATTGTATTTTCAGCATCTTTAAACAGATTGCTTAACTCCATGACTTTTTCAAAATTCAAAACAGAGAATTTTAAGGTGCGTTCTTGACTTTCAAAACCTCCATCATGAACTACGTAATTCCCATTAGCTCCATAAATAGTAGTGTTTTCGGCTACTCGTTTCTTTGCTACTTGAATTTCTCCACCATCTACCAAAACAAAATCGGTAGGAGATAGAATAACATTATTAATTTTTACCATGTATTAGATCCCCTCCCGTTGTATAAAATCCATTTGTCTATCATACGAATTCTTTGCTAATACTGCTCCATCAAGATAAATGTTATTGTCTTTTGCTAGAATCCATTGCAGTAATTTTATTACGAATTCTAATGCATTGATTACTTCTACATTGTCATCATTTACGGCTACATCTGTATTACTCATATCTTCAATTTTAAAATCTTTTGACACAGTGGCTCCCATATCAAAATCTGTTATATCATTATTGAATACATCATTAATTTCACTAGCCATTCCGCTTACTGTATCTTTTACAGCTTCAAACTTATTAGTCAAACCTTCATCTAAACTTTCCATGATAGCTTTACCAGCTGGAATTAATAATTTTCTATCGTATTCAATAGGCCCTTTATGTTCAGCAATCCAGCTAGCGATTCCACCAACAAATTCAGTAACGGCTCCCCAAGCAGATTTCAAACCATTTAAGAAACCGTCCATAATAGCACGTCCAGCACCGACCAAATCAATGTTCCATAATTGGTCAAAGAACCCAGTTATAGCGCTAACTAATGCAGATACTGCTCCTACCATAGTGTCCCAAGCTGATTGTGCTCCAGATACGATATTATTAATAATACTCAATACACTAGCTTTCAATGCTTCCCAAGCTGCACTTGCTGCAGATTTGATAACATTCCAGATATTAGACAGTATTTGAGCAAAACCATCAAAAATGATTTTTCCAGCGTTGACCATTCCGTTCCATAACGTTTCGGCTACGCCTTTAATACTTTCCCAAGCTCCAGACCAGTCTCCGTTTATGATTTGCATAACTGCCCTAATAATTCCTGCAATTGCATCAATAGCCGTTTGAATTGAATTTTTCATCAATTCCCAAACCGTAACAACAATTGTGCTAATGTTATTCCACGTTAATTCTATATACGTTGATAAAATGTTCATAGTGTTCTCAATGATTGTTTGTATCACAGGCATCACAGTTTGAATAACTGTTTGAATAGCATTCCAAACAGTTTCAAATGTTTGCTGGATTAGACTTTGATTTTCAGTCCACCATGATGAAATTCCATCCCAAACTGTTTTAATAAAATCAACAACTGATTGAATGATTGGAGATACTACCGCAAGAAGATTAGTCCAAACTGAAACTGCTGTTTCAGTAATTCCATTCCACGCTTCTGTAAATGCTGGAAGAATAGATTGAAATGTTCCAGAGAACCACTCCATAAAACTTCCCCACAGTTGTTTTCCTGTTTCTGTTTGAGTGAAGAACCATGCTAGTGCTGCAGTTGCTGCAGCAATCCAACCAATTAATGGAATAGCAGAAATTGAAGCTGTGATACTAGTTGCAAATGTAGTAATTGCTGTTTTTGCAATTCCGATAGCTCCAGTGATTCCACCTAATTCAGATACAAAACCTGCAATTTTTACAGCTGCCATAGTTACACCTAGTGATACTAAAGCTGATTTTAGCAAATCAGCAGCTAACTGATTTTCTTTAAAGAAACCAGTAATTTCTTTTAATGCAGCAGATGCAACGCTTAATACTGAAGTTAAGATTTCAAAAGCCGTTCCTAAAATAGTTACTCCTTGTTCGCTACCTTGAATACCTAACAAATCTCCAATAAAATCAACTGCAATACTTCCAACATCAGCAATTGCTGAACCAATATTCTCAAAAGTAACACGGATATTTTCGGCGATATTTACAATTTGAGTTGCTGCATCTTCACTAAATCCTAATGCTTCTAAAACATCAATATTATCTTGATTTGACATTGAACCAAAAATCATATCAAAGAAAGTTTGAAATACTGCAGTTACTCTAGATAATTGGGTATATACTGCATTACCAAATTCATCACCAAATAAATTAGAAGCAATTTTACTTATTCCTTCTGTAAAAATTAATCCCATTCCTGAAAAAATGTTTCCCAGCATTGGAAAGAAGTTATCAAAAAGAAAGGTTGAAGTTGTTTGTGCCAAAGCCTCCAAAGCCGGCAATACATTTTCACCAATTGCAATTTTACCTAAAACGTTTTGAGCTGCTGCTTTCATGGATTCAAATGATCCTGTAAAAGTTGATGCAGCTTCTTTAGCCGTTGTTCCTGTGATATCTAGGTTTTCTTGAATAGCATGGATAGCGCTGTACACATCTGATAAGTTGTTTAAATCGTATTTAACGCCTGTTAACTTTTCAGCATCAGCTAGCAGTCGTTGCATTTCTTGTTTAGTACCGCCGTAACCTAGCTTCAAGTTATCTAACATAGTATAGTTTTGCTTTGCAAATCCTTGATAAGCAAATTGAATACTCTCCATAGAAGAACCCATTTTATTGGCGTTATCTGACATATCGACTAAAGCCATATTAGCTACTTCTGCAGCTTTATCTGTATCTCCACCTAAAGATTGTAATAAACTAGCACTAAAACCAGTTACACTCTCCATGTACTTGTTAGCAGATAAACCAGTTGTCCGATACGCTTCATTAGCATAATTCTTTACAGTATCAGCACTACTTTTGAATAAAGTTTCCACACCACCTAATGATTGTTGCAAGGCAGCACCTTCACTAATTGAGGCAGAAATGGAATCTTTTAACAGTTTTCCAATTCCTAAACCTGCTACAAGCGCCAAAGCTTTAGCTTTAAAACTTCCCATGAAGTTAGTACCTGCTTCATCTCCAGCGCTATTAGCTTCGGAACCTAACGCCTTAGATAGTGAACCACTAATTCCTTGCATAGATGGAACAATCTGTACATACGCCGTTCCTAATTCTGTTGCCATTTAGTTTCCTCCTTTCCTAGTAATTTCGCTCTTGCTTTTAAGAATTCCTCGCCAGATTCAAATAATCTTGTTTCTGATTTTTCTTTTTCTTCAGTTTCTCCATTTAATGTAGCTAAAATTGATTTTGGAACGTTGTTTCCTTTTGCTCCATCTTTTGTCTTTTGCCAAATTAAAATTCCTAATCTATCAGCAATACTGGCTAATAGAGATTGTTCGATAGAAATTTTAGAACCAGATAACTTCATCTTGATTCTGGAATTGTCTCTTAAACCTAAAGAAAAAACGGCTACCGTTTGAACCGGTAGCCGTCTGTAATCATAAATTTGATATGTTTCTGCTAGATCGCAAATTAATGCGTCTTCATCAATTGCAATCATTTTGGCGAGGGCTGTTATTTTTTTAATTTTTTTTGAGATTGAAAAATTTCAGTGATTTCAACATTCATTTTTTCAATTGAAACATGACCGTTTTCATCTCGAACATGCTCTTTTAACTTGTCTGTATCATCACCTAATAACATACGAACTACTTTCGTAATGAAGATTGGATTTTTTTCCGTTTCTGCAATTGCTTCAAGTAATTCATAATCTTGTAGTACATTTTCGTCAATATGATAATTAAATCCTGATTTTGTTTTTCCTTTAATCATTCATTAGCCCTCTTTCACGATATATTCATAGTGAGTAACACCTTTAGTATCTGGGAATGCTGATACTGTAGTTTCATACCCAATATTTTCTCCAGCTGCGTATTTGACTGTTCCTACTTCAGAAACTTTTGCCAAAGGTAATACGATACGTTTCATAATTCCATCTTTTAAAAGCATATCCACTACAAAGCTATATGATTTGTAGTCATCATTAGTAGCTTTTACTGTGATTCCACTTTCTAAAGTACCTTCAACGTTTCTAGCACCATAAATCAATTTCAATACTTCTGGATTTAATGCTTCGATTAAAGTGAATTTAAATTTGTCTTCTTTCTCTTTCATTAAAGTGTTAACGACAACTCCGCCCCACTCTTTAACAGATTCTGAAGATGCGTTATTTTCATTCTCTAATCCATTTTCAGATACAAATCCTAGGTTTTGGAATGCTGCATCTAATTCAGTTTTAGCATCTGTTGGTAATGCAGTACCTAATGGAGCTAAATAAATAGCCCCACCAATTTTAGGCTTAGCTGCAGTTACATTACTTGCGTTGTTTTTATTAGCCATATTTCTACCTCTTTTCTAATTTAATAATGATGAATATCAAATACTGCTTGATAACGATACCTTTTAGTTTCTGTATCGTTAAATGCATAATCACTGTTTAATTTTACTTGCGATACGATATTCAGTTTAATTAATTCTTCTACTGCCTCTTTTACTTTTTCATTCAGTAAAGATGCTTCATACATTGTTTTACCGTAAGACTGAAAGGCAAAAGTAGAAGAATTTAATTTGTCTGTTTTAGAACTTCCTGTTTTCATCATTAAGACAAATTTACTTGGCATATTCGGACTTTGTTCTAAAACCACTGGGCAATCTAATTGATTGGCTAAATTCGTTCTTAATTCTACTTCTATCATCATCTCACCGCCTTAAGCAATGTATTGTTTTTCTTATTATCTTTGATTGATTTTACTGTATTAGCTCGAACACTTGCGTTGGCACGAGTTTTTCCTACATACGTTGAAACCTCGTAACCATCTCCAGCACGTTGCTGAATCGCTCTAGCTTTGTTTTCAAGCATGGTTTGAACAGGAGCTGATTGTAAGAATTCACGTACACCTGAACTGTTCAATTTAAACTTAAAGTTACTCATATCGTTCAACCATCACCTTCCTGTGCCATTGAGTTGGAACTAAAGCCTCAATACCTTCAACAACAGGCCCAAAAGTGCGATATTTTTTGTCAAATATCACTACTTGCCTATCTTCCCAATGGTTTGTATCACCTTTAGGAATACCCAACGTATAAACGGCTTTTTTACCATAAAGTTGAGCATGTTCGACTACATCTTTTGAGTCAGTTGGGCTTACAAGAACGTTATCTACTTCAATAGCAGATTGTTGTTTGATTGGTTGCCCAAATGGATCTAATTCAGTGGAAGTTTCTTCAAGCAGAGTAACTGTAATCCCTTTAATCATACATTTCCACCGCCCCATAACGTTGACGAGTGAACCCTAAACGTTTTAATTCAGAATTCTTGATGAAAATACCGCCACCTGGAACGAGATATGAACCACTTACGGAATAACCCAAAGCGCTTTGACTAAATTGAGTCATAGGTTCTTGTTCAGTAGAAGTCATCAACGTTCTAGCTACAATATCTACAACTACAGATTTAACGACGGTTGCGTAACTAGCACGCTCCGCAACCATCTTGTCTAAATCTCGTCCATATCGAACAGCTTCCTCACGTAACATATCAGAAATAGTTTCTAATAATGCTTCAGCTCGTTCGATTTCAACTGGTTTTAATTTCTTCCAAAGAACTTGTAAGTCGTCTAAATTAGCAAATGAAGTCATTCTTCATCATCCTCTACAACTTTTTTTACTCTAGTTTTCTTTTCTTCAACAAGTTCCCAATCTCCAGAAAGTTCACTTTCTACTGAAATTTCTACTCCGTTGTTTACATTTCGATAAGTTGGCATAAATTACCTCCTACGCTTCTTTCACTCGAGCGAATGCTGTTGCATCTAAAATACCCCAGCCAATAAACGCTTCTGCACGTAAGCAGATTTCGTTATAAGCTTTTAAGTCACGACCTGTACCGTCTGGATCACCAAATTGAATGATTTCTAAAGGCATGTTTTCAGCGTAACCCCATTTGAAGAGATTTTCAAAATCCCCGACAATCACATGGTCTTTTTCTGAGCTTCCACCTTGTTTCGTTAAGTTTTTGTTAATTCGCAATGCATGGTCAGCAAATTCTGTTGGTTTTCCACCAAAACTGAATTGAGAATATTTAGCATCTTCATTTTTGTTTTTAATTTTAGACATTGCACGAGCTGCAACTGGTGACATAGCAATACCAGTTACATCATTATCAGTTGCGATAACTGCTTGAATTGCATCTTCAATATTTGAGTCAATTTGTGCTTCTGTATAAGTTACAATATTAGTTGTCACTAAACCGTCAAAGGAGTTAGTAGCTTTGAAACTTGCATCTGTTAATGTTTTTGGTTCTAATCCATGTAAAGCTGCAATATCGAACGCTTGAGCAATTTTTTTAGCAAATCCATCAGCAAATAACGACATGTATTCGATTTGTTTTTCTTCTGAAGATTTCATAAATTCATCTGAAATACGAGCTTGGTACACGAATTTTAAAGGTTTAATGATTTTTGGGTCAAGAGATGCTTTACCAGCGCCTTTTAATTTACCCTCACCAACAATTTGAGCATCTCCTTCTAAGCTGAAGATAAATTGTTCAGTTCCGTTAAATGGAATTGGAGTTTGTTTTGATAATTGAGCTAATACTGATTCTCCTTTTACTTTTGAAATTAATTCTTTTACTAATTCTGGTTTAAATAAAGTTCCTGTTTGTAATGCATTTGATTCTGTCATATTAATTCCCTCTTTTCTAATTATTTAAATCTCTTAACATTTGTCGCATTGCACTAGTACGTTCTTCACCTACTACTGGTTCTTGCTCTTTCAATGGTGCAGCAGTTTTTGGTTTCATAAATGCAGATAGCTTTTCTGCATCAGCTTGCAAGCTTTCTTCATCTGCCCCTTGAAGGCGTTCTGCCAATTCGTAAGGAATTCCATATTTTAATGCAACTTGCGTTCTTAGCTGATTAAATTTATAGCCATCGACTACTTTTTGAAGTTCAGAAAATTCTGTTTCTTTTGCAGTCAGAACTTCTTCACGTTCTTTTAATAATTTATTGTTACTGTCGATTGCTTGTAATAAATCAGCATTTTTTTGTTCCAATTTCTTCACACTGGATTTTAAATCGTCATAATCAGCAAATTTCTCTTTTTGTCTTGAAAGTCGTTCACCAATAATTCGATCTAATTCTTCTTGTGTTTCAATCGTTTTAAATTCAGACATTTTACAGTCTCCTTTCTTCCGAGTTAACCTGCTCGTACAGTAATTTTTTTATTAAAAAAAGCCACTATAAATAGTGACTTTTAGTTTAATAACTAATAATTTGTTTTTTCTTAGGCTTAGCAGTAGCACACGCCCAATGTGCAAGTAATGCACTATCCATTAAGCTAACATCTACATCATCAAAATGAGAACGGTAGCCAAATCCGCCGTTTGAACCGATATTGCGTTTGTCACAATTAGTTACTACTTTGGATAATGAAGGTTGTCCAGCATGACAAATGGTTTTCTGGAAGATTGCTTGTTCCCACATTGCATTAGCAACAATGATTTCTTTAACAGTAGGCAAAGTAACATTTTTGATTTTGTATTCTTTCAACTCATCATCTAGTACTCTTTGTCCACTAGCGCCATCAATCACGATTTGTTCAATGTTAGCTTTCATTAAGAAGTCAACAATCCACTGATTACCATTTCTCACAGATTGGCAATCAATCGATTCAACAAATATATCGCCGTTGTCAGTTTTAACTGCAATACTCAAAGCAACATTTGTTCCATCTTGACCGTACTTAATTCCAGCAAATAATTTACCAGTAAATTCTGGAATCTCATCAATCTGAAGTACATTCCAGTCGGTTTCAGAAATAGCAGATTTTTGATTATATGTAGGCCAATATCCTAAACGTTGAACGTTATGGTCTAGCTTATCATCACCAAGTTCGGCTTCAATTTTGCGTTCGTCCAAATGGTAGCCCATTGATGGATTTGAATTATACCAAGCTTCTACATCAGAAATTTCTTTTTCTTCAGTTACAGACCATTCCGCCCAACCTGAATACTTACCTTTACCAAATAAACAAGTTTCTCTAAATTTAGTAAACACCGTTCCACTGGAAACTGGTGTTGGTGGTGTTCCACACATCACAGTGATTGGATTATCACTATCCGTAACCGTGTATTTTAGTGCTGATTCTTGTTCTGTAGTATATTCTTGAGCTTCGTCTATAATCATAATATCGAACCCTTCGCCCAAACCGCCGGATTTAGTTCTTGTTCTAAATTGCAGCACTCCGCCGGATTCGTATAATTCAATCCGTTCTTGACCTTTAGCACGAATTGAATTGAAATCTTGTTTGTCAACATATCCCATTTTTTCTAAATAGCGTTTTACTTTTTCAAAAGATGAATGAGATGTACTAATCAAATGTGCAGTGTGCAACATGTTCAAACCTTTATGTAGTCCCCATAATTCAAGCATATAAAGAAGTTCGGACTTTCCGTTCCGTCGAGGAATAGAATATCCGAACTTCTGATGAACCCATAAGCCTTTTTTATCAACAGCCATTATGGATTCGATTAATTTCTTTTGCCAAGTGTAACAACTTAATCCAGTTTTTTCATAAATTTCTACAGCTTCAACTCCTGCAGATTTTTTCTTAACATAAGGTAGAATGACCGCTTGAGTGGGAGACTGATTTCCATATTTCTTTCGTGCCATTCATTAGTCCTTTCTGATTTTTAAACATCTAGTTGTAAAAAAATTACTTATCTTCTACAATTTTAAATTCAGATTTAGGATATAGATAATCTTCTCCTGATTTATCTATTATTCTATACCATCCATCTTCCTCTGAAATTACTTCATACTCTTTCCCTTCATCAAGAGTATGTGGTTCTGTAGGGCCTAAATATACTACTTTCATTTTATAAACCTCTTCACTTTAAATTCTACTTTCCCAACTTCTGGATGCTGATACCAATGTAACTCTGCAACTCTATCGTTTTCTAACGTAGCAATTCCAGTGATTTTTTGCCACAATTTTTCGTTTTTAGTCTTATATTGTGTAGTAAGTCTACGAATATCATCTATTTGTCTCCTTACATCTTTTCCAGCAATAACATTAACATTAGTTATCGTACTTCCTTGTTTAATTCTTACTGTACCTCTTACAGGATAAGATACCTTAACATAAATATCTCTTGCCTTAGCACTAATTGATTTCGGTAATATAATATCATCTAATCTTTTCGTATCTATTATACTACTTTTATGCGAAGCAGACCATCTTTTACTCCAAATATCTTGTTTTTTTCCATCACCTGGATAATATTCTACTGTACAATCACAACGATCATGACGCCTAAAAACATTTTTATCTACTTTTGGGTAAAAATAAACACCCGCTAACTTGTCGCACCATTCACAGCACTTACCGTTTGTAGTTCGAACAACTTTAGCTTTTAAACCTGATTTGTAATGAAATTCAGCATTTGCCTGAATGTGATTATCTACCACATTTTGGCTGAAGTTTATAACTGGAGCACCTAATATCCATGAAGCTTCATCAAATGATGATTCATGAGATAATCTATTCACCAAACTATCAATCCTATTTTGATTAATTGGTGCAATGACTGATTTTAATCCTAGACCTGCTTGTTTGTTTAATTCTTCTTGTATATTTTTAGCATAAGAACTAACCATTTTGTGATTTGTTTCAAGCATTTCATTCAAAATACGGTTTGCAATATTAAAATGCATTTTTCCTTCAGGCAACACATTATTATTAATGTTTTCTTGCAGAACTGTCGATAATATTTCCCCTATTTTGGTAGCAAAGCGATAAGATTCTTTATAAGTAGCTTTCCCCTCTTTTAACAACAACAATAGTTTTTCTAATTCTGATGATTTTTCAGCATTTACAAAAAAATCTTGCTTAATCTTTTCAAGAAGTTCAGGAACAATATCATTATTCAATATGTTCAGCCCCTTTAATTCCAGTTAAATCTCTAATTGTATCAGCGTTAATGTAACCTGGAATTGCTTGGTTTAATTTAAGCGCCCCATCACCGATTAATGTTAGTGTGTTTGCGTCAGCTTCAAACAATGGTTCCCATTTTACAGTTGTTTGCGAAAATTGTTTACGTAAATATCTGAATTCATCTCTCAAACAAACCGATACATAAGCCACATTCAGCAATCCACTGCCTAACGAACGTTGTGCAGCTTTACCAGCTAATCGCAAATTCTCGTGGCTAGCTCTGATAGCCTCCACGCTTGAAGGATTATCAGATACAAAGCCTAAATCGTCTAATGTTAAACCTGTTTCTCCAGCAAATCCTGCAGCTGCCATTTTTAATTGTTCCACAAATGGTGTCATGTTAGCAGTTGTAAACTGTCCGACTGTTGGTTTATCACCGTCATCATCTTTTGAGAAAGTTAATAAACTTGAAACAGTCGCTTTCCATTTGTCCATTGGTTCAGCATCTTGACTTGTCCCCAATACATACTTTTGTGGAAATGAATAAAACTCTGCTGTAATTTCAGCACGTTCAATGGTTCTTTGGGCTAATTTTTGATAACCAATTCCAGAACGAGTAATTCTAGAACGTCCAAATGGTCTATCAGCATCTGGTCTGTGGATAATTGGCACTAGCAAAGGGATTCCTGTTGGATTAGGAATTGAAAAAGGTTCAGAACCTTTCTGATAGTAAATTGTTTCATCTGGAGTAAAGTAAGCTTCTAGAATTGCATTACCGTTATCATCTCTTTTTAGAACTGCATAGCCCTCTGTCAAAAGGTTAGTGATTGGATCTAGAACACCAGTTGCATTGCTCGACTCAATCACTTGAAGTCGTGGCAAACCATCTTCTCCTTCTGAAATGTAAATAAAACAACAGGAACCAATCAATGCAGACAAGATAGCACTGTCAAAAAATATATCTGGATTGTTGTATTGGAATATTTCATTTACATTGAAGTTGTCGTTTGCAAATTCTCTGAAAATTAATCTATCTGCTAAACTATCGACTGCCTTTGTCGCCCAACCTAGAACGCTACGGTAGTTATCTCTAATTTGTGCAGGAATTGTAATTCCCATTGAATAATCGTACTTCTTCATAGCGTAATAATCGTATCTCATTTGAACACGACTTCGATAACTCGATAATTTACGACTCAAGTAATTTTTACCTTTTAGTTCCATTCTTATTCCTCCTAATTAAGATTTTCGCGCGAGAAAATATGTACAGTGACGGCGTGAAGCTCGGCTGTAGGCAAGGGTAGGTACCCACCCCCCTACTTTTTGGAACGATACCGCCCCCAATCAATTGTTTGAGGAAGGTTCCTACTTCCGATTATGTTTGTACTTTCTTTTGCTTCGTTAAATAACTTGTCACTTTTTTCTCTGTTACAAGTCCAATGAGCAAGTTGAAGATTTTCTATGTCACTTGGATGACCGCCTTTATTGATTGGTATTACATGGTCTATCACTGGTGATAGTGGATGAGGATACTTTAGTTTAGTATCAACTGGCTTACCACAAATACCGCAAATGTTTTGTGTCTTGAGTATTCTCTTTTTATTTTTCTCGAATGCAACTCGATGCGGCCCAATTCTATCTGGACGTGCCATATTATCTTCTCCTTTTAAAGTTTAAATACCTCTTCCGCTTTTAAGTTCCTATCGTATAATTTAATCTATGATTTTTTTTATTGATGGGTAGGTGTTTTTTATTGGTGTAGGGGTATTTTTCCATTGGTGTAGGGGTATTTTTTTTATTGATATAGTGGTGCTTTTTATTGAGTATGGGGGTACTTTTTTTATCCCTTTTTACTCAAATAAGGTAGGGGGGTGAATTTCTCATATCTTATATTGTGTTAAATTCAATGATTCCCCTTTTTTCTTTATTTAATAATGTTTTTAAGCTTTCCACATTTTGAATTTACATTTTCTCAATATGTTAAATTAAATGTCTATAAGTAGAAATCGTCCATTGATTTATCCTGTTGATCTTGTTGAATCCCAATGTATCTTAATGTAATATCTGGGCTTGCATGATTAAATAATGTCATCAACATTGCTACATCTTTTTTATTTTTATATTGATGATACCCAAATGTTTTTCTCATAGTGTGAGTTCCAACGTTTTCTACTCCAATATCTTCTGCAGCTACTTTAAGAATGTAATATGCAGCTTCTCTAGTTATAGGTTTATTCTTCCCTTTTCTGCTTTTAAATAGATAATCATGAGGATTCATATCTTGAATATACTCTTGTACTTCTCTTCTTAGAGATTTATTCATTTTACGTTTAATAATTTTTCCAGTTTTCATCTCTCTAATATTTACATATTGACCATGAACATCTTTTACTTTTAATTTAATGATGTCACTGATACGTAATCCAAGATTGATTCCAAATACAAAAAGCATATAGTTACGCTCGTTCCATTCTCTTAAGTAATCTTTCATTGCTTGGATATCGTCTAAATCTCTTATTGGTTCGACAAAATTCATATGTATTCCTTCTTTCTAACAATTAAAAACCCCTCCACATTTCGTGGAGAGGAAAATATAAAGGAGGTTTTTCCATTGCCGTCGCAATTGGTACGTCGTTGTGTATCTCATGCGTTAAATACACAAAACAATTTTAGAGTATGGCAGTCTAAAATTGTTTTCTGTATGTAGAGTTAAAGTATTTTAATAATTTGGAGATTACAATTTTCTACAAGAACTCTACATTACACATTTTAACCTTTGGAAATATTAAAAAACTACAATCATTTTGTTCAAAATTCTACAGTGAAAAATACATTTTTATTTGTGTTTATCTACTTTCAAAGCATACGAGAAAAGTTCTAGTGCTTGTCTTCTTAAATCTCTTATTGATGATTCGCTATAGTTCAAATCCATTCCAACTTTTGTATCTGATTCATTTTTGAAAAAACAACGATAAACAATTACTCTATATTTTTCACTCAACGAATTCATTGCATTATCTACATATTCAACATATTTAGCAAATTTTTCTCCTTGATCTAACGAGTATAGTGCGGCTCGTTCTGTACTAGAGTGAAATTGATTTGTTCTTGATGGAGGAACAATACTATAATTTGGAGTAATTTTAGGATTTGAATTTAAATACAATTTATTCATAGCTCGTTTATAATTCTTAATCACTTTGTAAACTTCTCGCTTTGTATTCATGTAGTCAAATTCTGGAATATCCACTAATTCAAAATTATTCATTTAGTTCCTCCTTCAAGTTTTACTTTAATAAATCAATATTTTCTGGTCTAAATCCAAACCAAGCTTCTCCATTTTCTGCTACGACAACTGGTAACGATGTGAAGCCTAATTCTTTAACATGTTTTCTAGCTTCCTCATTATTAGTCACATCAATCGTTTCATACTCAATATTCAATGAATCCATGTATTGCTTAGTCATCATGCATTGCGGACAATCGATTGTTGTATATACAATTACTTTACTCATTACTATCACTCCTTTAAATCAATTGTTGGGTCAATTTCATCAGCTGCTGTAAAAAACTCGGCAGAATCAAATCCGGAAATTTCGTCAAGTATTTCTTGAAATCGATTAACGAATTCATCTGTTGTATCATTCAATAACCCGTCATACATATCTTCAACGTCATAACTTTCTTCCGATTGTACAAATAAATCATCTAATACTTCTCTGGCAGAAAACTCAATTCTATCAGGTTTAGTAGTTAAATACTTACATCTTTCTTGAAAGTCCATACTGTTCCAACGTTCTTTTACATCTTCAGTAAATTCAAGTCCGTTGACGGTCCATAAATATTCGCAATCTACATCGTTAATACTAATCATTTCTACACCTACTTACTTTCTGTAATTTTGAATGGTAGTATGCTTTCGGGCATATAGTTGATTTCATATTTGTACTGATCAACTGCTGCTCCGTCTAAATCTTCCACAACATACATATTCCAATTCGTTAATTTAATAATATGTTTTTTATATTTATCTTTATCTGTTTCTACAACTACTGTTAACGTACTTGTGGACTCTTTGCTACTGGTATTATCGTAAACTGAAATTCTACCAATCACTTCAAATTCCACTTTATCTGTTCTGGTATTAATTACTGCAACACGTCTAACAACATTAAAATTGTCTGCTTCTTTTGAAATGTTATGTGACACTTTATCTGCTTCTGTACATGACGCAAGCAATATTGTTAGAAATGATAACAATAATAGGATTTTCTTATTCATTTCTCCACCCACAATCTTTTTATCTCATCGCCGAATAGTTCAATAGCATGTTGTGCGTCTTCTTTATTTTTGAAATAGCCAAACGGGGTAAAGTTATCATGTATACAAGTCCATGTAATCCATAGTTTGTTTTCGTCATAATCGAATAAAATATAATATTCAACGTTTGAATCCACTGGATTAAAATCCCTATTACATTTATCTCTAAACTGTCTAAAACGTGTGAGTAAGATACGTCTATCACGTTCTTTTTCTGCTGCCTTTTTAGTTTGAAACATATTCCCTAGTTTGAAACGGTGTTTGTTATAAGTGGTACCAATCCAACGTTCTGCTACCACTTTACCGTCAACATCTATACTCCAACAGTCGTCACACTTTGCAAAAGGATAATCAATTGCCGTTTTCTGTTTTTCTAATTCCAACTGTTTCAGTAATTCTAGTTTTCTATTTTCTAGTCCTTTAATTTCATTTTCAAGTTCTTCTACTCTACTCATTTTTTCAACTCCTCAATATACAATCTCTTAATCTCATCACCAAATTCGCCAATTGCAGCTAAACAATCTTCATGATTTTTGAAATAACCAAATATATTAAATTCAAAATTTAATTCACAAGGTACTGCTAGAAGAACCTCACCATTCCAATAAATGCAATATTTAAACTGTGACCATCTAGTCCAATCAGGCTTCCAATCTCCTTGACATTTGTACCTAAATCTATCGATACAATTTAGTAAACTTCTTCTATCACGTTCTCTCTCTGCTTCTTCTTTTGTTAAAAACAAATTACCTTGTATATGCAAGTTACTTTCATATGTGCTTTGATATAAGACTGAACACCAAACAATATTGCCGTTTGATTGTAATTCATAATAGTTGTATCTTTCTTCACTCATCCGCTTCTTCCTCCCTTACATCAAACCCAGTTTCTTCGGCGATCATGTCAAGAATATCTTTGTACGTTACGTACCCTTCCGACTGCATTTCCAATTGCTTCAAAACATCCATACTGAATTTCTGTAATCGAACAGCTCCAAAGCCGTGTTCGTCTCTTAAAACTTTTAATACTGCTGCCATTAAGAAAGAGACTGTCTTGTTCGACTTATAACGTTTCATTGTTTGTGAAAATTTCGGTGTCTTCTCTAGACTACGTTTTAATTTTTTATTGATTTTCATTTCTAATCTCCAATTCACTGATTGCAAAATCTAAATATTTACGTGCTTTTTTCAAATCTTCTAATTGATTTCCTTTTGATGGCGCACGTAACACATATTTCAAAACATCTTTAATCATAGATCCTACAAATGCATCGTCATATTTTGGAATAAAGTTTCTCATCACTTCAATAGCCTCAACTCCATATAATCCTTGATAGTGGCTAGGGTGGTTTACTGTATCGTTGTTCATTATTGTTCCTCTTTTCTATTTTTTAAATTTAAAACACGTTGTCTAACTGCTTCAGAAAGCTGCATCACTTTCTGACCGTTCACTCTTCGACAAACTTTATTTGCTTCACGTTTAGAATCAAACCATTCAGCGTTTCTTACAAATTTATCGTACACAAACACAGTTTTGGGATGTTCTCTAATATCTATCATCTTGTAAACTTTTGTACGACTGTAAAACAATCCGTTTCTAACAATAACGTACATAATTCCTCTTGTTATCTCCCCCATGCTATTAAGCTTGCTAATGTATGAGAAATTTTTTCTATGATTTTTTCAGGTTCCTCTGTAACCCAATAACTTTCATTATTATTTAATTTAACTAGTGTATCTCCATCGTCATCTACATATATTGCACAAACAGCTTCAATGTTTATGTAAATTGGTGTTTTACTTTCGCCAAATGTTAATTCAATAAAATTCATCTTTTTCTCCTCCTAAAATGGTAAATCTTCATCTTTAATATCAACTGTTTCAAATGCTGGAACTACTTCAGAACCTTTATCCTTTTTCTCTAACAAATCAAAATTTTCAACAAGGATTTCAGTCACATAAACCTTATGTCCATCTTTCTCATAACTACGACTTTGCAACGCTCCTGAAACTCCAATCAGTGAACCTTTTTTTGTAAATTTCGCTAGATTTTCAGCCGTCAATCCCCACACAACACAATTAAAATAATCTGCATCGTAAGTCCCGTTGTTATTCTTGTATCGTCTGTTCACTGCTAGTGTAAATCGTCCGTAGGTTTTACCGCCTGTGGTTTGTTTCAACTCCACATCTTTCGTCAATCTTCCAATTTCTGCTACTGTATTCATCTGTTTTTCCTTTCGCTTTCAAATTTTAATTCTCTTATAGCTTGAACAAAATTAATCCAATTTTGATAGTACGACGTTCCTTCTGGATCTTTACTTTTTGCTGCATATAACGCTAGAATTCCAACGTCACCAGTTTCTAAAACTTTGAAACCGAGTTGCTGTTCACCTCTAGCAATATCTAATGCACAGTTGATATAAAAATCTTTGTCAGCTTCCAATTTCTGCAAGTAGTCCAGCAGTACCGTACTACCCACTTTAATCGACCTGTCGAGATATCCTTGAAGTGACTTAATCTGCTTTTGAATTTTTTTTGCTTCTTCAAGTGGCAGCATAACTGCCTGACTTTGCTCCAGTCTCTCTCTTTGCATAATCTTCAAATAGTCCCTAGCATTCATTCAAACACCTCCTGAAAGAACATTCGATTCTTGAAAAATTTGAATTTCAAATCCATCAATTCCCCATCACGATTCTTACGTATCTGAAATTCAATTCGTTGATAACCGTCATTATTCTGTTCAGTTTCAACATTTGTCAAAAATCCTACTACATTCGAGTCTTGTTCTATGGATCCTGATTCTCTCAAATCCGACAATTGAGGTGATTTATCTTGTCTACTCTCAACTCCCCTAGACAATTGCGACAGAATAATAATCGGAATTTGATACTCATTTGCTAGTACTTTCAACTCCCTCGTAATCTCTTCAATCTGCAATCGTCTATCTTTCTTTGAGTTTGCAACTTTAATTAATCCAACGTAATCAATCACAGCAATATAACCATTTTCCTTTGCGGTAGATGCTCGTTCTTTTATAATTGCTAAAATTCGATTAATATCAGAAACTTTATCAAAAACTTGAATGTCTTCTTGTCTATAATATTCAATAGCGTTTCTTACCATTTCTTTATCAACGGGTGTTAGTAGTCGATTCATGTTTTTGAAGTAGTATGACTGAATTTTTGTGTTCAGTGATAAAAATCTAGCTAAAATCTCACGTTTAGGCATTTCTAAACTGAACAGGTCAACTCTCATACCTTTATTCCGTTCCAAACATTTTTGAATGAGATTAATCGCAAATGCTGATTTACCAACGGCAGGTCTAGCACCAATCGTAATTAGCATTCCAGCTTGAATACCACCGCCAAGTGCGCTATCCATTTGAGAAAAAGTTTTGATACCTTGAGGTGCATCGTTTTCGAGTCGATACTCGAACAAATCAAAAGTTTCTTGCAGATTTCCTTCATCACGACTAGCGCCTATTTTGTTCATCTCTGCTAAAATATCAAACATTGTCTGCTCTAATTCTGCAGTTGGAAAGAAATTGTGTTCTTGTTTCAACTCATTCAACGTTCTTCTTAAATTGTTTCTATGCAATTCTTTTGATAAATACGATAAATTTTCTGCTGTTGAGTACTTTGCTTCAATATTCAACAAGTCGTCATACGTAAATGTTACATCTTTGATTTCTGCTTGCGTTCTAGCGTATAAGTCCATCAATCCATCAATTTTGATACTCGTATCTTGTAGCTTATTTACGATGATTTTGAATAGTCTGTTTTCAAACCATTCGGGCTTAATAAAAACTTTGTTGATATTGTCAAAATCGTGAAGTGCAATCGTCATAATCATTTCTTCAAGATCCTGCTGTCTATTCATCTCAAGTTGATTCATCTACAATTGATCTCCATTTCTCCCCGTATGTTTTTAGCATAAAATCCTCGTAACTTTGAGTTTTTTTAGTAGTAGTAACTTGTGGCTTAACTTCTTGATTTAAGTAATCTTCAAACTTATTACTAAATAATGTTCGAGGTCTTAAGTACTTCCTCATTGTTTCTTGTGGAAGCCACTCTTTACACTTGATATCAATAACCTTTTTCATATCATCTACTGAATATCCTTTTCTGAATAGCGTATTTAATAACGTTATAGTTTTAGATGAGTTGCATTCGTATCTAGTTCCTGCTTTTTGGTTTAGATAATCAATTACGTTTTTATGTTCATCAGTCGTTACAACCTGGTTCGGTTTCTCCTCTGAACTATCGTCGATTGAAATATCAGGACTATATATATACTCTCTGTGTATTCTCTGGTTATTGGTAGGTTCATTTTGAGCCAATGCATGAGACCATTTTGAACCCATCGATGGCTCATTTTGAACCCATGGTAGGCTCATCGATTCGAGTTTCTGATAATTGATTGTGTACCAATTCGTTTTATCAATTTTCATCTTGTTGAAAGTTTTTGTAATAATTAAATCTTCTTTTTTTAAATCACTAATGGTTCTTTTTAAAGTGCTTCTAGACATGAAAGGAAAATCTTGTTCTATCCATTCGTCTAAGGATTTATAAACCCATACTGTATTTTCTTTAACGTTATCACTTCTCAATATCCAGTAATGTAACTGTTGTAAAAATAAAGCTCCATTTAAACCAATTTTTACCGCCAATGTAGGCAGTACTTGGAGAGGTGGTTCACTAATTAATAAATTGTTCATTGTAATCTCCCCTATATTTTGCTATAATTTAAGTACGATTCAGGCGGTTTTTTAAACCGTCTTTTTTTATTCCAGTAATTCATTAGCAATTGCCAAAGCTTCTGCGTGTGTTTTGAATTTTGTAACAAATCTTAGAATGCCTCTAATTTCCAAAAAAAAGCCACTTCCCGTGTTTTTAATCGTTCCTATGGTGTTTCCCTTGTCATCTATCAAATCGTCCAAATTTTCATCAAAAATATTCATCTGACACAACAATTTCATTTGATTCACTTCCTTTCATTGGAAAGCCGTATATATTAAATGCTCGAACAATGTCAAATAAATGTTCTTTATCTTTTGTTTTTTCGTACAAATCAACTGATATTTTAATCTGCTTAATTAATGATTCTTCTGACATTATCGTTCACCTACAAATTGATTTGTTTGAATTAATTGAACCTTCTCATAATGCTGATTAGTAGCGCCAATCAAGATATAAAACCATAGCAAAGTAATCACTACCAGCGCTGTAAAATAAGCAAAAAACTGTGCAAATCTGATTAGATACCACTTATTGAAATTATTTAGTTTGTGTTTTCTATATTCCGCTCTCGTCATAATTTTCCACTACCTTTCTGATATGTTCTTTTTTTATACGTTCAAATATTTTAGTTAAATACACGATTAGTAAAGCGATTAATAATGAAATTAAAGCCATTTTAAAATTAGATAGTACAATTCCTGAAATCGATAAAATTGCTGATAGTATTAAAAAGAAAAGGAATATATAATGAACAAATTTTGTTTTCTCTTCAACAACTTCTTCAGCTATCTTGTAAAGTTCATCTTTTGAAATATTCATTTTTTTAACCTCCATTTTTTCCTGTTCTATTAATATTCTCATGTACTCGTACCACACTCTCACAATCATTCAATTGATGCTGTATTTTTTTGTTGTTGGCCAACAATTGATAAATCATAAAGTACGATAAAACCAGTGATACTGCTAAAATCAAAATCGCAAAGCTTTTAACTTTTTTCATATTCCACCTCCTATTTATATTTTTCCCAGTTTTCTTCTAACCATTCAGAAATAGCTGTTTTTTTAAATTTCCAAGGTTGACCTTTCTTTTCTGGAAAAAATACCATTCGTTCTAATTCTTTTCTGAAAGGATATAAGATTTTTTCTTTAGCAGTGTTTTCTGTCATATCCACTTTAGATAAGAACCATTTCATATTTCCTGTGTTGCCCAATTCTCGCAATCGATTCAAATCTTTGAATTCTTCCTCTGGTATCATCTTCCAACGTTCTCCAGTTGATTCATCAACAATGATATGATTGAAAGATGAGATCGTTAATGTTGCTTGCATGAAATAACCTCCTTTTTTAAATAAATATTCACTATTTGTGAAAGTTTTGATATAATGTATCTATCTACTGCAAGTAAAATCCTAGTAGATAGAAAGGATGATGATGATGAAAAAATTATTATCAGAATTTTTGAAAGGTGCTGTGTCTCAGTAGAATTTGGATTCATTTGTAGGTTTACCTTTTGCCTACCGTACCTGACTAGCAGGGTTCAATAGGGGAGCTAGTTTTTTCAGGTCGTCTTAGCTAGACGAACCACAAAAATATCTAAAAAAGCTGCCGCTTTTATAGCGGCGAAAATACTAGACTCTAAAATCGAGAATCAAAATCTATTACAACTACAGTGCCGGGGACGATACCGGTGAAGTGTTGTTGGTTACTGCTACTAACTTGAGCAGAACAATTTCGTAGCGTGTCTTATGTAGCAGATAAGATACGCTTTTTTATTTAACCAACTCATTTAAATCAATACGATCCCCATAAAATTTTTTTAGACTTTTCATCACTTTGTAACTAGGATTCATAAATCCATTTTCTAACTTCACATAATAGGAAATACTTAAATTCAATGCTTTTGCTAATTCTTCTTGAGTTAGCTTCAATTCTTTCCGTAATTGTTTTAGCAAATTTTTCACCTCTTGAACGTTTAACATGTTAGACATTCACTTTAAAAAAATAAATCTGAAACCTTTACGTTAAAAAATGTTGCTAATTTTTTTAACGTTGCTGTAGAAGTTTCGCTAATAGTTCCGGTTTCTAATCCAGAAATTATTGTTCTACTAACTCCAGATTTAACTGCTAATTCTTCTTGAGAAATTTTTAAATCTTCTCTTAATTTTTTTATTTTATAGCTAACGCTCATACTTTTTCTCCTTTCTGTAATCATTGTTCAAAATTTTAAACAACTTAATCAAAACGTATTGTTTTAGTGTTTAACAACTTTTACGTAACTTAGTCTAACATGTTAAACAACTATTGTCAACAATGTTAAACAAAAATATTGATTTTTTTTAATTTTTGTATAATAATATGTTCAGAATGTTAAACAAAAGGAGTTGATATGATTGAATTTAGGAGAAATTATTAAAAAATTTAGAGATGATAATGAATTAAGTATGGATAAATTCGCTAAAATGTCAGGTGTTAGCAAAGCGTATATTTCTGTTTTAGAAAAAAATAAGAGACCAAAAACAGGAAAACCTGTTACACCGTCTATACCTGTAATAAAAAATGTTGCAGAAGCCATGAATATATCATTTGATGAATTGTTCAATATGTTAGAAGATAATCAAATTATTTCAATTGATTCAGATGATGTAATTAAAAGAATAACTGATATTTCTATACAATTACATACGGATCGACAAATAAAAGTATACGACTATGCTACTGAACAATTAAACGAACAAAATAATGTAGTCAACCTGAGTGATTATATTCAAGAAGAAACAGAATGGTATGAAGTGAAATTTTATGGAAGTGTTTCAGCTGGTACTGGTTTATATTTAGATGATGAACAAGTTGAAACAATTAATTTTGGAGCAGATATGGTTCCAAATGGAACAGACTTCTGCTTGAAAGTCAATGGCGATTCAATGGAACCAATGTTCAATAATGGAGATTATGTATTTATCAAACGAGAAACTGATTTTAGAAATGGAACAATCGGTGCAGTTATTGTTAACAGTGAAGCTTATCTTAAAAAGATATATATTACTGATAGTTCAATTAAATTAATTTCATTAAATAAGAAGTATAAAGACATCACAGTAACAGATACAGACAACTTCAAATACGTTGGAACAGTTGTATTTTAACTATTAGGAATTTCCCAATAGTTGGAAAGGAGGAATATGTATGGAATTATTTTTAACAGATGAAGAAGCAAACAGATTAATAAAAATGTTTAAACAAGCTCTTGAAAAGTATAATATTCAACTTAAAGAAATCGACAAAGGAGAAATATTATTACATGGATTTGGCGATGTAGAGAATGAAGAATTTAGATTAATTTATAAAATTTCTCCTGAAAACAAGGTTATCAATTTGATTGAATGTAAATATAACTATTGTTTATTTAGAATCAATATTAATAATAATTTTCATAAGAATGCTGATGGAACAAGAATTCAAGGGAATAGAATTAATATCTTTTCTGAAGAAGAATCCTTTTTAAAAGGAGATGGAAAGACATACATGAAGGCATTCCCTCTTCCGTTTGAAAATGCTATTAGAAACACTTCTGATTTTTTTGAACTATTTGAAGATGTGGTAAATTTTGCAAATATTATCAAAAACGATGATTTAATCATTTCCATTCAAGGTAGTTTATTGTAAAATAATGCAAAAGGAGGAATCGTTATGGACGTGAAACAAATTAAATCAGATTATTTTAATTTCATAACAAAAAACACTAAATTTATAGAATCAAAGTCAAATAGTTTAGAAGTAGTCACTCCGTTCATTGATTCATTTGGCGATGGAATTTCTTTTGTAATCGTTCAACACAATAATCATTTTACTGTTACTGATCGTGGTTTTACCATTTGGAATTTAAAAACTTACGGATTAGACTTGATGGAAAAACGTTCTAGTAGACATCAAATTTTACAATCATACTTAAATTATTCTGGTTTTTCATTAATTGATGAAAACATTGAAAAGAATGTTGATAAAAAGAACTTATCTCAAGCAATTCACGATATGACTCAATTACTGATTAATTTATATGATTTCATATTAGTTTCTAAAAAACGAGTACATAACTTTTTCCTTGAAGATGTTAAAAATTATTTTTCAGAAAATAAAGAACAATATAGTTATTTCCAAGATTTTTCAGTAGAAGGGAAATCTAAGTTAAACCATAAAATGGATTTTGTATTTTTAAATAATTCAGGAACAAAATTAGTGAAAGTACATAATCAATTAGATAAACAACAAGTTAATAACACTTTAGTTAGTTGGTTAGATACTGTCGATAAAAGAAAAATTGATTATGATGGAAATGAATCACTCAATATCATATTGAGTGAAGAAGGATTTAAAAAAGTTTCCCAAACTAATCTTGATGCTTTAAAAGAATATGGTATTCAAGTTTATAATTTTAATGATAAGAAAGTATTACAAAAAGCATTTGCAAAATAGAAAGCCGTAAAGGCTTTTTATTTGTAGTTAAACCGAACATATGTTCTATATAAAGGAGGAATAACAATGGCTTCATTTAGAAAACGTGGCGATTTCTGGGAATATCGCTTTAGAGCTAAACAGATTGATGGTACTTTTAAAGAAGTGATGCAATCAGGATTCAGAACCAAGAAAGAAGCACAACTAGCTGCCTCAATGCGTGAAACTGAATTAATTCAAGGTGGTTCAATTGATGGTGGATTAAGAGTTTTTGCTGACTACTTTGAACAATGGTATTACTTGTATAAAGAGGCTAATCTAGCACCTAAGACACAGAAGAACTACAGAATTTCAATTAAAGTAGCTCATGAGTATTTCAAGAAATTAAGAATTAAAGATATTACAGAAGAAGTTTATCAAAAATTCTTGAATGATTATGGTAGCACTAGAGCCAAAGAAACAGTTGAAAAAGCACATACTCATTTTAAACAGGCTTTAAAACGTGCTGTTAAGAAAGGATATATAAGATATAGTCCAGCAGAAGATGTAATTGTCAAAGGGAATGATACACACAAAAAGAAAGAACGAGTTAAGTACTTAAATGAGGCAGAACAGAAAATTCTGCTTGAAGCTGTTCTGGAGAATATCAATCGTGGTGATAGTTATGTAATATCAGATTATGCTATTTTAGTATCGTTGACTTGTGGTTTACGTTTTGGTGAGTTGATAGGATTAGGAACAGATTCGTTCAAAGAGAATTTCGGCAAGATGGTTATTAATCGTACATGGGATTATCAGATAAACTTTGAGTTTTCTCCAACAAAGAATGAGGCATCTAATCGAACGATTATAGTAGATGAGTTGACAAGAAAGGTTATTAAGCAGTTAGTCAAGTATCAATTATCCAACAGAATCGTACATAAACATAAATTAATATTTATTAATAGTTACGGTCAACCAATTAGCAATACTGCAGTTAATAAGAGATTGAAACATTATGCAGATGAGTTAGGAATAACTCCTATCACTCATCACCACTTGAGGCACTCTCATATCTCTCTACTACTCTATAAGAAAGTGAATATTAAGTACGTATCAAGAAGGGCTGGGCATGCAGATATTTATACTACATTAAATACCTACTCACACATTATTGACGAGTTGGAGCAATCAGAAAATGATACTCTATCAAATATCATTTGTTCACTCAATTCACAAACTTTGTAGTAAAAATTTACCAATCATTTGCCCACAAATTGCCCACAAAATTTTTATTTTTTATCATATTTTATGAGTTTCTCAAAAATATAAAAATAGCTAGAAACGTTGTTAAATCAACATTTCTAGCTATTTTGCTAAAGTACTTTTAGCTTCTAATTTGTACTAAAAATACCGGCGGCCAGTTTATAAATAGTTGATATATCAACGTTTAAAGCTACTTTGCCCACAAATTGCCCACATTTTATAAACTTTTTTAGAAATGCTTTTCTGTGTGTTCACATTCTTTTATTTAAATTGTTTAGGATTTAAAATTGAAAATTATTGCATGTTGTTCATAATCTCAAAAAATTATACAAAAAAATAACCCTATCCGCAATTGCAGATAGGGCTTAGTCAAGATTATTTGTATTTAATTAAAAATGAATTTTTCCATTTTCGTCAACTTCAATATTTGCTTTTTCTAGTCGTTCACCATTGTCATCAAAATAGTACCATGCTCCATCTATTTGACGGCATTCACGGCTTACCATCTCACCGTCATTAGCTTTAAGATAGTAAATCTTATCTTTATATTGTAGCCAACCTTCTACCATCTCACCATCTTGATTGAAGAAGTACCATTTATTATTAATTAGCTGCCAACCTGTCGCCATTGCACCATCTCCATGCAGCCAATACCATTTTTCATTTGCTGGATTTTTAAACCAGTCATTAGCAATAGTATATCCATCTGCATCAAATCGATACCATTTGTCATCTATTTCTTTCCAGTCGTTTTTAACTAATCCTGTATCATCTCGATACTGAAAGCCATTTGCAGATTGTACCCAACCTGTTTCTAATTCAATACCATTTTCAATATCCTGTTTGAATTGTTCTCGACCAATACCCCAACTAGCTAAATAAGGGTATGGATCTACATGGTCACTGTCATTGTCTGGTTGATTGTATGTGCAGTAGTAATGAGTTTTAATTCCTTCTAAATCGTCAGTATCTAGAGTTTTTGGTAAACCTGCTTCATCTGCTAAATCTCTTAACAACTCGATATATAAACGATAATCAGTTAAGAATTCTTCTAGCGTTTCATGACTTTCAATCAACTCGACTGCAGCATACGTTTCAGCATTCCAGCCGCCTCCAACGTCATAAGCCCCTTGGTTCACAGGCCCGACTTGCATTACTCGTCCATTTCCGACTACATGCGAGAAGAAACCAGAATCCACTGGGCGTCTCATGTGGTAATCTGCCTCATTTTGAGCAGTTGAGTTCTTGTTACCTGTAGAATGGGCGTGTACTTGTCGATAAGGCTGTACACCAATCTGTGGTAAACCTTCTCTATATCTACTTGTATCAATATCCATTTTGTTTCCTCCTTAAGGTAATTTCGTAAACCATGCTTCTGGTGTAGTGTACATAATTAATCCTGAATTTATACCTCTTAATTTATCTTGTGTAATATCTGCTAAATTAGTATTAAATAGAATTAATTTAACAACACCATATGTTTTTTCAAATTTAAATACTCCTATTTCTTCCCCAGATGAACCATAAGCAGGAACTTGGAAATTCCCGTTTGGACGGAACCCTGCAGGTAATACAGATTCCCTAGCATCAAACCTTTTAGATGGTATAAATCGAATAGTTACATGTTTTCCAGTTTGTGCAAAATCTGAAGCATTTCCTTCTTTTAATTTATCTAAATTAATAGTCATATCATTAATAGAAGCATTGATAATATAATTTGTTCTATCTAGCCGTATTTTATCCCCTGTATACAGATTGATATTAACGCCCATTTGCCCAAACAACACGCTCCACCCCGTGTTTCTACCTGGATTTCTTACTTTATAATATAAATAATCTCCTAAATTAACACTTGTGTTTACATAAGTATCGCCTGGATTTGCTATAACTTTTCCCTCTGGGCTTCCGCTTCCTTTCAATTGGCTGCTTGTGTTGTTAGGTATTGGCAGAGTGACATAATTTCCGCCTTTTATCTGTAGAATATTTTCACGTAATTCCAATTCTGGAGTTACGATATCAGTTTTTTTAGCATATTCTGTTAAAGATTGGTGTTGTATTAAATTCGGTAGTTCATCTTTGGTAACTAGTTTTGTTAAATCGATTTGTGGACGATTTTCAAGATTTTTCAATTGTTCTCTTAATGAACTGTCGTCATAAGCTAAGTTAATCGTATCTGAATCTGTAAATGAAACATTTTTAGATGACCCGTCAACGTAAGTATACGTTAGAGTAACATTGTTACTCTCTTTGTTTACGGATACTCCAGAAATGAAGTTGTCCGTTCTGCTTTCTAAAGTGGAAATTCGTCTACTCAAATCACTAGTATCTGCTACTGGTTGATGATTTCTAATCTTATCTAAATCTTGTTTAGTAGCAAAATTTTCAGTATTAATCTTTGGAATCTCGTTTTTCTTAGCATATTCTGTATTTTCAATGGTACGAACTCGTTCCTCAATTGCTTCTACTGATTTTGCAGTTGCAAAGTTTGAAGTGTCGATTGGTGTACTTCCACCATTTTGTTCAATAGTTTTGAATAATTCTTTTAATTCTGCTTTAGTAACAATATCTTCTAAAGCAACAATACGTTTACTAGATTCTTCTTGAATTGGAACATCTTGCATCTTATCGATTTCAGACACTTTAACGCCAAAGCTAAACTGGTGTACATCTGCCGATTGCACTACTTTTTCAAAATAGATAAATCCGATTACGGTTTCATCTGTAGTGATTAAACTAGTATCAAATTCAATCGTAAATGTATTACCCTCAACAGTTGCTCTTTTTTCGAGGTAGCGCTTTGTCTTTTGGAAATAGAACAATCCAATAATGTTTTCAGTAGGTAATTGTTCCATTGTAAATTCAAAAAACGCGTTATGTTTATCATGTGAGTAAAACTCGTGGTTTACATAATCTACAAAATCTCTTGTTCGTGTTGAGATCCGAATTTTACGTTTAATGATTTTCTTCATTTTATCCCTCCTTTCTTAATAAAAAGGATTATTCTTCAATGTTTTTTAATTGGTTTAATCCATTTACCACAGATTCAATTAATACTTTTTTAGATTCAGCATCTAAATGAATCCCAGCTTTATTTAATTCTGCCGTTAATTTTATATCAGCAAGATTAAACTTATCTTCACTTTGACCATCTTTAAAAACTTGTTCAACTGCAGTAACAACCGTTTCAGTAATTTTTTTGATTAATTCATACTGTTTCAAATCTTCTTTAGCTTTCATCTGATTGATTTTTGCTTGTAAATATTTGCGTAACTCTTGAAATGCTAATCCAATTAAAACTACTAAAATACTTACTAAACCATTGATAAATACTTGATTTAATTCATTCATGTTGATTCTCCTCCTCAACTCTTAAATTCATAAACTGGTGGAATAAATCTTCAATATATCCATTGCCACCTAACTCTTGATACGATTCAAATAATCCCATCAATCTTCTTGTTTCATAATTTGTACGGTAGCCTCTTTTGATTGCAGCGGACAAGTCAATTTCCAAACGATAGCTTTCTGTCATTTTTGTTCCACTAGCGATTTTTGCGATATCTGCATTGTTCCTATTGCCTATCACCGTAATTTCATCTACCGTTTTTTGCATTTTTGATAATTGTTCTTTAAATTCTTCTTGAGTTTTTTTATAACCTGTTTGTAAGTAAACTGTTAAAAATGTACTCACTGCAGAAATTAAAGCCAAAATGACTTGTTCACTCATTTATTTCACTTCCTTACACTAAAAAAATAAGCTGCCGTTTAAAACGACAGCTTACCTCTATTATTTATTAGCTTCTTCAGCTAATTCGCCTACGCCTAGTTTTTCTAATTCTGCTTTAACTAAGCGACGTAATTTTTTGTTCTTGATCTCGTCTAATGTCATTAAACCATCAAGAATTGTTAACGCTAAATAACGAACCATCATTCCATCACCTCCTTTCAAGATTTCAAAAAAGATTGTGCTAGACAAGTGGAGTCGTTGCAACAGGTTGAGAATTTTCTGGTTGTGCTGGTTCTTTTTCTGTTTCATGCGCTTTCTCCTCCTTACCTTTGTCGTCTTCTTCGTCATCTTCTTCAATTTCTGGATAAGCCACATTTAAATGTTTTGCTAGAAATGCTAATTTCGAGTCAATATCATGGAAATTAGTTTCATACTCAAACTCTTTTACTACACTTTGAGCTAAAGTTTTGCGTGTTGTGTCTAAAGCTTCAGTAGATTCTTTCAAGACTTTTTCCATCTTTTGGAATTTTTCATTTTCTGCACGATTTGGATAAGTATCTTGATAAAATTGTTCTAATGCTTCATGAACAATCTCATCTTCATTTTTCGTCAAGAAGTCACCTTGTAATGTCACTTCAATAATCGTTCCACTTGTTGTACTAAAAATGCTGACAATCGTTGTCAGCACTCGTCCTTCTGTATCGTAAGTAGCCCTTGCAAAATTCTTTTTATAATTTGCCATTTATTTTTTCCTCCAATGCTTCTAATCTTTTGTTTAATTTTTCGTTTTCTGTCGATAATTGTTGAATCGACTTAACCAAATACGGGATAAAGAAAAAAGGATTGTAAGATTCCAATCCTTCAATACTCTCATGCGCATCTGGTAAATGTTCTTTTACTTCCTGAGCAATTAAACCAATCGACTTATGGTATTCTGTATCATCTTTCTTAAAATCATACTCATACACATTTAACTTGTTAATTGCATCTAATGCATCTACTTGCGTTTCTGCAATATTACTTTTTAATCGTTTATCAGACCATGGACTAGCTCGACAGTAAACGTTACCTGTATTACTTTCAAATCCAACATAAGGCCCGTTTGCATCTGATTGCCGTGTAATTCTATAAATATCGACAATTGGCATTCTTTTGCTTAACAATGAACTCAAAGAAGTTCCTTTATACATCAACTCACCAGATGATTCAATGTACAATGTACCATTCATAGAAACGCCACCTTTAAAGCTAGCGCCGTTGTTAGCAAACATCTCACCGCTATGGGTAACAACCCAACCATTGCTTGGAAATGTATTCCAATCTCGACCCCAGTTAACCCACAATGCAGCACGCCCAGGAGAATTTGCAGCACCGTTACTCATTCCAACAGAGAACTGATTTTCACCAGTGATATACTGCCCAGAATAATAACCGATAGGCCC
>RBWB01581142.1_pt1 | contig 38700 bp, 38 predicted proteins | sample 2014201 | NCBI WGS metagenome assembly RBWB01 (sample SAMN10133834, study PRJNA383868) | Human oral metagenome, whole genome shotgun sequencing project. | isolation source: supragingival plaque isolated from 88 juvenile twins | host: Homo sapiens | place: Australia
TATTACTTTAAAGGGAGAATTTGTTATAGTAGTTGAAGGTAATAAAAATGAAATTGATTATTCAGACTTAGATTTAGTTGAACATGTGAATATGTATATATCAGATGGATTGGATAAAATGGAAGCAATAAAACAAACTTCAAAAGATTTAAAATTATCAAAATCAGAAGTATATAAAAAATATCATGAAGGAAATTAATATGTATTTAGTAGTTGGAATTGGAAATATTGGAAAAGAGTATGATAATACAAGACATAATGTTGGATTTTTAATGTTAGATTATTATATAAATAGTAAAAATTTAAACTTTTCTAAAGAAAAATTTTTAGCATATTATACAGAAGAATTATTTGATAACGAAAAAGTTATATATATAAAACCTAAATCATATGTTAATTTATCTGGAGAAGTCGTTAGAAAATATGTGGATTTTTATAAAATTCCTATAGAAAATATACTAATTATAATAGATGATATAAATTTAGAAATTGGAAGATTAAGATTAAGAGAAAAAGGAACAAGCGGTGGACATAATGGATTGAAAAATATTTTTCTTCATTTAGGTACTGAAAATATAAAAAGATTAAGAATTGGTGTATCAAATGATAAAAAATATGATATGAAAGATTATGTTTTATCAAAATTTAGTGATAGTGATTTAAAAATATTAAACGAAAAGAAAAAAGAAGTATTAAAAATAATAGAAGACTTTCCTAAATATAATTTTGATAAGCTTATGAATAAATATAATAAAAATGAGTAAAATTTTAGATTTAATAGATATAAATTTTAATAATAATTTAACAATAGTTGAGAGTACATCTGAACTATTTTCTTTGATGGTTTATAAAAATTATCTTGATAGTAATAAAAATATTTTAATAGTTACTCCTTCTTTGTTTGAAGCAAGTAAAATATATGAATCATTACTAAATTATACTAATGAAGTTTATTTGTTTCCTAATGATGATTATTTTACTATTAAGTCATTAGCTGTTAGCCCAGAATTTAAAATAACAAGATTAGAAACCATAAACTCAATTTTAAAAAATGATACAAATAAAATTGTTGTTACTCATTTAGATGGATATATAAAAAAAATAAGTTCAAAAAATGACTATGAATCAAATATATTAAAATTAAATGTTAATCAAATGGTTGATAGAGATAAATTAATTTCTAAACTTTCAGATTTAGGATATCAAGAAGATAATATAGTATCTAAAACTGGTGATTTTGCATATAGAGGTTATATTATAGATATTTTTGCTATTGAAGAAGAATATCCATATAGAATAGAGTTATTTGGTGATGAAATAACTTCTATTAGATTATTTGATCCAAAAGATCAAAGATCATTTGAAAAAATACAAGAAATAAACATTAAACCTTTTAAAGATTTAAATGTTTCTAATGATAATATTTCTTCATATTTAGATAATAAAATAACTATTTATAAAGATTATGAAATTATTAAAAATTTATATGATAGATTAGCAAATGAAGTAGATAGTCAAGATTTTTTAAATTTTTATAATATAAAAGAAGAAGAAAAAGTTTATTATGAAACATTAGAAAACAAAAAAACTACCACTAATATAGTTAATTTAAAATCAAAAACTATAGTAAAATTTTACGATAATGTAGAATTAATAAATAATTTTTTATCAACTAATATAAGAAATAATAAAACTATTATTATTTCTTTAACAGCTCAAAAAATTAATTCTTTTAGAAAACATATAAATTTATCTATGATAGAAACTGACAGCAATAATATAGAGAATAAAAAAATAAATATAATATCAGATTGTTATTTTAGTGAAGGTTTTGAGTATAAAGATTATATATTTTTAAGTGAAAATGAACTTTTTAATTCAACTGTTAAAACTAAAAAATATAAAACAAAATTTAAATATTCTGTAAAAATATCCGATATTTCTAATTTAACTAAAGGAGACTATGTAGTACATGAATCTTATGGTATAGGTATGTATAACGGAGTCATTACTTTAGAAAATAAAGGAATATATAAAGATTATTTAGAAATTATATATAAAAATAATGATAAGTTATATATACCAGTATCTAAAATAGAACTTATTAGTAAATATTCAACAAAAGATGGTATGATGCCTAAGATTAACTCTTTAGGCGGAAGTGACTGGAAAAAAACAAAATTAAGAGTAAAAAATAAAATTAAAAATATAGCTAAAGAATTAATTAATTTATATGCTTTAAGAAAAAATAGCAAAGGTTATGTTTTTTCTGAAGATGATGAATTTCAAAAAATATTTGAAAATGATTTTGAATTTATAGAAACAAAGGATCAACTAAAAGCTATTAGAGAAATAAAAGAAGATATGACTTCTGATATACCTATGGATAGATTACTTTGTGGAGATGTTGGATATGGAAAAACTGAAGTAGCGTTTAGAGCTATGTTTAAAGCAGTAAATGACTCAAAACAAGTATTATATTTATGTCCAACTACACTTTTATCAAAACAACAATATGAAGTAGCAAAAAAAAGATTTTCAAAATTTCCAGTTAATATTAAATTAATAAATAGATATACTAGTCAAAAAGAAAAATTAGAAATTTATGAAGATTTAAAAAATTCAAAAATTGACATACTATTTGGAACCCATTCTTTATTAAGTGATAATATAAAACCTAAAAATCTAGGATTACTAATAATAGATGAAGAACAAAGATTTGGTGTAAAAGATAAAGAAAAATTAAAAAAATACAAAAATAATGTAGATATTCTTACTATGAGTGCAACACCAATACCAAGGACTTTGCAAATGTCTTTGATGGGAATAAAATCCATATCTACAATAGAAACACCACCTATAGATCGTTATCCTATTGAAACATATGTATTTAAAGAAGATGACTATGTTGTGAGAGAAGCAATATATAAAGAACTTTCAAGAAATGGACAAGTTTATATTTTATACAACAATATTAATGATATGGAAGAAAAAGAAGTACAAATAAAAACATTAGTCCCTCAAGCTAGAATAATGAAAATTCATGGAAAAATGAATAAAGAAGATATAGAAGATAAAATGCAAAGTTTTATTAATAAAGAATACGATGTATTAATTTGTACAACTATAATTGAAACGGGAATAGATATACCTAATGTTAATACTTTAATTATATATGATGCTGATAAATTTGGACTTAGTCAACTTTATCAAATTAGAGGAAGAGTAGGAAGAAGTAATAAAATAGCATATGCTTATTTGATGTATAAACCTAGTAAAATATTAACAGAGGAAGCTCAAAAAAGATTAAATAGTATTAAAGAATATACTGAACTTGGAAGTGGTTATAAAATATCTGCAAGAGATTTAGAAATAAGAGGAGCAGGAGATATTTTAGGAAGTGAACAAGCAGGTTTTATAGATAGTGTTGGAATTAGTTTATATACAAAGATTTTAAATGATGAGATATCAAGAATAGAATCTGGAATAGAATTAGAGGAAGAAGAAATAGAAGAAAAAGAAACTATTAAAAGTAATATAACTTTATCTAATTATGTACCAAATGATTATGTTAAAGATGATAGTTTAAAAATATTAATTCATACAAAAATAAATTCTATTACAACTAGAGAAGAATTTAATCTAATAAAAGAAGAATTAGAAGATAGGTTTGGTAAATTAAATAAAGATATTTTAGAATATATGGAAGAGCAGTTATTTGATAGTTTATCAAATAAATATAAAATAGAAAAAGTAATAGAAAATAGATTAACAATAGAAATAATATTTAATGAAGATATTGCTAATATAGTAGATATGGGAGACTTGTTAGTTAAAAGTTTAAAAATAAATAAAAATTTTAAATTTAAGAGTCAGGATAAAAAAGTTATTCTATATATTCAAAAATCATATTTAAATAAAAATACTATTTATGAATCTTTAAATCATCTTTTAGAAAGTTTAGATTTGAAGTAATATTGAAAAAAAGTTAAAAATAATGTAGTATATAAACAATAAAGAGGTCATTATGAATAATAATATTAATGAACAAATACAAGCGAAAAATAGAGAAATGTATCAAAATAAGATAGCTATAGATACTGAAAAAAATATTGAAACATTTAATCTTACAATAGCAAATCTTATCGATATTATGTTTTTTAAGAAGAAAAGCTTAACAAAAGAAGAATTAAGAAAATATAAAGAAGAAATAAAAAGAGTATTGAATTCAAGAAATGAAAGTTTATTGAAAAATATTTCAGAATCAGATATTTATGATAAAGATTTAGAAGAATTAGTTAATGGTGTATCCCAAAAATTTCAAGAAGATGTAGAGAAAATAGAAGCAAAAGAAAAATTATTAACAGAAATAAATCAAAAAATAATATCAGAGGAAAAAAATAAAAGTAAAAGTTTAAAGAATTCTTATATTGAAACAAAAAAATATATTAATAACGTAGATAGTTTAAATATGTCTATCGATAAAGAAAAGGTAAAAGTTCTTCAAAAAGAAGTTCAAACTAATGGAAAAAATAATGAAGTTAATTGATACACATTGTCATTTAAATAAAGAATATTATGAAAATGTTGAAACAGTAATTAAGGAAGCTGTTTCTGATAATGTAGAATATTTAATTGTATCTAGTTGTAGTCCAGAAAATTGGGAAGAAAATATAAATTTAATTAATAAATATAAAAATGTATATTTAAATATATCATTACATCCTGAATATGGAAATGAAGAAATAGATTATGATTTATATTTAGAAAAAATGAAAAAAATTATAAAATCTAATTCAAAAATAATTGCTATAGGTGAAATAGGATTAGATTATCATTATGACAACACTAATAAAGATAGACAAAAAGATTTATTTATTAAACAAATAATGTTAGCAAAAGAATATAAATTACCTATAGTTATTCATACGAGAGATGCAACTAAAGATACTATTGATATATTAAAAAAATTTAATATAAAAGGAATTATTCATTGTTTTTCAGGTTCTTTAGAAACTGCAAGAGAGTATATAAATATGGGATTTTATTTAGGTATAGGAGGAGTAGTAACTTTTAAAAATTCTAAATTAAAAGATGTTATAAAAGAAATAGGATTAGACTCTATAGTTTTAGAAACAGATTCTCCATATTTATCACCTATTAGAGGAAACAAGAATTTTCCTAAAAATATAAAAATAATAGCAGAATACATAGCGTCTTTATTAAATATAAGTGTTGAAGAAGTTTCTAAAAAAACTACATTGAATGTTAAAAAAATATATAACATTGAATTTTAAAAGGTTAATTGTTATGAAAATAAAAAAAGTATATCAATTTATTCCAGGATTTTTATTTATTATAGGGTCATTTTTAGTTATTTCATCTTTGTTTTTTAAAAATAGCAATAAATATGCACCAACTACATTTAAAACAAGTGAATATTTTAAAAATAATTCAAGAGTAATAAAAACAGTTTCAAATATAGAAGAAATAAAAAAATATGGTAAAGAAAATATTTTAAAATTTGATGGTACAATTACATCATATGGAGCTAATTGTGTTGGTTGTAGTGGATATTTAGCATGTCCTCCACATATAAATGCGAAAGAAAAAATTTATTATTCTGATAAGAAATACAAAAATTTAAGAATAGTAGCAGCGGATAAAAATATTCCTTGTGGTTCTATAGTAAAAATAAAAGGTATTAAAAATTTTCAAGATATATATGCAATAGTATTAGATAGAGGTGGAGCCATAAAAGGAACATTATTTGATTTACTTGTAGATAGTGAAAACTCTGCAAGTTCTCTTGGAAGACAAAAAGTAAAATATGAAATACTAAGATGGGGATGGAATAATGAGTCATAATTTTAAAAAAAAATTTGGGCAAAATTTCTTAAAAGATAAAAACATATTAAAAAAAATAGTATCTTTAACTCCATTAAATAAAGATGATTTAGTAATAGAAATAGGAACAGGAGAAGGAGATCTAACAGAAATATTAAGTCAAAATGCTAAAAATGTTATAACATATGAAATAGATGAAGATTTAAAAGATACATTAGAATCAAAATTTGTTAATAGAAATGTTGATATTAAATTTAAAGATTTTTTAAAAACAAATTTAAAAGAAGATATAAACAACTATGTTTATAATAATATATATGTTATTGCTAATATTCCTTACTATATAACTACTTCAATTATAATGAAGATAATAGATGAAGATATTAATGTAAAAACTATGATTTTATTAATGCAAAAAGAAGTAGGAGAAAAATTAGTAGATAGTAAAAATTCTGCTACAAAAATAATATATGATTACTTTTTTGATATAAAAAAACAATTTTTAATAAAGAAAAATCTTTTCTTTCCAATCCCAAAAGTAGATAGTATTATATTAGAGTTTGATAGAAAAGAATACATAGATATAAATAAAGAAGAATTCAAAAATTTTATATATGATTGTTTTCAATATAAAAGAAAAACTTTAAAAAACAATTTAAAAAATTATAATTTAAGTGAAGTAGAAAGACTTTTAAATTTAAGAAATAAAAGTTTGAATAATAGAGCTGAAGATTTAGACATAAATGATTTTACATTTTTATATTTAAATTTATTTAAACAATAGCATTTTTAAAATATATAAAATAAAATTTAGTTGTACACAAGGAGGAATCATGGAAATAACATCAGTTAATGTACGTAAAATAGAAAAAGAAGGATCTAAAGTTGTAGCAGTAGCATCAGTATTATTTGATGACGTATTTGCTGTACATGATATTAGATTATTGGAAGGCAAAAATGGTTTATTTATAGCTATGCCATCTAGAAAGTTATCTAATGGTTCATATAAAGATGTAGCACATCCTATAAATCAAGAATTTAGATTAATATTAGAACAAAAAATAAAAGAAAAATATAATGAAATCAAAGAAGAAGCATAAAATACTATGCTTTTTCTTTTTATAAAAAAAGGTTATAATATTATTGAGGAAATATGGATATAATAAGTAATATAGATAAAATAGATTTAATTTTAAAAAAAGCATCTAAAATATTTGTAATAGGACATATTAATAGTGATTTAGATGCTATATCTTCGTGTTTAGGTTTATTAGAATATTTAAAGGTAAAAGAAAAATATATTATTTTTGATGATAATATATTAGAAAGTGGAGTTTCTAAAATATATAATGAAACAAAAAATACTTTTAAATATATAAAATCTAAGGAAATAAATAACTTAGTAGATGATAAATCTTTAATAATATTTTTAGATTTTAATAGGAAAAGATTGTTAAAAGATGAAAATATATTGAATTATTTTAAGTATAAGATAATTATTGATCATCATGAAGAAGCAATAGATACTATAGAAGCAGATTTAAAAATAATAGATATAGAAGCTAGTAGTGCTTCTGAGATGATTGCAACATATTTAAAAGAAAAAAAATACAATATACCTAATAATATAGCAACATATTTATTATCAGGTATTGTTTTAGATACTAGTTCTTTTTCTTTAAAAGTTAAAAAAATTACTTTTGATATAGCAAGTTATCTTATACAAGAAGGTGCTGATAATACAGAAGTTCAAAAATTGTTTAAAAAAAATATAAAACAATATATTAAAAATCAAAAAATAATTATGAGTGCAAAAAATATAAATAATACTTTAATTACTTTAGGAAAAAAAGGAATAAAGTATAGAAGAGAAGATATAGGAAGAGTTGCAGATTTATTATTACAATTTGAAAATATATCTAATTCATTTGTAATTGCAAAATTACAAGATGGTAGCATAGGTATAAGTTGCAGAAGTAATGATGATAATATAAATATGAAAGAAATAATGTTAACTTTTGGTGGCGGAGGAAATAAAAATCGTGCTGGTGCTAATGTTAAAAATGAAACAATAAGCAATATTTATGATAGAATAAAAGACATAGCCAAAAATCTATAGGAGGTAATATGGAAGTTATATTTATCAAAACATTAAAAGGTCAAGGAAAAGAAGGAGAAATTAAAAATGTAGCTCCTGGATATGCAGAAAATTTTTTAATAAAAAAAGGATATGCTTTAAAAAAGACTGAAGAAAATTATAAAATTTATCAAAAAAAATTAAAAGAATTAAAAGAACAAATAGCATATGAAAATAAAGAAGCTTTATTAATAAAAGAAAAATATCAAGAAAAAGTAATAACTTTTAAAGTTAAAGTAAGTGAAGATTCTAGAGTATTTGGTAGTATATCTGTTAAACAAATAAAGGAAGAATTAAAGAAAATTGGTTTAGATATAGATAAGACTCAAATATCAATAGATCATCCAATTAGTACCTTAGGTAATCATTTTGTAAATATCAATTTAACAAAAGATGTAATATTAAAAATTATAGTAAGATTAGAAAGAGAATAGTATGAATATAAATATTCCTAATAAAATAGATTCAGAAAAATCAGTGTTAGGTGCAATGTTTTTAGATCAAGAAGCATTAGCTAAATCATGTGATTTATTGACACATGATTCTTTTTATGATGAAAAAAATAAAATTATATTTGAAGCTATTAAATCTATGTATAATGAAAAAATACCAATAGATATTATTACATTAACATCTCGTTTAAAAGATAAAAAAATATTAGATAAAATAGGAGGAGTATCGTATATATCTAATATTTTATCTATAGTACCTAGTGCAAGTAATATTGATTATTATATTAAAGATATAGAAGAAGCTAGGATTTTAAGAAAATTAATAGATGTAACAGGACAAATTAAAGATTTAGCATTTTCTACTGATAAAAAAATAGAAGATATATTAGATGAATCAGAAAGTAAAATATTAAATATAGCTAGAAATAGAAGATCTAAAGATTTTAAAACAGTAACAGAAGTATTAAAAAAAGCAGAAGAAAATATTAATTTTTTAACTAAAAATAAAAATGAAGTAACTGGTATATCTACAGGATTTTTAGATTTTGATAAATATACTACAGGATTAAAAGAAGGACAGTTAATTATAGTAGCTGGTAGACCTGGTATAGGGAAAACTGTAGTAGCAACTAACTTAGCATCTAATATTGCTATAAATTCTAAAAAAACAGTGGCTTTATTTAACCTAGAAATGGGAGCAGAACAATTAATTAATAGAATGATTGCAAGTGTAGGTGGAATTGATCAACATAAACTACAAACAGGTTATTTTAGTGAATCTGATTGGAATAAATTTACAAAAGCTACAGCAGAACTTGGTAATGCTAAAATATATTTTGATGATACACCAAGTTTATCAATAGGAGAATTAAAATCAAAATGTAGAAAATTAGCAAGTAGTGAAGAAGGTTTGGATGTAATAATAATTGACTATTTACAAATATTAACTTCTAATAAAAACTATCAAGGTAATAGACAACAAGAAGTAGCAGATATATCTCGATCTTTAAAACAATTAGCATTAGAGCTTAAAGTTCCTATTATAGCTTTAGCGCAACTTAGAAGACCAATAGAAGCTAAAAAAGGAGATCAAAGACCTACAATGAATGAATTAAGAGAATCTGGTCAAATTGAACAAGATGCTGATATTATAGTATTACTATATAGAGAAGATTATGTAGATAAAACAAAAGCAATAGATAATAATACAACAATTATGGAGTTTAATTTAGAAAAAAATAGAAATGGAGTATCTGGTAGAAAAATAGAACTTTTATATAATAAAAATCTATCCAGATTATTAAATAAAGGAAAAGAAATAAATGAAGCAAGTTAGATTATTTTTTATTATAATTTTAGCGTTTCTTTTAAGTTTATCTTTAACTTTTATAAATACAAAGAAAAATGATACTTATAATTTAGCATATAAAGTATATATAGATGGTAAAGATATTGGATATATAAAGGATAAAAAGGATTTAGAAAATTATATTAGTAATTTAAAGATATCCGATAATGTAAAGGAAAAATATAAGGTTAATAAAGTATATTTACCTTCAAATGTTAATTTAGAAGAAATATATGTAAAAGATGTTGAATATAAATCTCCTGAGGAAGTGTATAAACAAATAGAGGAAAGTAATGCCAAATTAACTGTAAAAGGATATGAAGTTACAATTGGATCAGTAGAATATCAAACATTAGAAGTAAGAGAAAAAATCAAAGAAACTAAGTTTTATGTTTTAGATAAAAAAGTATTGAATGATGGAATTAATAATTTTATAAAAACATTTATTTCTAATGAAGAATATGAATTTTATTTTAAAAATAATAAATTTATAAAATTAGATAAAGATACTAATATAAATAAAATAAAACTTTTAAATACAATAACTATAAAAGAAACAAATGTATCTACAGATAAAAATATATTTACTGATGCTCAAGAATTAAGTAGATATTTATTGTTTGGTAATAATTCAGAAAAGAAAGAATATATTGTAAAAGAAGGTGAAAGCATTGCTAAAATAGCAGAAAAGTCTAAAATTTCTATAAAAGAATTTTTAATGGTAAATCCTGATATTAAAAGTGAAAATGAATTATTATATCCAGGTCAAAAGGTTAATGTATCTTTAATTAATCCATCTTTAATAGTAGAAAAAGAAATAACAAAAACTAGTTTATTTGAAAATAAATATGAAGATATAGTTCAATATGATCAATCTAAAGGTCAAAATTATAAAGAAGTAAAACAAGAAGGGGAAAATGGATTAGCTAAGACAACATATAAATATAGATATTTTAATGATAAAGTAGGTTCAGTAAGTAAAGTATCAATTGAAACTATAAAACCTAGTAAATCTAAAATTACAGTTTTAGGAAGTAGATATGTTTCTAAAATGGGAGATATTGGAATATGGTCATGGCCTACTGTGCAACCGTATCATATAAGTTCATATCATGGATGGAGAACACTTTTTGGACAATCTAATTATCACGAAGGTATAGATATAACAGTTCCGGGTTCTAGTGGAACACCTATATATGCTGCTAATAATGGAGTAGTTGTATCAACAGCAGATGGATATCCAGCTAATTATCATAATTGTTATGGAAAAGGTATGACAGGTAACCATGTTTATATTAATCATAATAATGGATATTACACTACATATTTACATATGAGACCAGGTATTTTAGTTAAAGAAGGACAAACTGTTGTTAGAGGACAACTTATAGGTTATATGGGAAATAGTGGTTGTTCATTTGGAGAACATCTACATTTCGGATTAACTACTGTTAAACCTTATACTCAAGGTTATGCATCTGGAGGAAATACTAATCCATTAGTATTATTTAGAAGATGAAAATTCAAATGATATCAACTGGATCTAAAGGTAATAGTTATTTAATAACTACAAAAGAAAATAATTATTATTTAATAGATTTTGGAATAACACTTTCTAAATTAAAAAAATATGTAGATATAAAAGAATTAAAGGCAATTTTTATTACACATATACATAATGATCATATTTTAGGTTTAAAAAATTTAAAATATGATATTCCTATAATTGCTAAAGGAAAGACAAAAGAGTATCTTGAAAATAATTATAGTTTAAACTTACTTGATGATAATATAAACAAATTTGAAGATATCTCTTTTGATTTTTTTGAATTATCTCATGATGTAGAAAACTACGGAATTATTATAAAAGATAAAATAAACGAATTAGTTTATATTACTGATACAGGATATATACCTCAAAAATATTATTCATTATTAAAAGATAAGAGTATTTATTTAGTAGAATCTAATTATGATGATGAAATGATTATGCATAGTGAATATCCGTATTATTTAATTCAAAGAATTGTATCTGATATAGGACATTTATCCAATTATCAAACTAGTAAATTTTTGTCAAATGTAATAGGTAAAAATACAAAAAAAGTACTTTTGATACATTTAAGCGAACATAATAATACTAAAGAAGCGTGTTTGACAGCTATAAACAAAATTGTAGATTTTGAAGTTTCTATCATAAATGAAGAAGAGGTAGTAATAGATGATTAAGGTTATATGTGTTGGTAAAATTAAAGATTCTAATTTAAAAAGTCTTATAGATGATTATTATAAAAGGATAACAAAATATACATCAATTCAAATAATAGAGTTAAAAGATGAAAATGAAAATTATGATGAAATGAAAAAAGAATCTAAAGAAATAGAAAACTATTTAGATTCTAAAAGTTATAATATAGCATTAGATAGACTAGGAAAGAATATTGATAGTATAAATTTTTCTAAGTTAATAGATAAAACTTTTATTAGTTATCCTAATATAAATTTTATAATTGGTGGATCTCTAGGAATAGATAAAAGTATATTAGATAAATGTAATATTGTATTAAGTTTTTCATCCTTAACATTTCCACATCAATTGTTTAGATTAATGTTATTAGAACAAATATATAGAAGTTTTAAAATATTAAATAATGAGAGGTATCATAAATGAACACATGGTATGATTTTTTAAAAGAAGAACTTGAAAGTGATGAATTTAAAGCATTAATAAGAAATGTTAAAAATGAATATAATAATAAAATTATATATCCCAAATATAAAGATATATTTAAAGCTTTCAAATTATGTAATATAGATGATGTTAAAGTAGTTATAATAGGACAAGATCCATATCATGGAGAAAATGAAGCTACTGGTTTGGCTTTTTCAGTTGAAGATAATATAAAAACACCGCCTTCTTTAAGAAATATATTTATAGAATTAAATGATGATTTAAAAATAAATAAAACTAATAATTCTTTAGATAATTGGGCTAAACAAGGAGTTTTTTTGATAAATTCAGTTCTTACTGTAGAAAAAGATAAACCTGGGTCACATAAATTTTTAAATTGGGAAAGATTTACTGATTATGTAATAAAAGTTATTTCAGATAAAAAAGAAAATATAGTGTTTATTCTATTAGGAAATTATGCAAGAAGTAAGAAACCATTAATAGATGAAAAAAAGCATTTAATTATAGAAACAACTCATCCATCTCCATTTTCAGTACATAGAGGTTTTTTTGGATCTAAAATATTTTCAAGAACCAATAATTATTTAAAAGAAAAAAATAAAAATACTATAGATTTTAGTCTTTAGTATTTTTTTTTAATATTTCAAATAATTCTTCTTTTTCAAGTATTCTATTAAAATGATAATCTAATTTATTGTTTTTAGCTTTATTTTTATTAGCAATAGGTTCAAATAATTTATTATATTCTTCAGCTTCTTTATTGTAATAAGTTTTTTCAGCTTCTATTTCAATTTCTAAATTATATAAATCTTTTATTTTTTCTTTAATTTTATCATCAAAGACTATAGTTTTATTAATCATTAAATATTCTTTTAAGTCTTTATATATTCCGTTTAATAATCTATCTAAATTAAAATTATCATCTTCTTTTTTTATTTTATGAAGTTTAGTGAACATTTCTTTATTGTTAAGATTATTAATTTCTTTACATATATCATATAATAAATCTCTTTTTTTAATTATTAAATCTGATATATCATCATTAAGTTTATTTAAGTTATTATTTTTATTAATTAGAATGTTTAAACTATCTTTTTTCTTTATTAATAATAATATAATTATTATTATGAATACTGTAATTATTAACATTTATTCACCTCTATGTTACAATTTTATCATTATTTCAAATTTTTATAAAGATAAAAATTTACTTGAAATATAATTGTAATAATGTTATAAAAGTATAGAAAGAAAAAAGGATGAATATTATGAATTTTGATAAATTGACAAAAGAAGATGCAGAATTGCTATCTTATAAAGATTTAACAAGTCTTATATTAGAAGAAAAAGGTAAAAAAAATACATTAGATTTATTAACAGCTATAGTTAATAAGTTAGGTTTATCATCATCTCATTTAGATGACAAAATTGCAGATTATTATACTATGCTTAACAATGACAAAAAATTTGTACTATTAGATGATGGAAATTGGGACTTAAGTGAAAACTATACTTCAGATTTAAAAAAGAAAAATTTAGATGAAGAAGATGAATTTGACGAAGAAGAATTAAAAGAAGATGAAGAAATGGAAGAAACAGAACCTGAAGAAGAAATAGATGAAAAAAATAATTACGATGATTCTTATCAAGAAGATGATTATGATGATGAAGGTTTAGATGGCTTAGTAGTAGTTGATGAAGATGAAATGGAATTAGAATAGAAATGTTTGAAAGATTAGATTTAATAGAAGAAAAGTATAATAAATTGTTAACAGATTTAACATCTCCTGAAATAGTGGGAAATATAAAAAAAGTAACAGAGATATCTAAAGAAATAAGTGAAATAGAAGAAATAGTTAAATCTTATAGAGAATATAAAAATTTGTTAATAGAAGAAGAAAATAATAAACTATTACTTGAAGATAAAGATATGGTTGAATTAGTTGAAGAAGAACTAAATAATATTAAAATATCTAAAGAAAAAATATTGACTTACTTAGAAGAAGAATTAAAACCAAAAGATAAAAACGATTCTAAAAATGTAATTATTGAAATAAGAGGTGCAGCTGGAGGAGACGAAGCTAATATATTTGCTGGAGATCTATTTAGGATGTATCTTAAATATTGTGAAAAAGAAAATTTTAAAGTAAATATTTTGTCAGAAGATAGTTCTGATACAGGAGGATTTACTTATGTTTCATTCGCAGTAAGAGGTAAGAATGTATATTCTAAATTAAAATATGAAAGTGGAGCACATAGAGTGCAAAGGATCCCTGTTACAGAAACTCAAGGAAGAGTACATACATCGACAGCGACAGTGCTTGTAATGCCAGAAAATGAAGAAATAGAAATAGATATAAATATGGAAGATATTAGAGTTGATGTTTATAGATCAAGTGGAAAGGGTGGACAAGGAGTAAATACAACTGATTCAGCAGTAAGAATTACTCATATACCTACAAATATAGTAGTTACATGTCAAAGTGAAAGAAGTCAAATTCAAAATAAAGAAACAGCTTTAAAAGTATTAAAAGCAAGAATTTATGAAGCAGAACAAGAAAAAAGAGATTTAGAATTAGGAAATGAAAGAAGAAGCAAAATAGGAACAGGTTCAAGAAGTGAAAAAATAAGAACTTATAATTATCCTCAAAATAGAGTTACTGATCACAGAATAGGTTTCTCTTATATGAATTTAGATCGTGTTATGGAAGGAGAATTATCTCCAATTATTCAAGCTTTAATAGATGAAGATGAAAAAAGAAAGTTAGAATCTAATGAAGATTAAAGAAATTATAGATTTATACATAAAAAAAATACCAAAAGATGATATTTATTTATTAATATCTTCTTTTTTAAATTGTAAAAAATTAGATATAATAAAATATTATGATTTAGATATCGATTATTCAAAAATAGAAAAACTTTTTAAAAGATATGAAAATAAAGAACCTATCAATTATATATTAAAGTCAAAAGAATTTTATGGATTAAATTTTTATGTTGATGAAAGAGTTTTAATACCTAGGTTTGAAACTGAAATTTTAGTAGAAAAAGTAATTAATAAACTACAAAAAATAGATAATAAAAAGTTAAATTTATTAGATTTATGTTGTGGAAGTGGAAATATAGGTTTAACTTTAAAATATAATCTTGAAGAACTGAATGTAGATTTAGTAGATATATCAAACGAAGCTTTAGAAGTAGCAAAAATCAATATGAATAATTTAAATTTAAGAGTAAATATTATAAATAGTGATTTGTTTAAAAAATTAAATAAAAAATATGATGTTATTGTTTGCAATCCTCCATATTTAGCAGAAGATGAAGCTAGTTATCAAACTGATAAATACGAACCTCATTTAGCATTATATACTAAAGATGGAATAGAAATATTTGAAAGAATTTTTAAAAATATATCTAATTATTTAAATGCTAATTTTTTGATATTTTTAGAAATAGGAGATGGTCATTACAAAAAAATAGAAAAAGTAATTAATAATTATTTAAAAAATATTAAAATTAATTTATACTATGATTATAATGATAGAGAAAGGATTGTGATTATAGAATCACTTTAGCAATTATGAAAATAGTTAATTTATTAATGAATCATGCAGTTTTATTAGTTGGAATTATTTTAGTATGTGCAGTAGCATTTATAATACTAATTAATTTTTATAAGAGTAAAAAGAAGTAATTACTTCTTTTTATATTTTAAATGATATATATATTAATATTTATAATAATATTCTTTCTATATATTTTAATTACTAATGATATTGTAGTAGTTAGTAGATATTTTATTAGTTCAAAAAAAATTCCAAAAGATTTTGATAATTATAAAATATTACAAATATCGGATTTTCATAGTAATTATAGACTTATTAATAAAACTGTTAAGAAAATAAAAAGGGAAAAACCAAATATTATAGTTATTACCGGAGATTTAATAGATAGATATGAAAGTTTTGATAATATAAAGAAGTTTTTAAATATGATAAAAGATATTGCTCCTATATATTATGTAAGTGGTAATCATGAAATCTATTATAAAAGATTTATTAAGTTAAAAAAAATACTAGCTAAACTAAATGTAAAAGTATTAGAAAATAAAAGTGTTTCTTTAAAACTTAAAAATAATATAAATTTAATAGGAATTAATGATATTTCTTATAATAAAAAAAATATAATAAAAGTAATTAAAAGTTTAATTAAAGAAAATGAATATAATATTTTACTATCTCATAGACCAGAAATATTTGAAAAATATGTAGAATCAAAAGTGGATTTAGTTTTTACAGGTCATGCTCATGGAGGACAATTTAGAATTCCTCTAATTGGAGGAGTATATGCTCCTGGACAAGGAATATTTCCTAAATATACTTCAGGTGTTTATGAAAAAAATGAAACTAAGATGATAGTTAATAGAGCTCTTGGAGATAGTGGTATAGTAATAAGAATTAATAATATGAGAGATATAGTTTTAGTCACTTTAAAGTCTGAAAAATGATTAAAGATTACATTAAAAATAAAAAGAGATTGTTTTTGATCTCTTTTTTTGTATAGTTTACATTATTGTTTTTTACCAAAAGTTATGTACATTTTGTATATATTTGGTGCTACTATTTTAGAAAATTCTCCCATATATTCTATAGCTTTAGCATTGTAAGATAGCTTCATTTCATTTAAACCTCTATAAGTATTTTTATTAAAATCAAACTCTCCACTTATAGCTCCTAAATTAAAATAATTGATTTTATCATCATCTGAATATTTTTCTATAATTTTCCATTTTATTAAATAATTAGAACATAAATTCTTATATTTTCTATCATAACTTTCTTTTAATAAATATATTGTATCTTTAAATTTTATTATTATAGAAACTCCTACTATAAGACCATCAGGATTATTTTTTAAAAGCTCTGTAGCTTCTACCATATATGATTTATATGCAGCTAAAATTTTATCAGATTGCATCTTTTGATTTAATATAAGAGTCATATTTTTACCTTTATATCCATTAGTTTGAATAATACTAGTTAAATAATCATTTTTTTCTAGCTCTTTTTCATATAATTTTCTGCTATTTTCTACATACTCAACAGTATTTAATTTTGCATAATAAATTTCTAAATTATCTTTAAAAGCATAATAAAGATTTTTATACCATGATATAGGTTTGTCTGTATTAACTAATATATGTTTAAATATGTCGAAGTTATATTTATTATCTTTATAAATAGTAAGACCATATTTTATAGATTTCCTAAGTTTATTTCTTAATTGTTTTCTAAGTTTACTAAATAATAAATCTTTAGTGGTATTTATTTCCAATAAAGTTTCAAATCTAGGATTTGTATTTTCAAAATATTTATTAAATCCACTATGTGTGAAACCATGTCTTTTAAAAGCGTTTAATACTTCTTTTGAATAGTCAAATTTTTCAATAACTTTACCTTTTCTATTCCTTTTAAAAACAATAAGAGGAGGATCTATTTTGAAAGTCATATATTTATCATAATCTAAGTATTTATTGAATAAAGAAAGAATTTTATTTAAATTATTTATATCAGAATAATCAGTAATTAAACCTCTTGGAGCAAAACCATTAGCATATCCAAAAAAAATTCTTTTATAGATAATTAAACATACACCTTTTATGGTGTCTCCTTCAAAAAAACCTATTAATTTTGTTTTTAATTTGTTTTTTTCCGCAAAAATTTTATATTCGTTAGTTTGAAAATAATCACCATAATTGATACTAGAAATATAATTATTAAAATTATCTGGACTTATTACACCTATTCTCATATATTACTCCATATCCTAATTATACACAAAAAACCTTAATAATGGTATAATGTTTTATATGGATAGAGGTGAATTATAAAAATGTTTGAAAATAACAATATAGTTATATTAGGTATGGCTAGAAGTGGATATGAAGTAGCAAAATATTTAGCAAAAAGACATAATAAGATAACTATTAATGATTTGAATACAAATCAAAATGAAGAACATATAAAAGAATTAGAAAAATTAGGAGTTAAAATAGTTTTAGGTAGTCACCCTGATGATTTAATAAATAAAGATGTAAATTATTTGATTAAAAATCCAGGTGTTCCAATTGATCATAAATATGTATTAAAAGCTAAAGAATTAGGAATAGAAGTATTAAATGAAGTAGAAGTTTCAGCAAGACTTATGAGAAAAGATGTACATTTGATTGGTATTACTGGGACAAATGGAAAAACAACAACAACTACAATAATATATGAAATATTAAAGGAAAAATTTAAAGATAAAGTTCATTTAACTGGAAATATGGGTTATCCTTTAATTAGTTTTTTAGATAAATTTAAAAAAGATGATTTTATAGTTATGGAAACATCTTCACAACAATTAGAAAATTTAGATAAGTTTACTCCAGAAGTAGCAGTATTGACAAATGTATCGGAAGCACACTTAGAATTTTTTAAAACTTATGATCATTATAAAGAGTTAAAGAAAAGAATTTTTAAGAATCATACTAAAGATAATTTAGCAATAATTAATAGAACTGATGAAGAAAGTTTAAAATTAACTAAAGATATTAAATCAAATAAAGTTTATTTTTCAGATTCAAAAGATGATTTATGCTATATAGAAAAAGAAAATATTTATTATAAAGGTAAAAAAATAATAGATACTAAAGAAATAATTTTAAAAGGAATGCATAATTATCAAAATATAATGGCTGCTATAATTGTTGCAAAACATTATGGAGTAGAAGATGAAATAATAAATAAAGTAGTAAAAAAATTTAAAGGAGTTGAACACAGATTAGAATTTGTAAAAGAACTTGATGGTAAAAAATATTATAATGATTCTAAAGCTACTAATTTAGTATCAACACAAATTGCTCTTAAATCTTTTGATAAAGATATTTTACTTATATTAGGAGGATATGAAAGAGGACAAGATTTTAAAGAATTAATTCCTTATTTAGATAATGTTAAAGTAATACTTGCTATAGGGGAAAATAGAGAAAGAGTTAAAAAAGAATTATCTAATTATAATGTTATAGTTAAAGAAACACTAAAAGAAGCGATGAAAAATATAAAAGATTACGATGTAGATATAGTATTATTATCACCAGCATCAGCAAGTTGGGATCAATATAAAAAATTTGAAGATCGTGGAGAAGAATTTAAAAATATTGTAAATAATTTATAATAATTTGAAAAAAATACATAATTATGTTAACTTATAATTTATGAAAGAGAGATAACTATGGAAAAATTAATGATGGTTGTATCTATATTACTAATAGCTATGGTTTTATTACAAAGTAATAAAGCGGAAAGTAGTTCACAAATTATCACATCTCAAGGAGAATTATTTAAAGAACGTAAAGAAAGAGGAGCTGAAAAAACAATTACTAATATAACTCTTATATTAGGTTTCTTGTTTTTTGCTATAGCTATTATATATAGTTTTATATAAAAAAGACTGTAAAAGTCTTTTTTTATTTTCTCTAAAACAATAAATATTTCATTAATTAGTATATAATTATTATTGAGGTATAATAATGGAAGAGAAAATATTAGAATTTATTAAGAATAATAATACTGTTTATAATATTAAATCTTTATATAAGGAATTTGGATCTAAAGATTTAGTTAGAACTATATTAGAAAAGTTAGAAAAAAATGGAGATATAGTAATAACTGCAAATGGGAAGGTTCTAGATTTTTATAAAAGTGGACTTAAAAAAGGAAAATTTATTGCTAATAAAAAAGGTTATGGTTTTGTAGAGTTTAATAAAGAACAAGATGATTTATATATACCAAAAGAATCTGTTTTAAATGCAATAGATGGAGATATAGTAGTAGTTGAAGTAGCTAAAGTAAACAAAGGTGAAAAACCATATGGAAGAATCTTCAAAGTTATTGAAAGAAATAAAGATTATTTAGTTGGAGAAATAGTTATAGAAAATGATAATTACTATGTTATACCTGATAATGAAATATATAAATTCAAAGTATTAATACCAAAAGAAGAAACAAATTCTTTGGTAGAAGGTATGAAAGTATTAGTAAAAATATCAAATAATAAAAATTCTAATATATACATGGGTAGTTTAGAAAAAGTAATAGGTCATAAAGATGATCCACTTATTGATGTTTTAGCGGTTGCTTATGATAATGGATTTTATTTAGAAGATTCTATAGAAGTTAAAAAACAATTAGAAACAATACCTACTGAAGTAAAACAAGAAGAAATAAAAAATAGAAAAGATTTAAGAAATGAAGAAATTTTTACAATAGATGGAAGTGATACTAAAGACATAGATGATGCTATATCTGTTAAAAAAGAAAGTAATGGTAATTATATTTTAGGAGTTCATATAGCAGATGTAACATATTATTTTAAAGAAAATTCTCCTTTAGATAACAGTGCATATGATAAAGCAACTAGTGTTTATTTAACTAATTATGTATTACCAATGTTACCGCATCAACTATCTAATGGGATTTGTTCATTAAATGAAGGTGTTGATAGATTAACTATAACATGTGAAATAAAATTTGATAAAGATGCTAATATCTTAGATTATGATATTTATGAATCAGTTATTAATTCTAAAAAGAAGATGACTTATGAATCAGTTAATAGAATTTTAGAAGAAGATAAAATAGATAAAGGTTATGAAAAATATGTTGATTCACTTAAATTAATGGAAGAACTATCATCAAAAATAAGAAAAAATAAAATAAAAAGAGGATATATAGAATTTTTATCAGATGAGATAAAGATATTGGTAGATGAATATGGTATACCATATGAAATTCATAAAAAAGAACAAAAAACAGGAGAAAAATTAATAGAAGATTTTATGATAGTTGCAAATGAATCAGTAGCAACAAGAATAAGAGATATGCAATTACCAAATATTTATCGTATACATGAAAAACCTAAAATAGAAAAAATAAAAGAGTTTTTAGGTTATGTTACATCTTTAGGTTATAAAATAAATGGAGATTTTTCAAAATTAGATCCAAAAGATATACAAAGTATGTTAGAGCAATTAAAGGATAAAAAAGAGTTTCCTATTCTTTCAGATATGTTATTAAGATGTATGCAAAAAGCTATTTATTCTAATGAAAATATAGGTCATTTTGGTCTTGCAAGTCCATGTTATACTCACTTTACTTCTCCTATTAGAAGATATCCAGATGAGATAGTTCATCGTTTACTTAGAAAATATTTATTTAAACATGATTATTCTAGTGAAAGTATGAATAATTTAGAATCAAAAATAGCAATGCAAGCAGAACATTCTTCTATTATGGAAAGAAAAGCGGTTGAATGTGAAAGAGAAGTTAATGATATGAAAATGGCTGAATTTATGGAATCTCATATAGGTGAAGAATATGATGGTACAGTAGTAGGTATTAAAAATTTTGGAATGTTTATAAGATTAACTAATTTAGTAGAAGGAGTAGTATCAGTTAGAGATTTAGGTAATTATTTTACATATGATGAAAAAGGACATACTTTAAGAGGTGGTAATAAAATATATAGGTTAGGTGATAGTGTTAGAATTAAAGTTAAAAGTGCTTCAAAAGATGCTAGAAGAGTAGATTTTGAAATAGTAAGGTAAAATTATGGAAGTAAAAAATAGAAAGGCATACTTTAATTATGAAGTTTTAGATACTATAGAAGTAGGTATAGTTTTAAAAGGAACAGAGATAAAGTCTATTAGAAACGCTCATGTATCACTTGATAATAGTTATGCGGTTATAAAAAATGATGAAGTATATTTATTGAATACATTTATTAAACAATATAAAGAAGGAAATATTTATAACCATGATGAATCTAGATCAAGAAAATTATTACTTCATAAAAAAGAGATAAAAAAATTAAAAGATGCTATAGAAAAAGAAAGAATGACTTTGATACCTCTAAAATTATATTTTGTTAAAAATAAAGTAAAAATATTAATTGGAGTATGTAGAGGTAAGAAAAATTATGATAAAAGAGAATCATTAAAAGAAAAAGATATGAAGAGAAATTTAGAAAAGAGGGGAAAATATGAATACTGAAAGTAGAAAAATAATTTTAATTGGTAATGGTTGTGTAGGATCAAGTTATGCTTTTGCAGTTACATTACTTGGTATAGGAAAAGAACTTGGAATTATTGATATAAATAAAAAAAGAACAATAGGAGATGCTATAGATTTGTCTGATGTTGTATCTTATTCAGCGCCAAAGAAAATTTATTCTGCAGAATTTAGTGATTGTAGTGATGCTCAAATAGTAGTAATATCAGCAGGATTACCACAAAAAGAAGGTCAAACTAGATTAGAATTATTAAATTCTAATTTAAATTTAATAAAAGAAATAGTAGAAAATGTTATGTCAACAGGTTTTAATGGTATATTTTTAGTAGCTACTAACCCAGTTGATATATTGACAAAAGCTGTATATAAATATTCTGGTCTTCCAAAAAATCAAGTTATAGGATCAGGTACAGTTTTAGATACTGCAAGACTTAGAAAAGAATTATCTCAAGATTTAGGAGTAGATGCTAGAAATATTCATGCTTATATTATGGGTGAACATGGAGATAGTGAATTTGCTGTTTTTTCACAAGCATCTATTGGTCCAATTAAATTAAGAGAATGGTTAACTGATATGAATCCTAATTTTGATGTAAATTTTTATTTTAATAAAACAGAAATGAAAGTTAGAAATACTGCTTACGATATTATTAATTTAAAAGGTTCTACATATTATGGTATAGCAAGAAGTCTTGCTAAAATAACAAAAGCGATATTAGATGATGACAATTCTATTATGACTGTTTCAACATTACTTGAAGGAGAATATAAAGAAAATAATATTTGTATTGGAGTACCTGCTGTAGTAAATAAATATGGGGTTGTTAAAGTAATAGATATGGAACTTGATGATATAGAAACTAAAAAATTTAAAGAATCATCAAAAATTATTAAAGATAGATTAAAGTCATGTAATTTACAAGATTAAGAAGTAGTGATATACTTCTTTAAATGGGACTGCAATGGTTTCGACAGGATTAACTTATTATATATTGCAAGTTGATGGCAATCATTAAATGCAAAACTCAGTTAAAATAACTGGAAACTTATTTAAAAAACAAGCTTATGCATTTGCATAATCCGATATAGGAAACAAGCTTACGAATCAATTTTTTGTCTGCTGAAATTGTTATTCGTTCATAACGCAGAATATATCGCTATGATGTCTATAAATGGTGATGAATAAGTATAGACTTACTATAAAATAAGTTGTTAATTACTAGTTTTATAGGAAGTACAAAATTAACTAAACTTGTAGATGTATATAGTAACTAATTTTGGACAGGGGTTCGATTCCCCTCAGTTCCACCAATTAATATAAATAAGTTGGAGTTAATAATATATGGATTATTTTGAAGAACTTAGTTCTATAATAAAAAATACTTTAAATGATAAAAATTTTTATTATGAATTAAAATATTTAGATGAAATAGAAAAATTAGCAAAAATAGTAGTAGATAACACTCCAAAATTAAAAATAAAGAAATATTCAAATCATGTGTCTTTAAATGAGTCTATAATAAATGTTATAGATTTTTTTGATTCTTTTAATAAAGATTATTCAAATTATTTTCAAAATATATTAAGAGAGAAACAAGATAATTTAAATATTTCAAGATATTCATTTAATTTTAATAAAAGAAAAGAAGAACACATTTTAGGAAATTCAGAATCAAGAATAAATGGATCTGTTTATATTAATTATTCAGAAACATTATCTGATACTTATGCATTAGTACATGAAGTAACTCATAAATTTAGTCAGCCAAAAAATCAAAATAGTACAATAAAATCTTTTTTTGGTGAGGCAAGTTCGATTATTATGGAATTTTTGATGCAAGATTATTTGTTAAATAATAAGGATTATGATTTAAAAGAAATAATTAAAGAAAAAGAAATTAGACTTTTTATGACTGAATTAACAGCAGAAAATTTTATAATTACAAATGAATTAATAAAATTATATAAAGAAAATAATACAATAACTAAAGATATCTTTTCAAAATATCTAAATGGATTAAATAAAAATTCTAATATATTTAAAATTTTTATGAAATCAGGTACTCCTTGTTTAGAAGATATTTTAAAATCAAAAACTTTAAATATTACATTATTAGAAAGATATTTGTTAGGTCCAGTAGTTGCTAGTAATATACATGAAAAAATTAAAAATGATCCTAAGAATATAAATATATTATTTGATTTAGTGGATATATTTTCACACACTGATATAACTATATTAGAAGATTTGCAAAAATTGGAATCTTTAGATATAGAAGTTATTAAAAATCATGAAATAGACATTGATGTAATTACTAAAAAAAGATTAACTAAATCTTATAAAAAAGAAGTTTATGATTTACTAAAAAATAAAACAAAGGGATTTTTTCATATAAGATAATATAAAAAATGTTTATTATGTACTATAATCTAATTAAGAAAGTTAAATGGTGAAAATATGAAAAAAGGTAAATTAATAGTTATAGAAGGTTGTTGTGATGGAATAGGAAAAACAACTCAATATAATAAACTTATAGAAAAATTAGAGTCTTTAGGATATACAGTTGTTAAACATCATTTTCCTACATATAACACTTTTCAAGGTAAAGGAGTAGAAGAATATCTTCAAGGTAAATATGGTAATCCTTCAGAATTATCTCCATATTTTATTCATAGTTTATATGCTTATGATAGAAGTATTACGTGGTTTACAAAATTAAAAAAAGAATATGATGATAATAAAATAATTTTATTAGATAGATATACTACATCTAGTTTATTTTATCAATCTGCTTTGATAGAAGATAAAATAGAAAAAAATAAATTTATAGATTATGTAGTAGAAACTGAATATAGTTTGATAGGTATTAAAGAACCAGATCAAGTAATATTTTTAGAAGCACCATTTGATGTTATTACTAATCTTAGAAATAAGAGAAATAAAGATAGGCAAGAAAAAGAAGATATACATGAAAAAAATTTAGATTTTATGAAAAAAGTATATGATAGCAGTAAATATGTAAGTAAATATTTAGGATGGACAAGAATTGAATGTGCTAATGGAAATGTTATGAAATCAATTGAAGAAATACATGAAGAAATAATGTCTAAATTAAATTTGAAATGAACTGATTTGTTTATTTCTTTTTTACTTATAAAACTTTGATTTTTTTTGTTAAAAATGATATTCTTTTAACAGAATAGAGGGATAAATTAATGCTGTATTTTATAGAATATGTATTATCTGGTTGGATATATTTACTATACTGTTTATTTTGCATAATTTGTGCATTAGCATGTTTGGGATATATTAACGAAATAGAAGAAAAAAGAGAATTATTAATATTTAAAAAAAGAAAAGAGTTATTAGCTAGTCAGGAAACTAGTATTCAAGAACAAAGTGAATATAAGACTGAAAATTTAGAGGCTAATAATATTTTTAACGCTATAGAAAAAGAAGAAGTAAAAAAAGATATGAAACAAAATATGTTTCAAGTTGATGAGACACCTATTATTAATCAGGTAGATGAAAGTGATCCAGCTAATATAGTAAATAAAACTTCAGATGGATATATAGTTTTTGATGAAAAGGAGAATAAAGAATGAATATAACACTTTCAAGTATTTTAATAATACTTAATAAAACAATAGATATAATATTAGTATGGGTACTTATATATTATGCTATTAAAAACTTTCAAGAAAATGTAAAACTATCTATGCTTATAAAAGGTGTAGTTTTTGTAGTTATTTTAAAACTTATTGCAAGTGTATTTGGATTTGTTACTATTGGTGTAATATTAGAATATTTAATTATGTTTGGACCTATTGCGATAATAGTAATATTTCAACCGGAAATTAGAATGTTATTAGAAGAACTTGGAAGAAAAAAACTTATAGGAAGACATAAAATATTATCAGTAGATGAAAGAGAAAAAGTTGTTTATGAAATAGTATCTTCATTAGAAGCATTAAGAAAAGAAAGATATGGAGCTTTAATAGTAATAGAAAGAAATGTTAGTTTATCTGATTATATTGATAAAGCTAAACCGGTGTATGGAGATGTAACTTCTAATTTATTACAATGTATATTCTTTAAAAATAATCCATTGCATGATGGTGGTGTAATAATTCAAGGTGATAAAATAGCATGTGCTGGAGCAGTATTTCCTACTAGTTCAAACATAAAAAATAGTCAAAAGCGTCTTGGTACTAGACATAGAGCAGCACTTGGTATAGCAGAAGAAACAGATGCTTTAGTTTTAGTAGCTTCAGAAGAAACAGGAAGATTATCTATGGCTATAAAAGGAGAACTTTATTACAATGTTTCAATAGATGATATTAGAGTTACATTGATAGATGAATTGAGACCACAAAAAGAAGAAGCAGTAGAAGTTAAGAACTGGGAAGAGGAAGAAATTTATGAAGAAAACAAATAATAGATTTAGTTCGATAGTTAACTTTTTTGATAAATATATTATTAATCCATTTGGTAAATTTTTAATTGTTGTTAAAGAAAAAATAAAAATTATATCAGAAAAATTAGATGTACTATGGAGCAAAAAATCTTCTGTAATAGTACTTTCGTTAATATGTGCACTTTTATTATTCTTTGTAATAGATAAGAGAATAGTAGTACTTTCTGAATCTAATGCAGAGGTTTTATATGGCCAAAAAGTTAAAGCTTTATATAACGAAGAAGAATATATAGTAGAAGGTTTACCAAAAAAAGTAGATATTACTCTTATAGGTAAAAGATGGGATATATATCTTGCTAAACAATATCCATCTAAAGAAGTAACAGTAGATTTAAAAAATTTAAAACCTGGTACACATAAAGTAAAATTAAAATATGAACAAGTTTTAAAAGGTGTTAATTATAGAATTGATCCATCAGAAGTAACAGTTACTATTCGTAATAAAGTTTCTGATAAGAGAGCATTAACTGCAGAAATTATTAATAAAGATAAATTTAATTCTCAATTAGTTATTTCTGAAGTTAAATTAAATAAGGATTCGGTAATAATTAAAGGAAGTAATGCTACACTTGAAAAAGTTGCAACTGTTAAAGCTTTGATTGATGCTAGAAAATTATCATCTTCTAAAGAAGGTGTAATAAATTATAATGATGTTAAATTAGTAGCTTATGATTCTAATGGAAAAGAAATAAATGTAGAAATAGTTTCATCTAAAATAACTGCTACTGTTAAATTAGAAGCATTATATAAAATAGTGCCTATTAGAATTTTTACTAAAGGGAATTTAAGTACAAAAGCTATAAAATCAATTATACAAAGTGATTCAGAAGTTAAAGTATATGGTAGTTCAGAAGCTTTATCTCAATTAAATTATTTACCAGTTGAAATAGATGTAACAGGACTTGATTCTAATAAGCAATATACAGTTAATTTACAAAAACCAAAAGGTATAACAGATCTTAGTATAAAAACAATAACAGTAGATATAGCAGTAGATGAACTTGCTACTAAGACAATAGATGGTATAACAATAAGTTATAAGAATTTAGCAGATGATTTAGTTGTTCAAGGAGCAAGTAATGAATCTAGAACTATATCAGTAGAAGTAAGAGGTACAAAAGAAAATATTGATAAGATAGATAAAGCTACAATTCAAGCCTATGTTGATTTATCAGGTAAAGGTGTTGGTGTACATGAACTTGATATATCTATAGTAGGAGATGATCCAAAACTTAGTTATGTATCTAAGATTAAGAAAATTAAAGTTAATATATATAAGAAAGATAGTTAATATTATCTTTCTTTTTTGTAAAATGAAAAATATATAAATCCAAAATTATTATAATAAAAATATTAATATGTTATTATTAAGTGGGAGAATTTATTATGATAGTAAATGCGAAAAAAATGTTAAAAGAAGCAAGAGATAATGGAAAATGTATCGCACATTTTAATATTAATAACTTAGAATGGACTAAGTATATACTAGAAAAGTGTAATGAATTACAAAAACCTGTAATACTTGGAGTTAGTGAAGGTGCTATTAAATATATGGGTGGATATAATGTTGTATCTCATTTAGTTTATTCTTTAGTAAAAGACCTAAATATAAGTATTGATGTATGTTTACATTTAGATCATGGATCTAGTGTAGAAAGCTGCAAAAAAGCAATAGATTCAGGATTTTCATCAGTTATGATAGATGCTTCTAAATATAGTTTAGAAGAAAATATTAATATTACAAAAGAAGTAGTAGAATATGCACATTCTAAAAATATAACAGTTGAAGCAGAAGTTGGACATATAGGTGGAGTAGAAGATGGTATAGCTTCAGGAGTTTTAGTAGCTTCTTTAGATGACTGCATAAAATTTGTCAAAGAAACAAAAGTTGATATGTTAGCACCAGCTATTGGTAGTGTTCATGGAGTTTATAAAGGTGAACCTAAATTAGATTTTGAATTATTGACATCTTTAAAAAATAATATCAATATTCCATTAGTTTTACATGGAGGAAGTGGGATACCAGAAGATAAAATAATAAAAGCAATAAAATTAGGAATATCAAAAATAAATATTAATACAGAGCTTCAACAAGCATGGCATGAAGGAGTATTAAAATTTGTTGAAAATAAAAAAGAAGTTTATGATCCAAGAAAGATAATAAGTAGTGGGGAAGAAAATCTAAAAAATATAGTAGAATATAAATTAAGTTTAATGGAGTAAAAATGAAAGTTATCGAAATAAATGGTGGTAAAGCATTAGAAGGAAGTATAAAAATAAGTGGAGCTAAAAATGCAACAGTAGCACTTATACCAGCCACAATATTAGCAACAAAAAATATTAGTACATTATGTAATGTTCCAGATATTACAGATACAGATAATTTAGTAAATATATTAGAATATTTAGGATGTAAAGTTACTAGAAATACTGAAACTATGACAATAGATGCTACTAATGTAGAAAATAAAGAAATAAGTTATGAATTTTCTTCTAAATTAAGAGCTTCTTATTACTTTATGGGAGTACTTCTTGCTAGATTTAAAAAAGTAAAAATGTCCTTTCCAGGAGGATGTAATATTGGTAAAAGACCAATTGATTTGCATTTAAAAGCATTTGAATCAATGGGAGCAACTGTAAAATATGATAATTCAAACTTTTTTATAGAAGCAGAGGAATTAAAGGGAGCAGAAATATATCTAGATATAGCTAGTGTAGGTGCTACTATAAATATTATGTTAGCAGCAGCACTTGCTAAAGGTACAACTATTATTCATAATGCTGCAAAAGAACCTGAAATAATAAATGTTGCTACTTTTATTAATAATATGGGTGGAAAAATTACAGGAGCAGGAACAGGAACTATTAAAATAGAAGGTGTAGAAGAATTAGAAGGTTGTTTTGATGAAATTATTCCTGATAGAATTGAAGCAGGTACTTATTTAATGTTAGGAGCACTTACTTCTAAAAGACTTAAAGTTTATAACATAATACCAGAACATTTATCTTCTTTAGTATCTAAACTTCAAGAAATGAAAGTTAAACTAGATATGGGAGATGATTATATAACTATATATGAAAGTAATAATTTAAAACCAATAAATGTTCAAACTTTAATATATCCTGGTTTTGCAACAGATTTACAACAACCATTATCTACATTATTAACAAAAGCAGATGGTGTATCTTCTATAGAAGAAACAATATGGGAAAATAGATTTATGCATGTTAAAGAATTAAACAAAATGGGAGCTAAAATATCTGTTGTAGATAATAAAGCATATATTACAGGTCCTACATTTTTAAAAGGAACGGAAGTAGTAGCGACAGATTTAAGAGGAGGAGCTGCAGTATTACTTGCAGGTCTTGCAGCAGTTGGTAAGACAAGAATATTGAATGCAGAACATATTTTAAGAGGTTATGAAGGTATAGAAAATAAACTTATTGAAATAGGTGCAGATATAAAAATAATAGATGAATGATAATAATACTTGAAAAATTTATTATTAATTGTTAAAATAACATCGTATTTAATTTCTATGATTTTTAAAAAATCATGGCGGAAGGAGATAAAAATGAGAAAAGGAATTCATCCAGAATATAAAGATTCAAAAGTTATATGTTCTTGTGGAGCAGTATTTGAAGTAAAATCAACTGAACCAGAAATTCGTATTGAAACATGTTCAAATTGTCATCCATTCTATACAGGAATAGATAATAGAAAGAGAAAAGCTGGAAAAGTAGATAAATTTAACAAAAAATATGGTTTTGATACAAAAGATGAGTAATTCATCTTTTTTTTTGTTAAAATTAAAGAAGGAGGAATTAAATGATAATTGGAATTACTTCGGATCATAGAGGATTTGAAATTAAAAAAGAATTAATAAAAGAGTTGAAAAATAAAAATATAGAAATAAAAGATAACGGATGTTTTACACCAGGATCATGTGATTATTCTTTATATGGTATATCTTTAGCAGAAGAAGTAGCTAAAAAAAATATTACTTATGGTATAGCAATATGTGGTACAGGAATAGGTATGAGTATAGCTTGTAATAAAGTAAAAGGAATTAGATGTGCAAGAGTTGTTAATAAAGAAGAAGCAAGACTTGCAAGAAATCATAATGATGCTAATATGCTTGCTTTATCAGCGGCAACTAATTTTAATGATTTAATAGAAATAATTGAAACATTTATAAATACAGACTTTTCTAATGAAGAAAGACATATAAGAAGAATAGAGAAGATAACTAACTATGAAAATCAATTAAACTAGGAGAAGAAATGGAATTTTATTACTTAAGATTATTTTTAATGTTTTTAATACCACTATTAACTTCTTTATTAGTAACACCACAAGTTATAAAAATGGCACATCATATTAATGCTATTGATGTACCAAAAGACGAAAGAAGAGTACATACTAAACCTATGCCAAGAATAGGTGGTTTAGCAATATATATATCTTTTTTATTAGCAATATTACTATTTGGTAACTTTTCTAAAGAACTATTATCTATAGTAATAGCTTCTTTTATAATTATAGTTTTAGGTTTATTTGATGATGTTAAACCAGTACCAGCTAAAATAAAATTTTTATTGCATATAATATCAGCATCTATTGTTGTTTTATATGGTAATTTATTAATATCTAATATAGGTATATTAGGTTTTACTATTAATTTAGGATATTATGCTATACCACTTACAATATTATTTATAGTTTCTTGTATGAACATTATCAATTTAATAGATGGACTTGATGGTTTAGCAACAGGAATATCATCAATTTACTTTTTAACAATAATTGTGATTTCTTTATTTCAAGAAAGATTTGGAACATTAGAATTGTTTCTAGCAATATCTATGTTAGGATCTTCATTAGGATTTTTAAAATATAATTTTAATCCTGCTAAAACTTTTTTAGGTGATACAGGATCAGTATTTTTAGGATTTATAATTGGAATTACATCAGTAGTGGGATTTAAGTCAGCTATGATTACATCTTTAATAGTACCTCTTTTAATTTTATCAATACCGATATTTGATACTTTATTTGCAATATTTAGAAGAAAATTAAAAAATAAACCAATATTTGATCCAGATAAAGATCATTTTCATCATCAAATATTAAAAATGAGATTTTCTCACAAAAAAACAGTTTTAATAATATATTTAATTAATACTTTATTTTCAATAGCATCAATATTTTATGTTATAAAAGAAAAAGTACTAGGAGGAATTGTATATATAGTATTATTTATCTTAACTTTTTGGTTTGTTTTTCATACTAATATTTTGAGTGATAAAATTAATTTAGATAATAAAAAATAGTAATTGTATTTTTACATAAAAAATGATAATGTGTATATAAAATAACACATTATTTTTTTAAAATGTTATCATTATAATAATATAAGGGAGTTACTTTATTATGAAGAAAAAAATAAAATGTAACAAAAAATGTAAACAAAAGAATAAAAAAGCGTTTACATTAGTTGAAATTATAGCAGTTATAGTTATTATTGGAATTCTTAGTTCCATTGCAATAATAGCAGTAACTGGATATATTAGTAAGACGAAAAAGAATGTACTTATTAGTCATGAAAACGGAATGAAAACAGCTGGTAAGAATATGACTAGTACATATCTTAGTGAAAATAAGTATTGTGCAGATGCTAATAATAAAAATTGTCCAGTACCAAAAGATAACTCTAGAGAAATAGTAACTTTAGGTCAACTTATAGAAGAAGGATATGAACAAGAATTAAAAAATCCTTATTATAGAGAAGGAACTGATGAAAAGGAAAGATATTGTTATAGAGATATAAGTATTGTTCAAATAAAAAATATTGGTAATCAAAATTATGAATATAAATCTTGTATAATTTGTGGAAATCATATTGGAGTTGGATGTAATAATCTATATGATGGGTTAAATAAGTATAAAGAATGTAGAAAAACAAAAACAAAAGATGAATGTAAAGGCTTACTTAAGTTAAAAGAAGAAGATGAAGATGATATAGATGAAAATTATCAACCAGGTACTAACAAATGTGAAAAAGGTAAGGTTTGTCCTAAAGTTCAATGTGAAGTAGAAATAGAAAATGATAAATGGACAAATAAAGATGTAGAAACTGCTGTAAGATGTGTTGATGAACTTGGTGGTGAAAGATGTAAAAGAGAACTTTATAGTAAAAAATTTGAAGCTAAACCAGGAAGTTATAAGCTAATAGAAAAAATTAAAGTTTATGATAGAAAAGGTAGAGCTACAACTTGTGATGTTAAAGTTATGCAAGATGTTAGAAATCCATATTTATCATTAGGAATGAATAATGGAAAAGTTCAAATCACATATTTAAAAGATAACGAAAGTGGAATAGCATCTTGGGGACTTGGAGATAGCGATACTCCTAATTACAATCAATTAAGTCAAATAGAACCAAAAGATGGTATTAATTTGATATATGGATATGCTAAAGATAATGCTGGTAACGAATTAAATAGAGATAGAGGATGGAGACCATATAATAGTGGCCATGGTGGTCATAGTGGTGGAGGTTCATCAGGAAGTGGTGGAGGATATCACGGTGGTGGATCAAAATATAATTATTATCCACATAATGGTAATAACAATAATTATTGTAATGGTAGTCCATGTAGAAATCCTTATCAAACAACCCATGATAGAAAACCTCCAGAATTAAAACCAGAAGATATTTATTATGGATATAAAATATATGCACATGATCAAAAATTAACAATAGATAAAAATGCATGTAGACAAGTAGGATACCTTCCAAATCAATACGATGACGATGATGATAATGGTGATGAAGGATGTAATATTAAAAAAGGTTATAGAGGAACAGAACACTGGACTATAAAAGATCCATTATTAGGAATAATGGGTAGTGAAAATATTAGTGATTTTACAGATGTGAAACTTATAGCTTTAGAATTACATGATAATTCAGTTTCTTCAGAATATACATTTACTATAAATGGAGAAACATTTACTAGAAGTATTAGTAATGGTGGAAGAAGAGTATTACTTAGATTTGCTCAAGTAAAAGATATAAATTCTTTAAGAATAAATGGAAATATAAGTAATATTAAAAATATTTATGTATATACAAGAAGTAATGAAAAACCTGTTAGAGGTCATAGAATATTTACAAGAAATCCTGTTCAATTATACTTTGATGCAAAAGATGATATAAGTGGAATTAAAGAAGTTGAATCAGTAGCAGATGGTCAAAAACAAGTTTCATATGAAAAATATAGATCAGTATATAATAATGGAACTGTTACAGTAAAAGTAGTAGATAATTCAGGTAATAGAGTTGAACAAACAATTACTGTAAATAATATTGTTAAAACACCTCCAACATGTCAAATTACTATAAAAGGTAATAATTCTAATGTTAAATGGTGGTTTAATAGCGATGTTTACGTAACTATGAAACATTCTTCTGTAACAGGAATAAGAGAAATATCTGATACACCTAACGATATATCAAATAGTTATGTTGATGTAGCACCTAATAAACTTTATTCACAAATTCATTGGACTAAACGTAATACTGGTGAAAATGTAGCAGCAATTAAAGATTATGATGATTTTAGAAAAATAGAACAAGTTAGTGATAAAGTATTTAAAATGACTAAAGAAACTGCATTAGATCCATATAATGATATAAAAAATAATAATTATAGTACATGGACTAAACCATATGGAGTTGTATATGATTTAGCAGGTAATATGAATGTTTGTACTTATGATGAACATAGTATTAGTAATGCTCATAATATATCAACTGAAGGTAAGAAAACTATGAAAGACTATGGTGTACTTATAGATAAAACAAATCCTGTTTGTACATTTGAAATAGTTAGGGATAGAGTACCTACACTTTCTAAAGAAGAAGAAAGAGATTACCTTAATAATGAATCAAATTGGAATTTTAACTATTTAGATAATTGGATGACTAAGAAAGATATAGATAAGTTTAAAGTACTAAGTATGGAAACTTTATCTAATGTAAATAAAATAGCAATTAATGATGGAAGAAAACCTCAATATAGTAAATTTATAATGCAAAGTCATGATATTATTTGGATAGAAAAAGGAAAAACAGGTGGAAAACACTCAGAACTAACAACTAGAGTTACAAGATTTATGAAATTACAACAAAAAGATAAGAGTTCTGAAAATAAAACTTTAAGAATTTGGATGATGGATGCTGCAGGTAATGTAGGAGGATGTAGTTTAGAATACAAGATAGATACTGAACCACCACATCAAACAGAAAGAAGTGAACGTAGTGAATGTGAAACTAAAGACGGAAGCACTTATTATAAAGTTTGTGAATTCCAAGATGATGAAAGTGGACTAGTAGGTTCTGCAAATGGAGAATCTGTATCTAAGAAGAGATATTGTGATCCAGATGGAGGAGCTTGTTATAGAGCAAGAGATAAAGCAGGTAATGAAGAATTCTGTCAAAAACCTAAGAAGAGTTGTAAATGCGTTAATCCTGGATGTAGATAAAAATATAAATTTTAATTTATTTAATCATATAAAGGAGGTGGATGTATGAAAATAAATATTAGAGCTAAGGACTTTGAAGTTACAGATTCTATTAAGAAATATGTAGAAGATAAGGCAAGTAAACTAAATAAGTTTATAAAGAAAGAAGATATAGATTTCAATGTATTACTTTCTGGAAATAAAGTTACTAATTATAATATAGAGTTTACTTTAAATACTGGTACTTTATATATAAGAGCAGAAGAAAAAAATCCTGACTTATATGCCGGTATAGATTTAGCTTTAGAAAAGATAGAAAGACAGATAAGAAAAAATAAAACTAAGTTATCTAAGAGAAGAGAAGAAATATTTATATATGAAGAAATAGAAGAAATAAAAGAAAAAGATAATAAAAGTATAGTTAAAAGAAAACAAATAGAATTAATACCAATGAATGAAGAAGAAGCTTTATTACAAATGGAGTTATTAGGACATGATTTCTTCATATTTAAAGATTCTGATTCTATGGATATAAAAGTTTTATACAAAAGAAAAGATGGAAATTATGGACTTATAGAGGAAGATAAATAAGATAGTTCATCAAAAGACTTGTAATAACAAGTCTTTTTTTGTTAGAATTACTTTAGGTGATATTATGAATTTTTTAAAAAGATTATTTGATCAAGACTATAGAGAATTAAAAAAGTTTTCTCTAATAGCAGATAAAATTGAAGATTTAGAAGAAGAATATTCTAAACTTTCAGATTATGAATTAAAAGCAAAAACAGATGAGTTTAAAAATAGATTAGAAAATGGAGAAACATTAGATGACCTTTTAGTTGAAGCTTTTGCTACTGCAAGAGAAGCAGCTTTTAGAGTTATTAAAGAAAAACCATTTTATGTTCAATTACTAGGTGCTATTGCTATACATAAAGGTAATATAGCAGAAATGAAAACTGGAGAAGGTAAGACATTAACTTCTGTATTACCAGCTTATTTAAATGCATTAGATGGTAAAGGTACACATATAGTAACAGTTAATGAATATCTAGCAGATCGTGATGCTAAATGGATGGGAAAAATTCATGAGTTTTTAGGACTTACTGTTGGTATAAACTTAAGGGATTTAACACCACAAGAAAAGAAGAAAGCTTATGAATGTGATATTTTATATACTACTAATAATGAACTTGGATTTGATTATTTAAGAGATAATATGGTAACTCATAAAGAAGATAGAGTACAAAGAAAACTTAATTTTGCAATAGTAGATGAAGTTGACTCTGTTTTAATAGATGAAGCTAGAACTCCACTTATTATATCTGGAGGAGATTTAAAAAATGTTTCTTTATATGAAGCTGCAGATAGATTTGCTAAGAAATTAAAAAAAGATGTAGATTATATATATGAAGAACAAAATAAGACAGTTACACTTACAGAAGAAGGAGTTAAAAAAGGAGAAAAAGAATTCCATTTAACTAATCTTTATGAAGTATCTAATGCTAACTTAATTCATCATATTAATCAAGCTTTACGTGCAAATTTCTCAATGAGAAAAGATGTAGATTATGTAGTTAATAATGGTGAAATAGTTATAGTTGATCAATTTACTGGACGTTTAATGAAAGGAAGAGCATATAGTGACGGTCTTCATCAAGCTATAGAAGCTAAAGAAAATGTTAAGATTAATCAAGAAACAAAAACTTTAGCTACTATAACATTTCAAAACTTATTTAGAATGTACAATAAATTATCTGGTATGACAGGTACTGCTAAGACTGAAGAAGAAGAATTTAATGATATATATAATATGAGAGTTATTTGTATTCCTACTAATAAAAAGATAGAAAGAATAGATGCTCCAGATTTACTATATCCTACACAAAAAGGTAAATTTATTTCATTAATAGATGAAGTAGAAAGAAGACATAAGTTAGGACAACCAATACTTATCGGTACAATAGCAGTTGAAACTAATGAATTGATTAGTCAAATGTTGACAGCTAAAAAGATAGATCATGAAGTCTTAAATGCCAAAAATAATGCTAGAGAAGCAGAAATTATAGCTAAAGCAGGAGAAAAAGGTGCAGTTACAGTTGCTACTAATATGGCAGGGCGTGGAACTGACATTAAACTTACAGAAGAAACTAAGACTCTTGGAGGATTATGTGTTTTAGGAACTGAAAGACATGAATCAAGAAGAATTGATAATCAGTTAAGAGGAAGAAGTGGAAGACAAGGAGATCCTGGATATAGTCAATTTTATGTTTCTATGGAAGATGATTTAATGGTTAGATTTGGAACAGATGGTCTAAAGAATATGCTTATTAAATTAGGTTTTGAAGAAACAGAAGCAATAACAAGTAAGAGATTTACTAAAGGGCTTTCTTCAGCACAAAAAAGAGTTGAAGGAAATAACTTTGATATTCGTAAGAACTTATTACAATATGATGATGTTATGAATAATCAAAGAGAAATAATGTATGCTAAAAGAAATGAAATATTAGATAGTGAATCTATACATGATAGTATTTTAGTAGCAGTAGAAAATCATATTACAGATGTAGTTAAATCTAAATTATTAGATAGTGAAAAATTAACAAAAGAAGATTTACAAGAAATAGTAGATTATTCTAATACATTACTTAAAGATGATATTAGTATGGATGAAATATCTTCAATGGACCCAGATGCAATAATTTACTTTGTAAAAGAAAAAATATTAAGTGAATATCAAGAAAAAATAAAAGAATTACCAACTGAAGTAGTAGAAGAATTTGAAAAAGTTATAACTTTAAGTGTAGTAGATAAATATTGGACAGAACACATAAATTCTATGGAACACTTTAGAGAATCAATTTATTTAAGAGGATATGGTCAACAAGATCCACTTAGAGCTTATACGGTTGAAGGTTTTGAATTCTTTAATAAGATGTTACAAAATATAGATCAAGAAATAACTTTATTCTTAGTTAAATCTGAAATATCTCAAAATCAAGAAAGACAAGAAATATCTAAGTCAAAAATGACTAACGATGGAAAAGTTAAATTAAAAAACAAACCTAAAAAGACAGAAAAAGTAGGTAGAAATGATCTATGTCCAT
>RBWB01581145.1_pt1 | contig 38441 bp, 43 predicted proteins | sample 2014201 | NCBI WGS metagenome assembly RBWB01 (sample SAMN10133834, study PRJNA383868) | Human oral metagenome, whole genome shotgun sequencing project. | isolation source: supragingival plaque isolated from 88 juvenile twins | host: Homo sapiens | place: Australia
AAATACCTCCCCTTGTAGTGAGATATTTTATAATAAATATATATTATTATCAAGTATTTTTATCTTTTTTTATATCTTATTTTAACGATCTTATTTTTTTCAATAAAATCAAGTTCTTCTTTTAATTTTTTCATTTCCTTTTTTAAATATTTAAGTCTTTCCTTTTTATTCATATTTTCCATCTTTTCAATCATTTCATTAAATCTTATCATAATCCCCCCTAAATTGTTAAATTATTATAGCACAAATTATAAAAAAATCAAGATTAATAAAAATAACAAGATATATAAATCTTGTTATTTTATAATACTTTCTTTAAAATACCATTTATTATTTATCTTATTAAACTTATAAGTAATAGTACTTCCACTATCTATTACATCATTTGTTATTAACTCTGTTCCAACATATTCTTTTAATAAGATATCTTTTTTATAATTTTTATATATTTTAAATTTATAATTATTATTACCTAAAGAAGTTGTTTCTATTACTACAAATTTTTCTTTGTAAATTATCTCTTCTTTATTATTTATACTTTTATAACCACCTGTTATATACTTAGTTACTACTTCATTAAACTTATTTTTAACTTGATTACTTTCTTCATATATAGCTTTAAATAAATAATTATCATTTTCATAGATTATATCTAAATATACTCCTAATCTATCTAAATAAATACTTTTAAAACTTCTCTTAGGATAATCTTTTAAATTAAAAATACTTTTTATTTTATCTTGAATAAGTGGTGTTGGTATTTTAGTAGATAATTGTTTTCTATCAAAATCATCTTTTATACCTAAATCATCTTTTGTAACAAAAGACAAAATACAATAAAATTTTTGATCTAAAGACATAGTATATAAAGTATAATTGTCTTTATATAAATAATTATTATAACTTTCTTTATTTATATTGTTTTCACCATAATTACAATGTTTTAAAGTAGATAAAGTTATATTATATATTTCATCATTTTCTTTTATTTCTCTTGTTTTTATAGTATTTATATTTTGTTTTTCTTCTTGTTTAGGTTTCTTAGTTAATGCTACATATATAGTCAAGCTAAGAAGAAGAATTGCTAAAAAAATTATAAATTTATTAAAACCCTTTTTCATATTACACTTCTAATAATTCTTTTTCTTTAGTTTGTGTTTCTTTATCTATTAAATGATTATATTCATCTATTTTATTTTGAACTTCTTTTTCAATTCTTTTTAGTTCATCTTCTCTTTCTTCTTCTATTGAATTTAAAATATCTTTTCTGATATTTCTAACTGCTATTTTTGTTTCTTCTGCTATATTTTTTGCTTCTTTAACAAGTTCTTTTCTTCTATCCATCGTAAGTTGTGGCATATTAATTCTAATAACTTCTCCATCATTATTTGGAGTAAGTCCTATATTAGATTCAAATATAGCTTTTTCTATTAATGAAAGTGTCGACTTATCAAATGGTTTAATTTGTAATTGTCTAGCTTCTGGAATAGAAATAACTGCTAATTGTTTTAATGGAGTTGGAGTTGAATAATATATAACTTCTACTTTATCTAATATTCTAGGATTAGCACGTCCTGTTTGAATATTATTAAATCTTTCTTCCATTACTTTTATTGAAGTTTTTAACCTGTCTTCAAGGTCTTTTAATTTTTCATTCATATTTTCTCACCTACCTAAATTATATAAAAACTAATTATTTTATTCAAGAATTAAAAACTAATATATTATTTTCTACTATTTAAATATATTTTTATTTCTTCAATTATATGCCCTATATTTCCTTCACCAGCATACTTCTTCATATCAAAAAAATTATCTTCAATTGATACCCATTCTAATTTATTAACTTCTTCTATTAATTTAACTTCTTTATTTAAAATACCAAAATAAACTTCTAATACCTTATTCATTGATACATATTCAATATTCATAAAATTAATTAAGTTAGTGTCTTCTTTTGAAATATTAGTTTCTTCTACTAACTCTCTATAAGCTTCGTTTATTCCATCATTATCTTTTTCTATTTTTCCACCAACTAAATTATACATCCCCATATATGGCTCTTTAGTTCTTTTACACATTAAAGTATTTTTCATATCTTTATCTAAGATTACAATAACATTATATTTTTTCATATATTCCTCCATACATAGTAATTATTTTAACTTTTTTAAACAATATTCTTAATAAAATTCTATAATGATTTTTACACAATAGGTTCAAAATTAACTATTAGTTTCCCATCTTTCATAACACTGGATTTATAATAACCATTTCCTATAAATTCATATTTGATATGTAACATATCAAGAATAATTTGCACTTCTCTTAAAGATAATTTACTCAAGTTAGGAACTGATATATTAGTATCATTTGTTTTTAATACTATTAAATCTTTCTTAGTTATTTCATAATTACTACTTGGATAATAATCTACTATTTTTTTACCATTTCCAAGTATCATATATCTTAATTTATTTGTCTTTAAATATTCTTCCACTTCTTCTTTATCTTTATTATAAAAGTTTGGTATAACAAATGTTTCTTTTTCATTTACCTTTTCTTTATAATTCATATATTCACTAATATTTTTAACTACATCTTTAACAATATTTGCTAAATATGTAGAATTAATACCTGGTCCTCTACTTGCAATATATAATACTATTTCTGGATTATTTTTAGGAAACATACCTGCAAAAGATTTAATATAAGTATCTGCATAATATCCATTTTTACCATTATATATTTGAGCAGTACCTGTTTTACCTATTAAAGAATACTCTGGATAGTTAAAACCTCTACCAGCAGATTCACCAGGAGGAGATGATACAACTTTATCCATCAATTCTCTCATTTTTTCTGCATCTTCTTTATCCATTACTTTTCTTAATACTTCTTTTTTCCCAGTAAAAACATTTTGTTTAGTATTAGGATCATAAATACTTTTAATTATATATGGTTTTAATAAATAACCATTATTAGCAATTGAAGTTAAAGCTTGAATTTGTTGTATTGGAGTTGTAGTAACATTTTGACCAAATGATGCATTAAGTACTTCTGTTTCATATTTAAAATTTAGTTTACCACTAGCTTCATTAGCAAGTCTTATACCTGTTTTACTACCAAAACCAAAATCTTTAAAAGATTGTCTTAATTCTTCCCCACTAATACCTTTTTTTAGTAAATTAATAACAGATGTATTTGCTGATAAAGCATAACCTTTGTCATAAGTTATATATCCCCATCCTTCTTTTTTCCAGTCACTTATCTTAGTTTCATCTTTAGTTACATAACTACCACTTAAAAATGTATCATTACCATTATAAATACCTTTTTTCATAGCTGTTAAAAAAGTATATGTCTTCATAGTAGATCCTGGCTCAAAAGGATAAGAAATATTGTAATCCAAATAATTAGTAATATTTCTCTTATTTGGATCAAAAGAAGGATATTGACTCATAGCAAGTATTTCACCAGTTTTAGCATTTGCTACTATCATTGATAACCATTCAAATTGTGCATTATTTTTATTTTTTTCATGAAGTATAGCTTGATCTACAAATAGCTGAATTGTAGAATCTATAGTTAACTTAATATCTTTTCCTCTTTTAGCTGGTACATTTATTTCCTTAGTATTAGGAATTTTATAACCTTTTCTATCTTTTTGATACTCTGTATATCCATCACTTCCACTTAATTCTTCATTATAGTATTTTTCTATACCAAGTTCACCTACTAAAGTCCTTTGACCTACATTTTTCTTACTTTCTACTTCTTTAGCATAACCTATAGTATAAGATAAAAAATCTCCATATGGATAATATCTTGTTTCTTTTTCTTCAAATTCTATACCTGGTAAATTTAAAGACAATATTTGATCTTTTTTTATTTCTGATAAATTTCTACCATTTTTTCCAAGCTCTGTAACATACTTATCTTTATTTAAATAAGTTAGTATTTCTTCTTTAGTCATATTAAGTATAGGAGCAAGTTTTTCTGCAGTTAATACTTTATCTACCACATACATAGGTTTATTCTTATCTTTACTTCTATTTTTAGCTTTATCTAAATAACATAAAATATTATATGTACTTATATTTTGAGCTATTACATCACCATTTCTATCTATGATAGAACCACGACTTGCAGTGATAAAGTTCTTTTGAGTTGTTCTATTACTAGCAAATTCTTTTAAATTAACACCATCTACCGTTTTAGATAAACTTATATATATTAGATGAATTATTAAAAAGAAAAAAAGAATAACTCCAATTACCCAATATAAATTATGAAAAATAATTGAATTTGTTCTTTTTTTCACATTATCACCTACTGCTTGAAATTCTTATAATATTACTATTATTGTATTTTAATCCTTTATCTATTGCAACTTGTTTCATCTCTTTTAAAGATGCAAGTTCATCTATTTTCATCTCTAAACTATCATTTTTCTTCTTTTGTTTATTAAGTTCTATCTTTTTCTTTTCAAGTTCTAAATTTATTTTTGCAAGTGATGCTTGTGAAAATACTATTAAAAAAGGAGATACTAAAATAAAGATTATTAATGTTACTGTAATAAACTTATAAAATTTTTCAATTTTATTATATTTCCTCTTTAGTTTTCTCACTAATATGCACCCTTTCTATAACTCTTAATATTGCACTTCTAGAACGATTATTTTCTTCTAATTCTTTTTTACTTGGCATTATTCTTTTTATTTTTTTAAATTCTGGTATAAAACTTGCTGATATAAAAGGATCTCCCTTTGTGATTAAATCTTCTTTACTAACTTCATTAAATAACTTTTTAACTATCATATCTTCTTTAGTTTGAAATGTTATAACACATAGTCTTCCACCAACATTAAGAAGAGATAATGCATCATTTAATGCTTTCTTTAATACCTCTAATTCGTTATTAACTTCCACTCTCAATGCTTGAAATGTCTTTCTAGCTGGATGTTTTTTATTTCTAACCTTTTGAGGTACTGAAGATTTTATTATTTCTGCAAGTTCTATAGTTGTTTCTATTTCTTTTTTTTCACGATATTTTAATATATTATTTACTATTGGTAATCTAAATTTTTCATCCGAATATTCTTTTAATATTCTAAGTAATTCTTCTTTTGAATAAGTATTAACTATATCTTTTGCTGTAAGTTTAGTTCTTCTATCCATTCTCATATCTAAAATAGCTTCTTCATGATAGTTAAAACCTCTTGTTATATCATCCATTTGCATAGATGAAGTACCAAGGTCAAAAAGTATAGCATCTACTTTTTCATATCCTAACTCTTTGACCTTATCTTTCATTTCTGCAAAATTACTATTTATTACAGAAAAATTATTACCAATCTGAGATAAAGTTTCAATAGATTTATCTATTTCATCTTTATCTTGATCAAAAGCAATCAAAAACCCCTTTTTAATTTGCTTTAATATGAAGCTAGAGTGTCCCGCTGCCCCAAGCGTAGCATCTATTACAATGCTATTTTCTTTAAGAGATAAGTTTTCTATTACTTCATTTAACATCACCGGATAATGTCTCATTTTTATCTCCTAAATATATATTTTCAGCTATATCTGACATTTTATCCTTAGTAGAATTATAGAAAGCATTCCAATTTTCTAATGACCATATTTCTAAATGATCTCCTAAACCGATAATTACACACTCTTTTGTAAGATCAGCATAAGATAAAAGAATTGAGGTTATATTAATTCTACCTTGTTTGTCAAACTCACCAGCAGTAGCTCCAGATAAGAAAAAACGTTGGAAATTTCTAGAATCTTGTTTTGTAAAAGGAAGTGAATTAATGCTTTGTGCCATCTGTTCAAAAACTTTAGAAGTATATACTAATAAAGTATTTTCAAATCCTCTAGTAATAACTATATCTTCACCTAGTTCTTCTCTAAACTTAGATGGTAAAGTAAGTCTTCCTTTATTATCTAAATTGTGATGATATTCACCAATCAGCATTCTTTATCCCCCACTTTTTTCCACTTTTCACCACTGTTATTATTATAATATTAAATTTTTTAATCTATATCAATTTTTATAATAAAAAAACTGCCATAATTGACAGTTTTTTATATTATTTTTCTTTTTTAAGTTTTTTCTTTATTTCTTCTAATTCTTTTTCACTTGGCAACTTAACAAATCCATCCAAAGTATTAACTATTTCTTTTTTCTTTTCTTTAATCATTTTTATGCTCTTTCATTAATAAGTTTAATTATAAAGTTCATGAATGCTTCTTTTGATATTGTTGTAGTTTTTTCGTCTCCATAGAATCTATAACTAATTTCATTATTTTGGATTTCAGAGTCTCCTAAAATTATATTAATAGGTATTTTTCTCATTTGACTTTCTCTCATCTTATATCCAAATTTTTCATTTCTATTATCTACTTCTACTCTAATACCCATATCTAGTAATTCTTGATATAAAGCTTCAGCATTTTTAACATGAAGTTCATTATTAATTGGTAAAATATTTACTTGTACTGGTGCAAGCCATGCTGGAAATGCTCCTGCATAATGTTCTATCAAAATACCCATCATTCTTTCAAATGATCCATAAATAACTCTATGTACTATAACAGGAGCTTCTTTTTGATTATTTTCATTAATATATGATAAATCAAATCTAATTGGAAGTTGCATATCAAGTTGAATAGTAGCACATTGCCAACTTCTACCTAAAGAATCTATTACTTTAACATCTAATTTAGGACCATAGAATGCTCCATCTTGTGGATTTAATTTATATGGTTTACCTACTTTATTTAAAACATTAAGAAGTTTTTCTTCAGCTTCATCCCATTTTTTAATATCTCCAATAAATTTTTCAGGACGAGTAGAAAATTCAATACTATAGTCTAAATTAAATACTTTATACATATCGTCTAGAATCTTAAAAATATTTCTTATTTCATCTTCTATTTGACTTTCTCTCATAAATATATGAGCATCATCTTGAGTAAATGATCTAACTCTAAATAAACCTGATAAAGCTCCACTAGCTTCATGTCTATGAACAAGACCTAATTCTCCAAGTCTAAGTGGTAAATCTCTATATGATTTAACTGAATTTTTAAATACTAACATAGCACCTGGACAATTCATTGGTTTAATAGCATATTCTTCATCATCTACTTTAGTAGTATACATATTTTCTTTATAATTATCCCAATGTCCTGAAGTTTCCCATAAAGTTCTATTTAAAATTATAGGTGTTTTAACAATTTTATAACCATTTTTAATATGTTCTTCATACCAGAATTTTTCTAATTCTTTATATATTGTCATTCCATTTGGTAAATAAAATATATTACCTGGAGTATATTCACTAGTCATAAATAGTTCTAGTTCTTTACCAAGCTTTCTATGATCTCTTTTCTTTACTTCTTCTAAAAATTCAAGATACTTCTTTAAATCTTCTTCTGTTTCAAAACATACACCATATACTCTTTGAAGCATTTTATTTTTAGAATCTCCCTTAAAATATGCTCCACTAACTTTTATTAATTTAAAATGTTTTAATTCTTTAGTATTTTTAACATGTCCTCCACGACATAAATCAATAAATTCTCTTTGTTTATATGCTGTAATATTATCTTCCATATTAGAAAGTAAATCTAATTTATATGGATCATCTTTAAACATATCTAAAGCTTCTTTTTTAGTAAGTTTAATTTCAACTATGTCACTTGCTTCTTTAGAACATTTTTTCATTTCTTTTTCAATCTTTTCTAAATCTTCTTCTGTAAGTGTAACATCTCCTAAATCCATATCATAATAAAATCCACTATCTATTACTGGACCTACCCAAAATTTAGCATTTGGATATAATCTTTTTACTGCTTGTGCTAATAAATGAGCACTTGAATGATTTAAGTGATTTAGTTTTTCATCTTCTTTAAAATTTATCATATCTTCCTCCTTTAAAAAGAAAAAACACTCTTTATATATTAAAGAGTGTTTTACACGGTACCATCTTTTCTTTCACTTAATTATAAATATAACGGTTTTAACCGGAACTTCATTACAAAGTCTGCTAGAAAAGAGTAATTAAATAAGATACTTGTTTCATTCTCAGCACTAGAAACTCTCTTTAAAGATACTTAATTAATCATATTTTTCATTTCTGCATTTATAAAATATATTTTATATTCTTTTTTTATAAAAATCAATATTTATTACATTTTTTCTACTTCTTTGATAGATAATATATTTAATAATTTTATATTAATTAAATACACTAATCTAGATAATCTAATCCATGAACTTCTTTGTTCTTTATTATCTTCTCCTATTATTTTTGTAGAATTATAAAAACTATTATATAAAGAATTCAAATCATATAAATAATTTACTATTTCTGTTAAAGACTTGTTTTCATATGCACTAAGTAAAATATCATTCATTCTAGTTATAGTAAACATTAATTTTCTTTCTTCTTCACTACTTGGATTAAGTATTCTACCTTCTTCTAAACTATTTTCTTTTGCTTTTTCAAGTAAAGATTTTATTCTAACTGTAGAATACAAAATATATGGACCAGTTTTACCTTGAGTATCAGTAAACTTATTAATATCAAATATATAATCTGTTAATCTATTAGATAATGCATCTGCATATTTTATAGTAGCATTAGCAATTTTAAATGCTATATCTTTTAACTCTTCTTCACTAAAATTTTGTTCATTATTTTCTTTTAATTTTTTAAGTGAAAATTCTTCTACTATCTCTAATAAATCAGATAGTCTCATTACTCCACCATCTCTTGTTTTAAATGGTTTACCATCTTTTCCATTCATTGTACCAAAACCAATAAATTCTAATTTAGTATCTTGATTTATAATATTCGCTTTTCTAGCTGCTCTAAAACATTGAATAAAATGCATTTCTTGTCTAGCATCAACTACATACCATATCTCATCAGGATCAAATTCTTCCATTCTTTCATAAATAGTTGCTAAGTCTGTAGTTTGATATCCAAAAGATCCACTTTGTGTCTTTAATATTAATGGAGGTAGTTCTTTTTTATCAGATTCCTCTCTAACATCCATTATGGTAGCACCTTCACTTACTTTAATTAAGTTTTGTTTTTGTAGTATTTCTAATAATTTTGGTATTGACTTAAAACAAGTACTTTCACCTCTCCATAATTCAAAACTAACACCTAAAGCATCATAAGATTTCTTCAAATCTTTTTTAGATTCATTAACTATTCTTTCCCATAAAGCATAGTAACCTCTATGACCTTTTAATTTTTCATCTTGAATAGCTGCAGTTATTTCTCTTGCTTCTTGCATATAATCTTCATTTTCTTTAGCTTTTTGACTAGCAACTGGATATATTTCATTAAGTTCATCTATTGTTACTGGACTATTTTCTGGATAATTTTTATCATAATTTTCATCAAAATATACTAAATCAGGTTTTCTTCTTTTTATTTCTAATATAACTAGTCCAAGTGGTCTACCAAAATCTCCAAGATGAACATCTCCTATTACTTCATGGCCTAATTCTTTAGCAAGTCTTTTCAAGCCTTCTCCAATAATAGCAGAACGTAAATGTCCAACATGAAGAGGTTTTGCCACATTTGGTCCACCATAATCAATAATAATTTTCTTTTTATTTTCTACTTTTGAATCTAGTTTAGAACTATATAATTCTTCTACATTTTTTATTAATAAAGAATCTTTTATAATAAAATTAATAAAACCAGGTCCCGCTACAAAGACATCACTAAATATTTCATTTTCTTTTAAAATACTCGTTATCTTCTCTGCTATTACTTTTGGATTTTCTTTTAATTTTCTAGCAATATTAAATGCTTCATTACATTGATAATGTGATAAATCTGGTCTATCAGAAACTTTAACTATCATTTTTTCAGTTTCATAACCATTATTTTGAAACACATCTTTTACAAGATTATTTAAATAATTTAATAATGTCATATTCATCTTTTCCTTATTACTAAATTAGTATAACATAATTTTAATAAATTAGAGAGTTTTTTAATCAAACAAAAATTTGACACCATTATTTCTTTTTTGTTATGATGAAAATATGAAAAAAGAAGAACTTAGTAAGAAACAATTAAAAATTTATGATGCTATAAAAAGATATATAGCTAAAAACAATTATCCTCCTACTGTAAGAGAATTATGTGATATGGTTAATCTTAACTCAACTGCAACAGTTCATTTTCATATTAGCAATTTAATAAAAAAAGGATTTTTAACTCAGCAAAAAGGTGGAAATAGAACTTTAGAAGTAGTTGGTGATAACGAATATATTGAAAATGATGAAAATGTAGCAGCAATTCCTCTAGTTGGTAGAGTATCTTGTGGTAATTTAATAGAAGCTATAGAAGTAAAAGATAATTTATTTTATGTTCCTATTAATTTAATAGAAAAAAGAAATGAAGTATTTGCTTTAGAAGTAGTTGGTGATTCGATGATTAATGTTGGAATATATGATAAAGACACTGTACTAGTAGAAAGAAAAAAAGAAGCATATAACGGAGAAATAGTAGTTGTATTAGATGAAGAAGGTTTTGCTACTATAAAAAGGTTTTATAAAGAAAAAGATCATATCAGATTAGTACCAGAAAATGATAACTACAGTGATATAATCTTAAATGATTGTGAAATTGTTGGTAAAGTTATTGGATTATATAGACAATTTTAATACTTGATTAACTAAATAATTAACAATAAGAAGTCCTCCTACTGCAGGAACATAACTGCAAGAAGAGATTTCTTTTTTTTCTTGTTTTATAGGTATTTCTTTAGAACATAGAACCATTATATTTTTAAGTTTTTCTTTTCTAATAAAATATCTTAATTCTCTCGCTATAGGATCATAACTAGTCTTACTTATATCAGTTACTTCTAAAAGTGAAGCATCTTTTCTTTTTCCACATCCCATAGAAGATATTATTTTCATATTAGAATTTGCTACATATTTAATTAAATTTTTTTTAGTAATTAAATTATCACAGCAATCAATTATATAATCTGCTTTAAAAGAATCAATTATAGTAAAATCAGAAATAAGTTTTTCATTAGATTTAATAACATTTATATTTTTATTAATACTAACTGCTCTTTTTTCTGCTACATCAACTTTATATTCACCAATTACATCTCTCGTTGCGATAATTTGTCTATTTAAATTAGATAAAGATATCTTATCATTATCTACTATTAAAATATTTTTAATTCCTAGTCTTACTAAAGATTCAAAAACATAGCCACCAACTCCACCTATTCCTATTATAGCTACTCTTAAATTTTGTAATTTATTTAAATTTTCTTTACCAAATAATAATTCTGTTCTATCATCCATATTTTATTCCATTAAAAAATCTAGTAAAGTGTTATAAAATCCCGCTCTCTTAAGCAGGTGGGTATTTATACATAGTATCGGGATACCCTAAGGCATTCAACACCAACTATAGATCCAAATTCCCTATTATATAACTTGGTCGGTTTTAATTACTTTACTAGACAATTTAATTATACTATAATTTCAAAAAAAATAATATTCATAATAAATATAAATATTATTTTTTACATATATTTTTATACTTCATTAGGACTTTGTTCGTTATTTCTAAACTCTTTGATAATATTAGTAGATTTTACTATTTCATATATTTCTGTAGTAAATGGTTCTATATCTTCATAATTTTCTGCTACTAGTATGTAAGTAACTATAAGTTTTTTATCCATATCTACATAAAAATAGTATCTACCATATTTCTTATCTTTATAATCACTATATCCATAGTACTTATTTTTTCCTATTTCAATAAATTTTTCTGTTCCTCCTACATAAGTATATTTAGATGCATATGTAGAGTTAAGACTTTTGAATGTATCATCAAGAGATCTATTTTTTAAATAACTTCTAATGTTAATTCTTGAAAATCTAGCTTTATTATTTTTACTAACTAATACCATTTTAGCAGTATTTAATTGTTTCCAATTCTTACCTACTCTTAGTTCTATAATAGTATCTTTTCTTGTAATTAAAACTTGTTTATGGAAACAAAATAAGTATAAAAAGAAAGAGTTAATAATTACAGAAAATATACAAAGTGCTATACCAAAAGTTACTTTTTTTCTCATTATTGAATGAATTATAGTTGGTGCACATAATATAAAAGATAAAACAAATAATACTATTTTAACTACACTATTAGAAGAATTATAGTTAATAAACGCTAACAAAAGTGATACTGCAGCTAAAAAGATAGCTACAACTTGAAATAAATCTATCTTTTCTTTAAAATTATCTACTTTTACTGTTGCTGCTTCTCTTAATTTATCTATTTCACTATCTTCTGTTATTTTATTACCTGTTGCAGCTGTAGAAAATTTACCATCATCTATTTCACTTTTCTCTTGTTGTTCAACAAAATTTATTTTTTTAATAGGTTCTTGTTCAACTTGTCCACCATCTTTTGTACTTTGTCCTACAAAAGTATTCATAGAACTCATACCATCATTTACTTCAGTACCTACTTCCCATCCACAATTTGGACACACTTTATCTGTATCTGATAATAAATTACCACATTTTCTACAATTCATGTCTTATCTCCTTTTACTTAATGAATTTTATTTTAGTTATAGTATTATATAAAATTTCTATTAAATGTTCTTGTTCTTTTAATAAATTATCTTCTATAACATAGATGAATCTAATTAATCTACCTGTTTCTTTATCATATTTATAAAAAATTAAATATGTAGAACTAGTCTTTTGTTCTTGTCTTAATTGTTTACCATTTTTTTCAACTGTAACATATTTTTTATGTTTTATACTTTCTGTTACTAATACATTAAATCCTGTATCATTAACTTTAGTATTACTAACTATTTTAAATTCTTTAGTTATTTGATTAATTACATCTGCATCACTTAAATTTTTAGTAATAAAATCATTAAATACTAATAAATAAATAGCTTTATCTTGATATTTATAAAAATCATATTTATTATCTGTTATTTTAGGTATTCTTTGTCTTGTATGTTTAGAAAAACTTTCTGGTAAAATATATTTCATATCTGATAAAGTATATGATTTATCAGTTGGATTTAAATTTTCTTCTTCCTCTTTCTTTTCTCTCTTCTTAGTATTAGGGAACTCTACATTATTAATAAGTTCATTTTCTGTTCTTCTTAAAAACTCAGAAAATGTTTTATCATCTTTTGACACTCCATTAAATATTGCAAAATAATCTGAATTAGGAGCGAGTAATACTGAATAAAATCCTTTAGAACCATCTGATTTTCTATAATTAAATCTTAAATAATAATTACCATTTGGTGTCTTAGCAAACTTATCTGTTGCTTTACTAATAGGAGAACCTTTTGCAGATCTAGTAAGTAAAGCAACTATCATATTATAAAATTTATCGTAATCTTTTTTAATATTAATATCTATATTTGGTAATTCACTACTTTTAATAAGAGATAAATAATTTTTATTACTTTTTCTAAATAAAACTATCTTATCATTTCCTTTATCGTTATAAAAATATTCTTTATTAACTTTATAAACTACATTTAAATCTTTAATATTACTAACCGGTTTGCTTTTTTCTTGTTCTTGAAATGTTAAAAATATTAAAACAATAGATACCAATACAGTAATCATAGGTATAATAATACTTGCTTTAATAGTAGAATTTTTAGAAAATACTAGACCCAATATAAGTAGTAAAAATTCTACTGCTGTACCTACTGATAAATATAAAAATAAATTAGGATACTTTTTAATAAATAAAAATATTAATAAACCTATAATTATTAAGGAAAAAATAGCTGTTAAAACCATTAATGCATTAGTATTAGGTTTTGATTTTACTTCTTTTTTTCTATAATTAGGATTTGGTGTCGAACATATCGGACAAACCTTATCACTAGGAAGTAAAACATTTCCACAATTATTACAATTCATAACACACCTCTATTATTACTTTAATTTTATATAACTTTTTATTTTTTTGCAATAAAAAAGGACTATTCTTGATAGTCACATTTAATATTACTACACTTAATAGTTCCTTCTTTATTAACTAGAAGCGATTTACACTTAGGACATAAATTTAAAGTTGGTAAATCCCAAGTAGCTGCTTTACATTTAGGGTAATTAGTACATCCATAAAATATTTTACCAGTTCTAGTTTTTTTAGTTACTATATCTCCTTTTTTACATATTGGACATTTCCCAATAGTTTCACTTTGAAAATTATCTGTATCTGTATTTTCTTTCTTTATATATTTACAGTTAGGATAATTAGAACAAGCTGTAAAAAATCCATATTTACTTTTTCTTTTAACTAAATCACTTCCACAGTCTGGACATATTTCACCTGTCTTTTCTGCTTCTTTCTTAGGTAGATCTTTAAATCCTTTTTCTACTAAAGCTTCAAACTTATTCCAAAACTCAGTTAAAAACTTAATATTATCTTCTTTTCCATCTGCTATTTTATCTAAATCAGTTTCCATATTAGCAGTATATTTTACATTAATTATTTCACTGAATCCTTCTTGAAGCATATCAGTAACTTCAAAACCTATCTCTGTTGGCTTAAAGTTTTTCTTTTCTATTACAACATATTTTCTATCTTGAATAGTCGAAATAATTGTTGCATAAGTAGATGGTCTACCTATTCCTAATTCTTCTAATTCTTTAATAAGTTTAGCTTCTGTATATCTTGCAGGTGGTTCTGTAAAATGTTGAACTTTTTCTATATCTATATTTTGATATACTTCACCTTCTTTAATATCTGGTAATATCTTATCTTCTGATGTTTCATATTTTGAATATACTTTTAAATACCCATCAAAAATAAGTATTTGACCAGTAAGTTTGAATTTATAATCATTATTATCAAATATAATAGTTGTTCCATCTATTTTAGCATCAGCCATTAAAGAAGCTAATGTTCTATAGTATATTAATTCATAAAGTTTAAATTCTTCATCTGTTAAATACTCTTTTACAGATTCTGGAGTTCTATAAATGGATGTAGGTCTTATACCTTCATGAGCATCTTGAACATTTTCTTTAGCTTTTTCTTTTTTAACATATCCTTTATAAGTATCTCCATATGTTTTTAAGATATAAGAATTTGCTTCTTCTATAAAAGAATCAGAAAGTCTTGTCGAGTCACTTCTCATATATGTTATAAGCCCAACTCTTTCATTTTTAAGGTTAACCCCTTCATATAAAGTTTGAGCTATTTTCATAGTTCTTTTAGCAGCAAAATTAAGCTTATTTGAAGATTCTTGTTGTAGAGAAGAAGTAGTAAAAGGAAGTTTTGCACTTCTTTTTCTTGTTTTCTTTTCTACACTTTCTACTTTATAATCATTTGATAATTTAGATATTATCTTATCTGCTTCTTCTTCATTAGGAATAGTTAAATCATCTTTTTTATATTTAAATAACTTAGCCTCAAAATCTTTAAAAATACTAGTAATAGTCCAATATTCTTCCGGAATAAAAGCAAGTATTTCTCTTTCTCTATCAACTATAAGTTTAACTGCAACACTTTGTACTCTACCAGCAGAAACTCCACTAGTTTTAGCTTGCATAAGTTTAGATAAACGAAAACCTATAATTCTATCTAATATTCTTCTAGTTTCTTGACTTTTTACTAAATCAAAATTAATTTTACCTGGATTATTAAAAGCTTCTTTTATTTTATCTTTTGTAACTTCATGAAAAGTAACTCTATAATATTTATCATCATTAATATTTAAAGCTTCTTTTAAATGCCAAGAAATTGCTTCTCCTTCTCTATCGGGGTCGGTTGCTAAATAAATGACATCATAATTTTTTGAAAGCTTTTTTAAATCATTAATAAATGTCTTCTTACCTTTAATAGGTTCATAACTTGGTTTAAAATTATTTTCTACATCTACTCCTAAACCAAACTTACCACTAGTAGCAAGATCCATAATATGACCCATACTAGCAGTTACTTTATAACCACTTCCCAAATATTTTTCTATAGTTCTACTTTTACTAGGTGACTCAACTATTACTAATTTATTCATAAATATATTATTTTATTTCCTTTACTTTTATTTGATATTTTCCATTAGGACTTTCAACTTCTGCTATTTCTCCTACTTTTTTACCAATTAAAGCTTTACCTATAGGAGATTCATTAGAAATTTTACTATTTATTGGATCTGCTTCTCTACTTCCAACAATCATATATTCATCTGTTTCATCATCATCTAAATATTCTATAGTTACTTTAGAACCAAGTCCTACTTTACCATTATCTTTCTTTTTAATAATTTCAGCATTTGAAAGTTGAATTTCAATTGTTTTAATTTCTGTTTCAAGTAAACTTTGTTCTTCTCTTGCAGCATGATATTCTGCATTTTCAGATAAATCTCCAAGAGCTCTCGCTTCTTGTAAGTCCTTAATATTTTTAGGTCTTCTAACATTAATTAAATATTCTAATCTTTCTTTTAATTCTTGATAACCTTCTTCTGTTAAATATGTTTTCTTTTGCATTTTATTCTCCTTATATTATATGTTTACGATAAGCTTTATAAGTAAAACCCCCAGCTAGATTAATAGCTAAGAGTTTCTAATGTTTTTATTAATTATATTTTTTTATGCCTACTATGCATAAAACATTAGCAATATTAACACATATAATTTAAGATGTCAAACCAAAGATTTTTATAATTTATCTTCTACGTCTTACTTCTTCAACTTGTCTATTCTCTTCTATTAAATTATGTTCAAAAGAAGAATATTTTAAAATTTCTTTATATTGATGATTTGTTAAGTTATATTTTTCAAGATAATTATATTTTTTAGAGTTTAACAATACTTCATCTGCAAACTTTTTTATATATTCTAACTTCTCTTTTTCTAAATTAATATTATTAATATCATCAATAAATTTATAAATATTTGTATTTTCAAGTATCAAAGGTACTAAAGGAGAATATCTTGACATAAATTTTTTTATCATATCACTAGTTATATTATAATCTTTAGTATTTATATCGTGAGATAAACAACAACTTAAATCTTTATTTTTAAACAATTCCCAATTAGATAATATTTTATCTAAATCTAATTCACCATAATTAAAAAATTTTTTTATTATCTTTATATTTTCTTGATCATTTTCATCTATATCAATAAGTCTATTTTTATATATTTCTTTCATTTTTGATGAATAATTTATCGGTCTTATCTTATTTTTTAATAAATCATACAAAGCTTTATTTAAATCTTCAGTTTTTGAGTCAATAGATTTAAGTTCATGATTATAACCTTTATTTATTAGTTCCCAATCTAAATTTCTACATTTCTCAATACCAAATTTTTTTATAATTTCTTGATTATTATGAGAAAGACAAGAAATAGGAATTTTATCATCTAATTTATATTTAAAAAAGTCTTCACAAGATAATCTAGAGTTATAAATATCATTTAATATATTTTTTGGAACATCTAACTTCTTCCCAAATATTTGCCATCTTTTATATTTATATTTCATTATCATCCACCTGTAATAACATTTTATCATATATTAATTGATACATAAAAAAGATAAGTTTAATAACTTATCTTGATTTATTTAATTCATCTTCTAAAATTATAGCTGCTTTTTTAGCAAAATATTTATCTTTTACTATAGGTAAATTATATAAATTAATTTCTTCTTTCATTTCTTCTATACTACTATATGTTTTATTTAAATATTCTGATTTATCTTCAAGTTCAATAAAAATATACTTATCATTAACTAGTTGAACTGCAAATTCTATTTTATCGTTAGTATAAACTACACTATTATTCTGTATATGAATTAACTCTTTATAACCTATAGTCTTCATAAAGTTACTTGCTTCTTTAATATCATTTACTTTACAACTAACTTTAGCTTGCTTTATGATATCTCCATTATTACTATATTCTTTATATTTATATAGTAACTCTTTTACTATATTTTCTATATATCTAACAATTACACATTCTTTTAATATATCTAAATAATTTTTATTTCTTAAATCATAATCTTTTGATATTAAATATTCATCGATTATTGTATATTTTTTTATTATTTTAAAACCTTGTTTTATTAAAAGATTATGTAATTCTTCATAACTACAAGTTACCTGTACTGTTATTTCATTTTCATATTTCATAACTTTCTCCTTTATACAAAATACTCTAAAATACTATTACTTACATATAAATATTTAGGATTAATAAATAAATTATCATTTTTAAGAATTAAATATTCTCTTGATAATAAATCTTTTATATCATAAACATCATAAATATTTTTATTAAACAACTTTTCAAATTCTTTAATATTTATTCCCTCTATTTTTCTAAGACCTAAAATCATAAAATAAGTCATCTTATCTTTTTTATTTAATCTTTCATTCTCTATATTTAAGGGATATTTATCCAAATTCCTAGTATTAGTATATCTTATATCACCAATATATCCACTAGCAGATAAACCAAGTCCTAAATATTCTTCATTATTCCAATAAACTAAGTTATGTTTAGAAACTTTATTTTTAGCATAATTACTTAATTCATAATGTTTATAACCAATAGATTCTAATTTTTGTTTTACATAAAAGTACATTTGTGAAGATATACTATCATCTATTTCTTTGTAATTACTATATTTTAAATAAGTATTATTTTCTAATATCAAAGAATAAGTACTAATATGTTCTATATCAAAAGATAAGATATAATTTATATCATCTTCTAGTTCTTTTATAGTTTGATCTTTAAAAGCATACATTAAGTCTAAATTTATATTATTAAAATATTTTTTAGTTAAGTTTATTTTACTAGTTAAAACTTCTTTATCTATTTCTCTATTAAACAATTTTTGATATTTTTTATTAATTGTTTCTACTCCTATACTTACTCTATTTACTCCATATTTTCTTAATAACTTAAGTAAATCTTCTGTAATATCTAGGGGCATTAGTTCTACAGTATATTCATAATCATCTTCTTTTTTTAAATCTAAAATTTTCAATATTTTTTCAAGATTATTTATTCCAATAGAAGAAGGACTACCCCCACCTATGTAAATAGTTTTAAAAGTATTATTAAGGTAAACTTTATATTTTTTTATTTCTTCTAATAATTTTAAATAATATAATTCAAAAAATTTATCATTATAATACATCTTACAAAAGTCACAATAATTACAAATATTTGTACAAAATGGAACATGTAAATAAATACTTTTAATATTAGTCATCTGTTTTTAATATTGCTAAAAATGCTTCAGTTGGAAGTTCTACACTTCCTATCATTTTCATTTTCTTTTTACCTTTCTTTTGCTTTTCTAAAAGTTTTTTCTTTCTAGAAACATCTCCTCCATAACATTTTGCTAAAACATCTTTTCTCATAGCTTTTACTGTAGATCTTGCTATTACTTTAGCATTTAGTGATGCTTGTATAGGAATTTCAAATAATGCTCTAGGAATTACTTCTTTTAATGCATCTACTATAATTTTTCCTCTTTCATAAGCATTTTCTTTAGGTACAATAAGTGATAATGCATCTACTTTTTCAGAATTTACTAAAATATCTATTTTAACTAAACTCGATTCTTTATAACCTATTATTTCATAATCAAAAGATGCATATCCTTTTGTAATAGATTTTAACTTATCAAAAAAGTCATATACTATTTCTGAAAGTGGTAATTCATAAGTAATTTTAACTCTAGTTTTATCTAAATAAGTCATCTCCTTATAAATACCTCTTTTATCTTGACATAAAGTCATAATACCACCAATATATTCATCTGGCGATAAAATAGTTGCTAATATATATGGTTCTGACATAGTTTTAATTTTAGTTACTTCTGGCATTTTTTGAGGAGAATCTATATCTATATTTTCTCCACTTGTAAGAGTTGCTTTATAAAGTACAGATGGAGTTGTAACTATTGCATCAATATTAAATTCCCTAGTTAATCTTTCTTTAATTATTTCCATATGAAGAAGACCTAAGAAACCACATCTAAATCCAAATCCTAAAGCTTGAGAAGTTTCAGGTTCATAAACTAAAGATGCATCGTTTAATTTAAGTTTTTCTAGTGCATCTCTTAAATCTTCAAAATCTCCTGCATCTATTGGATAAACTCCTGAATATACCATAGGTAACATAGGTTTATAACCCGGTAGTTTTTCTTTGCAAGGATTATCTTTATTAGTTATAGTATCTCCTACTAATATATCAGAAATATTTTTTATAGAAGCTGTTAAAAAACCAACTTCACCTGCTTTTAATTCATCTACCTTTTTTACAAAAGGAACTCTTTTAAATAAAGATAAAACTTCATATGTCGCACCAGTTTCCATCATTTCTATCTTATCTTTAACTTTAATTTTTCCATCCATCACTCTAAATGCAACAACAACACCTTGATATGAATCAAATATACTATCAAAAATTAAAGCTTTTAATGGCTTGTTTTCATCTCCTATTGGTTCTTTACCTTCTAATATTATCTTATCTAATAAATCTTTAACACCTTCTCCAGTCTTACCACTAGTACAAATAATATCGCTTTCTTTAAATCCCAAATCTTCTATTATTGATTTCTTAGTTTTTTCTATATCGGCATTAGGTAAATCTATTTTATTTATAACTGGTATAATTTCTAAATCGTTTTCCATAGCTAAAAATAAATTTGCTAAAGTTTGAGCTTGTACACCTTGAGTAGCATCTATTAAAAGTACTGCTATATCACTAGCTGCTAAAGATCTAGATACTTCATAAGAAAAATCTACATGACCCGGTGTATCTATTAAGTTTAATTCATAACCTTTATATTCTAAAGTAGCAGTATTAAGTTTTATTGTAATACCTCTTTCTCGTTCTAAATCCATACTATCTAGAAGTTGAGATTTTTTTTCTCTATCACTAACTGCTTCACAAACATCCATTATTCTATCAGCTAAAGTGCTTTTACCATGGTCTATATGTGCAATTATCGAAAAGTTTCTTATTTTCTTCATAGTTGTCCTTTCTATCTTCTACTTTCGCTTATTAAATCTACTTCTTTTGCAAGAGTTTTAATTCTATCTAGTATTCTTCTAGCTCTAAGTGAATTAGAACCTAAAGAAAAATGTTTTTCAAGTTCATCTATAGAATAATTAGATGTAAAAAAAGTTGCTAAATTATTTTCCATTCTATAGTTTAATATAGGTTCTAATATCTCGTCTCTTGCCCATTCAGTTAAATACTCTGCACCTATATCATCAAGTAAAAGTATTTCTACATTCATAAGTGCTTCCATTTTATCTTTATAACTTGAATCATTAAAACTTTCTTTAATACTACGCATAAGTTCTGGTACATGAATAATAATAGATTTTATATTTTTTTCTGCTAGTTTATTAAGTAATGCTGATAATATATAGGTTTTACCACTTCCAAAAGTTCCATATAAATATATGGCTTTTTGTTTTGTTCCATAATTATCATAAAATTCTTTTATAGCTTGAATTATTTTTTTTCTTTTCTTATCATCTGTATAAATACTTTTCATATTAGCATCTTTTAAATTTTTAGAAACTGAAAAAAGTTCTACATTATTTTTAACATGAATATCTTTCATACAACTACATTCATCATATACAAAATATAATTTAGAATTTTCTATTATAGGTCTGGTAACATAACCCTGATTTATATTCTTACATTCATCATATTCATGATAAGTTAAAGAATTTTCTTTATCACTAATTGCTGCTTTTAAGTCTTCTATATTTAACATAGCTGTCAAATCATCTATTTTTAAATATTTAATTAAATCTTTTAACTTACTATCTTTTAATGCTTCTTTATAATTTTTTTCTAATTTATAAATATTTTCATCTGATACTTTTAAATTTATTTTTTTCATTACTTCTCCACTAATAATATTCTATCATATCGCTTTTATTTATAACTAAAAAAAGTAAGTTTTAACTTACTTTTATCCGTTTATTTGACTCATAACTTCTTCTGCAAAGTTATCAACTTTCTTTTCTATTCCTTCACCTACTTCGTATCTAACATAGTTTAATACTTCCATATGGTTTTCATCTAAGAAAGTTTTAACATTCTTCTTAGAATCATCAATATATTCTTGATCTAATAAACATATTTCTTTAAAAAATTTATTTAATCTACCATTAGCCATTTTTTCTGCTACTTCTTCTGTAACATTTTTCTTTTCATTAGCAATTTGTTCTTTAATAACTGACATTTCTCTTGCTTTAACATCTTCTGGCACATCTTCTTCAGTCATATATTTAGGATTCATTGCAGTTATTTGCATTGCTAAGCTCTTAGCTAAATCTTTATTTCCACCCTTAACTACTGTAAGTGTAGATATTTTTCCACCTAAGTGAATATAAATTCCAAAGTTTTCATCATCAGCTTTTTCAACTAATTCAAATCTTCTAAAGCTTAATTTTTCTCCAATAATAGCTGTTTCTGAAATAATATAATCATTTATTGTTCCATCATTATATTTTAAATTCATTGCTTCTTCTAAAGTTTTAGCATTAGATTTTAATACTGTTTTACCAATATTTGCTATTAAATCTTTGAATTTTTCATTTTTAGATACAAAATCTGTTTCACTATTTACTTCTAAGATAACTGCTTTATTATTGTCTTCATATATTGAAGTTAAACCTTCTGCAGCTATTCTACTTTGTTTCTTTTGAGCTTTTGCAATACCTTTTTGTCTTAAAATATCTACTGCTTTTTCAATATCTCCATTTGCTTCTTCTAAAGCTTTTTTACAATCTAGTATTCCTGCTCCTGTTCTTTCTCTTAATTCTTTAACTTGTGCTGCGCTCATAACAACCTCCTTATTAATTGTTAATTATTAAGTCAATAATTTCTTTTTTCTTCATAGTAGAAAATCCAGTTAATTTCTTTAATCTTGCTATTTCTTTTAATTCTGGTAATGTTTTTTCTTCTAATTCTTCTTGTGTTAACACTACTTCTTCTTCAGTTTCTACTACTTCTACTATTTCTTCTTTTTTGTTGTTTTCTTCTTTCTTTTCTTCTTTTACTTCAACAACAACTTCTTCTTTAACAGTCTTTTCTTTATCATCTTCTGATAAATAATCAGTAGTTTCTAATCCTTTTACTTCTAAAACAGCATTATTTAATACTCCTAAAAGTAATGAAACTGATTTAACTGCATCATCATTTCCTGGTACTACATAATCAACTAAATCTGGATCAGAGTTAGTATCTACTATTCCAAGTACTGGAATTCCTAATTTCTTAGCTTCTTTTACTGCTATTATTTCTTCATTTGGATCTACAACAATCATAAGTTGAGGTAATCTTCTCATGTTTCTGATTCCTCTTAAATTTCTATTTAATTTGTCATATTCCTTTTTAATTTGAATTACTTCTTTTTTAGGTAATAAATCAAATGTTCCATCTTTTTCCATTTGTTCTATTTCTTCCATTCTTCTAACTCTATTTCTAATTGTTCTAAAGTTAGTTAATGTTCCACCTAACCATCTTTCATTAACAAAGTAATTTTCACCTTTTGTAGCACATTCTTCTACTGCTTCAGATGCTTGTTTTTTTGTACCTACAAATAATATTTTACCATCTTTTTCAGCTATAGATTTTACTACTGCATATGCCTTTTCTAATGATTCTGATACTTTTTGTAAGTCTATTATATATATGTCATCTCTAGAATTGAAAATATACTTTTTCATCTTAGGATTCCATCTTCTCTTTTGGTGTCCAAAGTGTACACCTGCTTCTAATAAATAATTTATTGATACTATTGCCATTTTTTATTTTCCTTTCGTTTTTACTTCTATTAAGTTCTATTTATCCACCTTTTAGGCACTAGGTATAAATAATTCCTCAATATGTTTATTTTAAAGCTTCTAAAAGTTCAGCTTTTTTCATTGTAGAATATCCTTCTACATTTTTTTCTTTTGCTAATTCTTTTAATTCTTTTAAAGTTTTACTTTCTAAATCATTAGAACTAGCTTTAGTTTCTTTATTTACTTCTTTTTCTACTTTTACTTCAGTTTTAACAACTTTTTCTGTTAAACCTTTTTTAGCAGTTTCTACTAATGCTTTAAATGCTTTTTCATCCATAATTGCTATTTCACTAAGCATTTTTCTATTAATATCAACTCCAGCTTTTTTAAGACCACTCATAAATTTAGAATAAGACATATCATACATTCTTACTGCTGCATTAATTCTTTGAATCCATAATTTTCTAAAGTCTCTTTTCTTAGCTCTTCTATCTCTAAAAGCATAAAATCCACTATTCATTAATTGTTCTTTAGCTGTTTTCCATAATCTATGTTTACTTCCAAAGAAACCTTTAGCTCTTTTTAAGATTTTTTTTCTTCTAGCTCTTGTTACTACACTATTCTTAACTCTTGCCATTTCTTCCTCCTTATATAATATCTCTTAATCTTCTTCTATCTGCTCTTGATAGAGAACCTTTTTCTCTCATATTTCTATTATGTTGAGAATCTTTTTTTCCAGTATTATGTCTTTGTCCTGGATGTCCAATTGTTATTGTTCCACCTTTTCTTGATTTTAGAACTTTTGCTACACCTTTATGTGTCTTTAATTTTGGCATACTCATTTCCTCCTTATTTTTTTGGTACTAATATCATTGATATAGTTCTACCTTCTAATTTTGCTTTTTGTTCTACACTTGCTATATCTTCTAACTTTTCAACAAAGTTTTGCATTACTTCAAATCCTATATCTGTATGAGCCATTTGTCTTCCTTTAAATCTTAAAGTAAGTTTAATACGATCTCCTTTAGATAAGTATTTTTTAACATTCTTTAATTTGAATTCTATATCTCCTACATCTATATTAGGCGATAATCTAAATTCTTTTAATTCAGATATTGAAGCTTTTTGTTTTTTCTTAGCATCTTTATCTTTTTTAATTTTTTCATATCTAAATTTGTTATAGTCTATAATTTTTGCAACTGGAGGATTTCCACCTGCATTAATTAAGACTAAATCAAGTCCAGCATATGAAGCTAAAACTAAAGCATCACTAACTTTCTTTAATCCTACATGTTCTCCATTAGGTCCTATAACAAGTACTTCAGGTACTTTTATTTGTTCGTTTATTAACCAAACATTACTATCTTTTGCGATATTACACCTCCAACAATAAAAAAGTAGGTATAAATACCTACTTTAAAACACATATAAATAAAATCAAGTTTATTTAAAAGCATTTACCCATCTTTTTCTAAAAATCAGGTGGATGTAGGTACATCTCTTTCTTTTTTAAGTCATTTATATACTACATTAAACTTGAATATATGTCAACTATTTTTATTAACCTTTCTTAATTTGGCTAATATTGTTTGTAGCTGTTGAAATGTTTCTTGCTGCTTCTTGATCACGTTCAATAGTTTTAACTTTAACGTCATTTAAGAAATCAATAAATCTTGTTACAATGTTTTCAATTTGAGCTTTATCTTGTTCAATAATTTGCATTGCATCGTTAATTTTTGAAACAATATCTCCTTTAAATGCAACTGATCCTAAATCATCTGCTGCTTGTCTCATTTTTTGATATTCTGCATCTATTTCACTTTTTTTATTACTTAAGTTATTGATAAAACCTTCTATTGCTGCTACATCTAATAATGTTCTTCCACCATTCATAATATTTATACCCTCCTAGTTATGCATTTAAATTTTGTGCTGATGATGCTCTATTTCTTTCATCTTCTGCATATGCTACTGCAGTTTCTTGAATTTGATTAGCAAAATTAATAATATTTTCTGCTTCTCTATCAAGGTCTTGTGTTAGACTATCTAATGAATTTTTATATGCATCTGCATCTGTACCTACCCAACCTTGTCCTACAAAGTTACTAACATCTGTTCTAATTACATTAACAAGATTACTTAAGTTATTTGAAGCATTTGTTAATTGTTGAACTCCTTGTTCTGCTGCTTGGTAAGTTATACCATATTCATTTGCCATATTTTATTTCCTCCCTACTATTTTAAAATTATCAAATTTTATTATTTAATGCTATTCTTTTTAGGTTTTTTTACAATTTTTTACAATTATTTTTTATGTTTTAAAAAGAAATATTTTATTTTTCTTCTTATAGGAATTAATAGTTTAAAAATTAGATAGAAAAATTTATTTATAACTAGATCAAATTCTCCACTAAATTCATAAAAATCTCCACCAAAACTTTGTTTCATAGTATTTAAACCAAATAAAGGATGATCTTTTTTATCAAGAGATACTGCTCCAAAATTATCATAAAATTTACATTTATTCTTTTTAGCATCTAATATATGATATTTGTAAAGTCCATAATTAGAACAAGAATCAAGTAATACTGTTTCATTTCCTGCATATAAAGCCCAACACATATCTTTATAATAAATTATTATATGAGCATTTAATATTATCTTATCTTTTTTATAATTATTTAATACTTCAGTATATTCTTTTATATAATTTTTACTATCTTCTATTTGTTTTAAAAGTTCATTCATATAAGATTTTTTATAATTTTCATGACTTTTAAGTTCATCTATTTCTTCTGTTAATCTTTTTATCTTATCTTCATAATTTTTAATAACTTTTTTTGGATATACATAAGCTTTATATAATTTAACTTTATACTCTCCTTGATTATAAATAGAAAACAAATCTTTATAATAAGAAATATCATGTTGAATAAAAGTTTTTCTTTCTTCTGTTAATCTCATTAATCTATAAAATTCTTCTATATCAGAAGAGTCACCTTCTTCTATCTCAATATCAAAATTTTCACACTTTTTAATTCTCTTTTTTAATGTCTTAGAAAAATTATTAAGAATATCTTCTTCACTTTTAGTTAAATCTATCCTATAAGTGAATCTAGGCTGAGAACTTTCAAACAGTTTATTAAGACCTAATGATATAAAACCTAAACTAAACAAATTTTTAAAAAATATATCTTTATCTTTATTTTCTTCAATTGTTTTTTCATCATTTGATACTTTTTTCAATATAAATGCTGGATCTATTTTTACAAATATAATTTTTTCCTGTTTACAAAATTTTTTTAATTCACTTACAAAAAAATCTAACAACTCTTTATTTTTATAATCTATACAAAAAGCTCTAGGTAGATATAAATAATAATAACCTAAATACAAAGACTTTTTTAATCCCATAGAAGCAAAAATAATCCTTTCATTATCGTCTACTACTCCTAGATAATAAGCTTTTCTTTTAGTAGCTATTTCTTGAAACTTTCCCCATCTATAACTTTGCATAAAATGTGCATATTCATTATTTTTCATAAATTTTTCATATTTTTCTTCGCTTATATCAGTAATAAATTTCATAAAATTCTTCCTCAATCATCTAAAATATATCATAAAAATTAAAAAATTAAAATTTTTCTACTTTTTTGTTGCTTTTTTATAATTTTTATTATATTCTTTAGAAGTAGTGAAGAAATTATTCGGGCTTGTAGCTCAGGTGGTTAGAGCGTTCGTCTGATAAGCGAGAGGTCGAAGGTTCGAGTCCTTCCAGGCCCACCATTTTATTTGTTTACTATAAATGCCTCAATAGCTCAGTTGGTTAGAGCATCTGACTGTTAATCAGAGGGTCCTAGGTTCGAGTCCTAGTTGAGGCGCCATTTGGCCAGTTGGTGAAGCGGTTAACACACTGCCCTTTCACGGCAGCATTCACGGGTTCAAATCCCGTACTGGTCACCATAATTAGATTTTAACTTCTAGAAATAGAAGTTTTTCTTTTGTCTTAAAAATGTTATAATTTTCATAAGGAGGAAATATGAAAAAGAATATTATATTATTTATAACTATATTAATATTATCCACTTTAGCTTCTTTCTTTATATACGAACATTTTAATAAAGAATTAAAAGCAAGAAATAACCTATCTACTACTTACACAAAATTAGATAAAAAGAATGTATATAAGATTATTAATATTAATAAAGCTATTAAACTAGTAAAACAAGGAAATGGTGCACTTTTAATAGGTTTTAAAGAATGTATATGGTGTCAACAATACGTTAAAGTAATAGATGATATAGCTAAGAAGAATTCTCTTCCAACAGTATATTATTTAGATATTAAAGAAGATAGAAAAAACAATACTAAGAAATATCAAGAACTTGTTAATTTATTAAAAGATAAGTTAAAAAATGATGACTTAGGAAACAAAAGAATATTTGTACCTTTCTTGGTTATAGCAAAGAATAAAGAAATTCTTGCAACAGATGATGAAACATCTACTTTATCTAGTGACAAAGTAGATCCATTAAAATATTGGACTAAAGAAAAAATAAATGCTTTAGAAGAAAAATTAAAACCAGCTATTGAAAAAATAAAAATATGTAACGAATGTAATAAATAAAAAAATCTAGTTTATACTAGATTTTTTATTTTACCAATTACTTCCTTTATTACGCATCTCTGTTTGAATAATATTTCTTCCAGAATCATCCATAACATCTATGGAAGAAAAATGATTACTTTTAAATATTTCTTCTTCTTTAGGTTTTGTTACATTAAAAGAATTAATACTATTTTCTAAATGAGTATTGTTATTAATAGAATTATTTAATTCATTTACATTAAAATTCTTTTCTCTTAAAGTATTAACACTGTTAAAACCTAAACTCATTTTATTAGTATTATTAAAAGTCATATTCTTATTTTGAACTTTAAATGTAAAATTACTATTTAAAGGATTTTTAAATTTATTAAAATTATTTATATCCATATAATATCTCCTAATATAAATATAATCTAAAAAGAAAAAAAATACAAAAATTTATTTTGTATTTAAGCTCTTGATACATATTTTCCGTCTTCAGTAGACACAATAATTTCTTCACCTTCTGATATGAATATAGGTACTTTAACATTAAGTCCTGTTTCAATAATTGCATCTTTCATAGCACCACTAGAAGTATTACCTTTTACAGCTTGTTCTGTACTTGTAACTTTAAAGCTAATTTTATCAGGTAAAATTATCCCTACTATATCTGAATTATGGAATTGCATAATAATTTCTAAATTTTCTTTTAAATAGTTTACAGTATTTCCTAATGTTTCTTTTTTTACTTCTATTTGAGAATAATCTTCCATATCCATAAAAATATAATCATCACCAGAATTATATAAATATTGCATTTCTTTTTTATTTAAAATAGCTTTTTCTACTTTTATACCTGCATTAAAAGTAACATCTATATTAGCACCTGTATGTACATTTTTTAACTTAGTTCTAACAAAAGCAGATCCTTTTCCAGGTTTTACATGTTGTTGATCTAATACTAAATATAATCCATCATTATATTTAATACACATACCGCTTCTTACATCATTTATATTTATCATAAATTATCCTATTTCTTTTCTTTATGTTTAGTATGTTTTTGACATCTTGGACAATATTTATTTAATTCTAATCTATCTACTGTATTCTTTATATTTTTTTCTAATCTATAATTTTCTTCTTTACATTCATCGCAATAAAATGTTTTAAGTTGTCTGTTTTCGTTCTTTGCCATCTTTTCCTCCTAACACTGCTTTATATTATAACAAACATAAGCATTTTTTCAAACATTTAAATAAATTAACAATAAAAATATTAACATAATAATAAGAAAAATAATATTATTTATCTCTAATTTATTAACTTTTTGTTCATTTTCTTCACAATATTCATTATAATTTACAAATTTTGTTATTTTTTTATCATTTTCCATATATCTACTCCGGTTATATAAATAGTAAATATTACTAGAAGTACTACAAATATTAAACTTAAAGCTAATTCTAATTTAGGATTAACTTTTTTATTAAATATTTTTTCAATAAGTAAGAAAAATATTTTTCCTCCATCAAATATTGGTATTGGAAGTAAATTTAAAAATCCAACATTTATACTTAATACCGCAGTTAAAATAACAAGTCCTAAGAAACCATTGGCTTTACTTTGATCTTTAACTACATTATATATTCCTACTGGACCAGAAAAAGCATTTAAACCTAGTTTACCACTAAATAACAATTTAAATACTTTAATCATGCTTTTAACATTAGATTTAAGTTTTAAATAAGAATTTTTAATAGCATTCACTAAGCCAGTTTCTCTATCTGCATTTAAAGATATTCCATATCTATATCTTTCTATTTCTTTACCATCTATTTTTTCTTTTATTTTTTCTGGAGTTACAGAAATAAATTCTACTTTTTTATTTCTCTTAACTACAAAAGTTAACTTTTCATTCTTATTAAAAAACATTATAAGATTTAAATCATCTTGAGTAGATACTTTATCTAAATTTATTCCTATAATAGTATCATTTTTCATAAGACCTGCATGATATGCTGGAGAATCTTTTTCTACTGCTACTATCTTAGTACTTTGACTAGGAGCACCTCTAAATAAAAATACCATAAAGAAAATAAGAAAAGCTAAAATAAAATTATTAACTATACCAAAAATCATAATTAAAAATCTTTGATAAATTTTTTTGTTATTTAAAAGTCTATCTTCAGGTATTTCTTTAGATTTTTCTTCTACATCTTCTTCCCCTGCTAAAGAAACAAAGCCACCAAGTGGAAGTAATCTTATAGTATAATTTGTTTCTTTTCCTTTTATTTCAAATATTTTAGGTCCCATACCTATTGCAAATTCAAATACATATACTCCAAATAATTTAGCCATTATAAAATGACCAAATTCATGAACTAAAACAATAATACCTAAAATAATTAAAAAATATATTAAATTCATATAAGTCCTCCAAGTATAAGTATACTGTAACCAATAATTACAAATATTAATGAATCTATTCTATCTAGTATTCCACCATGACCTGGAATCAACTTAGAAAAATCTTTAATATTAAAATATCTCTTAATAGACGAAAATACTAAATCTCCAAGTTGAGAAATAATAGATAAAAACATTGTACTTAAAAGAGCTATTACTATATTAGTATGATGATTTATAACTACTACATAAAATATTGTACAAAATATACTAGCTGCAACAAAACCACCTATTGCACCTTCTACTGTCTTATTCGGTGATATTTTTTCAATTAATTTATGTCTACCAATTAAATTACCTGTAATATATGCAAATGAATCTGTAATTATAGGAATAAGTACAAGATATATTGCAAGTCCAAGCCTTTCTAGTCTAAGAGTTAAAAAATATCTAAGTGGTAAAGACGTAAGCAATACTGCAGAAATTATAAAAAATGCATCTTCTACATTAAACTCTTTTTCTTTAGCAAATAAAGGTATTATTAATATAATTAATAAAAATAACATTATTAATCTATAATCTAATAAATCTTTTGATATATATATTAAAATAAATGTAAAAATATATGCTATTATTTTAAATATTTTAGATATAGACTTTCCTTTAGAATTAAGAAGTTCTCTTGTAGCAAATACACCTAATATACTAACTACTATTTTAAAGTATTGTCCTCCTATAAAAAGTAATGGCACAAATAACAATGTCATAATTAAAGCACTTATTATTCTTGTTTTCATTTTACTATCTCCTAAATTAAATTATACCTTAAAGATACTAATAAAAAAAGATTAAACTAGAATTTATCTACTTCAATCTTTACTTTCTTATCATTATCATTATGGCTTGCAGCTTGTACTAATGTTTTTATTGAAGATATAACACTTATAACTTGATCATAATCTTCACTACTAACCATAACTTTAATAAATACTTCATTTTCATCACCAGAACTTAATTCTTTTATTTCTAATTCTTCTGGTTTTTTTATAACTAATTTTACTAAATCTTCTGTTATTTTTACTAACATATTACTTATTTCCTTTTTGTTTTGATTCAGCAAACTCTTTCATTATACCTGTTTCTGATAATAAGTTTCTAGCTGTATCAGTTGGTATAGCACCTCTATTTAACCATTTTAATGCTACTTCTTTATTAACTGATAATTCTTTTTCTTTATTATCAAATCCAGGATTATATGTTCCAATTAATTCTAAATATTCACCATCTCTTGGTCTTCTAGAATCACTAGCTACTATTCTATATATAGGTCTTTTTTTAGCACCCATTCTAGTTAATCTAATTTTAACTGCCATTTTTTCCTCCTTAGATGTAATTATTATATAATTTCATAATTAAAGAGTCAAGTATTATTACTTAACCCTTTAAATAATTTATTTAACTATTTTTTTCTATATTAAATTCATATGGATAAATAATAGTTTTTTCATATACTAAGTCCAATTGTTTAATATCACATATTCTTTCAATAGTAGGACTAGTATTTACTGTTACTATACTAGATTTAACTTCTCTTATAAATTTAGATGCATTAAAGTTAGAACTAGTAAAAATAGCACTACTATATCTACTTCCATTATAGTTAATTTGAGCTATTGCTTCATCTATATCACTTACTATAATAGCAGTATCATAATCTAAATTTGTATCTTTATTAATATATAAATTTACATTTAAAACTGTATTAATTATTTTATTTAAAAAATCTAAATGTTTAGTATCTTCTATATATAAATCAAAATTTTCATAACCACTTGTTATAACTTTATTTTTACTCTCTCTTATTATCAATCTTTGTAATTCATGATTACCAATACATACTACTAAATCTATATTAGCATAATTATTTAATACTTCTTTATAATCATCAGTGATAAATAATTGAATTAAATTTTTAGAAACTTTGTAATTTTCTAAAATAGATTGAACAATATTAACTATTAAATTATTAGTTCCATACATAAATCCATTATTAACAAGTATTATAGTATTACCTGCCATTATATTTCTTAAAATCATTTCTAAGCTAAGATATGGATTTCCATCTGTAATAATTACTACATTTCCATAATCCATAATTTGTTTACCATAGATTATTTTTTTATTATCATCTTTTTGTAATAAAGTAACATCTTTATAAAAGATATTTTCTTTTTCTACTCTTTTAAATATATTATCAATTATATCAAAGGAAAGTTGAAAAGCATTATTATTCTTAGTATCTATTTTATTAGCTTGTAATAATATATCTTGATTATCTTTTATAGAAATTTTAATATTTTTTAATATAGGCTTTATGTTATCAAATAGATTTTTTTTATCTACTAATAAAGCATTGTTAATAATTTTATTTATGTCGTTTTCTTTCATAAACTAACCCTCTTATACTCTTTTTTTCTTCTAAATTTAGAGAACTATTATACATTTTTCTTTGATTTTCATCTAAAGATGAAATATCTATTTCTTTATCTTTTTTTATTTGATTTATAGCTATATTTATTTGCATCATAACTTTATCTGTTATATCTACTTCTTCATCTATTTCTATCTTTGTACTAAATAATAAATCTCCTATATTTATTATATTATCATTTATATCATAAATAATAGCAAAATTTGGATTTATTATTACTCTAGTTGTTTTAGGATTAAGTTTATAATTTTTAGCTAATTCTGTTACAAGAGAATTAGAATCTTTCATATCAGCTATATCAGTTTTTAAATACAAAGGATTTTTTTTAGTAATTAATTCTAATCTTTCTAAAGAAAACAAATCGATCTTTTTAAAATTAGAATCATCGTATTCAATATAATTATCTTTATATATTGCATAAGTTTCTCCACTAGAATTATTATTACTATCTTGTTCTTCTAATACATATTGAATATTAGAATCTTTAGTATAAAGTCCATGATTTAATTCAACTGATGCTTCAAATTCAAGAGGTCTAGTTATAGTTCCTTTATCAAGAATTGCATTAGCTTTTAAAGATTCAGCTATGTCATTATAACCTGATCCAACTGTTACTTTTTTAAGTCTTAAAGTTTCATATTCTTCTTGTGTTATAATTTTATCTTCTAAAAGTTTTTTATAAGTTTCTTCATCTATTTTAATTAATTCTTTAGATGCTTTTTTATATACTTCATATATTTCATCAGTAAATTTTCTTCTTTCTACTTCAGATTTTACTTCTCTTGAAATAGCTCTATTAGGTATTTCTATATTATCAAAACATATAACATCTTTATTTCTCCATACCCAACTTTGTGCTACTACATTTCCAATATCATCTTTAACTAAGAAAATTCTACCATTTTGATCTACCATACTATGTTCCATACACATTTCAGCTATATTATGAAGTTCTTGACAACAATTTGATAAAGTTCCTATAGTCATAGCAAGTGGATCATCAAGTCTTAACATTTCATATTGATATTTACCTCTTTTACTTTCTATTCTAGGAATACTACTAAAAATTCTTTGTTTTCCATAATTATATATTTTTTGTAAAATTTCAAAATCTTCTTGTGAATACCCAGCAATTCTAGATACTTCTGCTACTTTTTCATTACCAATATCAATAGAGTTATAAATATTATTTTGAATATATTTAATTGCTAAATCTAATGTTAAAAATCTATTACTATTTGCTATTCTTATTTCATCAAATTGTTTTTGAATACCAGATACAAATCTCCCATATCCAGGTTTTTCTAAAATTTCATTCATATTTTTTAGTAAAAAATCTCTAAATTTACTATCATATTTTAATTTAAATCCTCCAAACAATTTATGTGCTATATCAGGACTAACTAAATTTAAACCATCATACTTTTCTAAGATAGCTCTAATAGATGCTTTTGTTTTAGGATAAATATCTTCGTTAATAGATAAACTATAATTTTTATCTTCATTAATTCTATAAAGCTCTGTAAATATATCTTGAGATAAGTTTATAGGAACACTTTCTTTATATAAGTTCTCTATCAAAACTAATAAAGATATATCATCAGAAGAAGTTTTATAAAGATTATATCTTAAATCATTAATCATATTAGTAACTGCTTCTTGATAATTATATTTAGAAAAATATGTTTCTTTTTTAGTATAATTATTTATTAACATATCAAGATTTTTTAAAATGTAAGATTGTTCTGAATCAATCTTTTTGGGAATATTAGTAAGTAATTCATATACTTCTTTAAAACCTTTTTCATCTTGATCAAAAACTCCAAATGAATAAGCAAGCTTTAACATTGCTTCTTTATATTCATTAGCATATGTAAAATTTTTTATTTTCATTAATTTTGACCAATATTTACCAGATAATAAAAATTTATCTATTTCTTCTAATTTAAAATTTTCCATGACAACAATATCCGGAACGAATTTAGATCCCGTTTTGTCATACCATTTTTTCATTAAATCTACTTTATGATTTTCTAATACTGCTTCTACTGTCTTAGGTTTATTTATACCTAATTTAATTGCTTTTTCTTCTCCAAATAATTGAATATAATGAAGTAAATCTTCTTCACAATGAGTAGATCTTAAAAGTGATGTTACTATTGATTTATTTTTTAAATATTTTAACCATAAATTTTTATGATTACTTAATTCTAAAAAACTCATTGGATATTTATTATTTTTATCTTTCATATTATAAAAAAACTTTTTTAAATCTTCTGGAGCATCTTCATCTAAAAAAAGTTCTGGATAATCTTGTTTTAAAAATAATGGAGCATCTTTTGGAGAATAAGAAATATTTCCTAAAAGACACTCTCTAGCAATAATATCTTCTAGTTTTTTCTTTAATTTTTCAAAAGACTTTTCTGTTTTATCAAAGTTTGTTAAATTTATCTCTTTATTGAGAATCTTCATTGTACCAGTTATATATTTACCATATATTGATAATAATTCTAATATATATTTATTATCTAAATTTTCTAAATATTCAAAGTCATTATAATAATCATTTTTAGATAAAAATAATTTTAATTTCTTATTTTTAAGTATCTTTTTTAACTCTTTATATTTTCTTACATCTTCAAATCTTAAATTTTTATTATAAAAATTTGTTATTATAGTTTCTTTTTCTTCTTTACTAAGTGTATTTATATTATCTAAATTTATAAATATTTCTGGATAAAGAGAAGAAAATTCTTCAACATTAGCTAAATATCTGTAATCAATATCTCTTTTTATAATTTCTTGATATATAGCTTCTTTGATTAAATTATCAATATCTTCTTTATTATCTATTGAATTATTAATATCTATAATTACAATACTAGAAATAATATTTTTATATTTAGTAAATAAATCTAAGAGTTGTTGATTACCGTATCTTGAACTATATTCTTTTAAAAAATCCATATGTTTAAAAGAAATAACTTTTCCTTCTTTATCATATTCATTAGGTACAATAAATGCTAAATTATCATTTATTGTATTAGATAAATTTTTATCTAATAGATAAGGAATATATTCTTCATGTCTTATTATTAAATCTATATCTATCTTATTTCTATAAAAAAGATCTTTTAAATCTTCTGGAGCTTTTCTATCCATAAATATTTCTTTATATTTTTTTCTAAAATCACCTTTTATAAAATCATAAGGAATATGTAAATAAAAATTATTTTTTTTAATTAAGTCTAAAAATTTTGCAAATTCATTTAAAAAATCATCATATGCTAATTCTCCATTTTTAAAATCTACATAATCTTTAGTTTTAGAATAATATCTAGAAAAATACATACTCATAGCATTAAAAATACTGAATTTAAAATTCCAATTATTAGTTTTATAAGAAAAAAATCCTGTTTCTTCTTCTAATTTTTTGATATTTTCAATTCCTAAAGTATTTATAAAATTATCTTTTTCTTTATTTAATAAAAATAAAAAGTCGTTATATTTAATTAAGTCTTCTATATTGTCTATATTATTTATAAACTTAAAATTAAAAGATTTTAAATAATCTGGAACAACATAATCATTTTGATTATGTTCTACTTTGTATAATAAGTCTGTTAATTCATTATCTTCATAATATCTAAAATCTAGTAAATATTTTTTTACTATCATCAAAAAATTAGCTTCTATAGTCTTTTTAGAATTATAAAATTTATGAAAAATATTTTTAAAACTCTCTAATTGATTATTTTTTTTCAGATAAGAAAAAAACTTGGGATGTTTTAATAATTCTTTATTAAATATATCTATATCTTCCATTTTATTATCACTTTCAAATAATTAAGATAATATTATATCATTTTTTTATAATAAGAAAATAAAGATTAATGTTTTTATTAATCTTTATGACTTAACTTCTTAATTATAAATTCTAATTCTTCATCATTTTTATTTTCATATCTTTTTTGTAACTCTTTAAAATAATTTATATTTTCTTTATTATCTATTAAATCTTTTCCATATTTATATTCAATGTTAGAATATTTTTCTATTCCTTTAGTTAAATAAAATACATTGTAATATTTTTTATCAAAAACTAAAGATTCTTTTATTTTAAATCCTTTAATATGGATAAATCTTCTAAAATCTTCTAAATCTTTTTGAACTGAAACAATTAAAGTATTAACATTCTTTAAATCAGTGTCTAATATTTCAATTACTGTTTGACTACCAAGTCCTGCTATTATAACTGTATTAATATCTCTTGTTAATTTACTTAGTCCATCTGCAACAAAAAATTTTACATTGGCATTATATTTCTTTTTATTTCTTAATGCTCCTTCTATTGCACTATTTTTTATATCAGTTCCTATTACATTACAATTTTTTTCTTTTTCTAAATAAATAGCAAGCAATCCATGATCACATGCTACATCTAAAACATTAGAGTTTTCTTTAACTTTATCTGCTATAAATTTTAATCTCTTTGACAACATAAGTTTATTATATAATTAAATTAATTTTTTACAAGAAAATAAAGAATAACTATATATTTATTTTTATTGTAGTTAAATAAAAAATCATTGATACTGTGTAATATAGCTGATTTATATCAGTAATACCATAATAAATTTCTTTTTTATTAATTTGATAATTATTATTTTCATCATTTGATTTTTTATTTCTTTCATTAAATTCTTCAATTTCTTTTAAATATTTATCACTATAAATTGTTCCATTTTTAAAAGATAAATCTAAATCTTCTGGAGCAGTTTGTTCTATAATATATTCAAAAATTTCTTTTGATATAACTTCTAAAGCATTTACTTTATCACTAAATATAATTAAACTTGTAACTATAGTAACACTTAAAAATATCTTTATTAAATTCCTCATATTTTTCCTCCTAAAAATATAAACATTTATTAATATTAAATTTGTTAAGAATAAATTTAATATTAATAATAAAGTATTAGGAATTTGAAACATTAAAGTTATTATATATACTCAATTAAGTTTTTACTACAAAAAAATTTGCTATATACCAATTTTTTTATAACATCCACTTCATAATTTGAT
>RBWB01581149.1_pt1 | contig 38042 bp, 30 predicted proteins | sample 2014201 | NCBI WGS metagenome assembly RBWB01 (sample SAMN10133834, study PRJNA383868) | Human oral metagenome, whole genome shotgun sequencing project. | isolation source: supragingival plaque isolated from 88 juvenile twins | host: Homo sapiens | place: Australia
GAGGCGATGATCTCGCGCAGGTCCTTGACCCGGGCGCGCAGCTCCTCGGACTCCTCCTGGATCTTGAGGCGCTCCAGGGCGGCCAGACGGCGCAGCTGGAGGGAGAGGATGGCCTCGGCCTGGGCCTCGTCGACGTCCAGCAGGCCCATGAGGCCGGTGCGGGCCTCCTCGGTGGTGGGCGAGCGCCGGATGAGGGCGATGACGGCGTCGAGGGCGTCGATGGCCTTGAGCAGGCCCTCGAGGATGTGGAGGCGCTCCTCGGCCTTGCGCAGGCGGAAGCGGGAGCGGCGCACGATGACGTCGATCTGGTGGCTCACCCAGTGGCGCACGAACCCGTCCAGGCTCAGGGTGCGCGGCACCCCGTCGACCAGGGCGAGCATGTTGGCCGGGAAGTTGTCCTGAAGCTGGGTGCGCTTGTAGAGGTTGTTGAGGACCACCTTGGCGACGGCGTCGCGCTTGAGGACGATGACGAGCCGCTGACCGGTGCGTCCGGAGGTCTCGTCTCGGATGTCGGCGATGCCGGTGACCTGGCCGTCGCGCACGAGCTGGGCGATCTTGTCGGCCAGGTTGTCGGGGTTGACCTGGTAGGGCAGCTCAGTGACCACCAGGCACTGGCGGCCCTGGATCTCCTCGACGTTGACCACGGCCCGCTGGGTGATGGATCCGCGGCCGGTGCGGTAGGCGTCCTCGATGCCCCGCCGGCCCAGGATGGTGGCGCCGGTGGGGAAGTCGGGTCCGGGGATCCGCTCGATGAGGGCGTCGAGCAGCTCCTCGCGCGAGGCGTCGGGGTGCTCGAGGTACCACTGGGCGCCGCGGGCGATCTCACGCAGGTTGTGCGGCGGGATGCGGGTGGCCATGCCGACGGCGATGCCCTCGGAGCCGTTGACCAGGAGGTTGGGGAACCTCGACGGCAGGATGACCGGCTCCTGGTTGCGTCCGTCGTAGTTGTCCTGGAAGTCGACGCTGTCCTCGTCGATGTCCCGGAGCATCTCCATGGCCAGGGGCGCCATCTTGCACTCGGTGTACCGGGGGGCGGCGGGCCCCAGGTTGCCGGGGGTGCCGAAGTTCCCCTGGCCGGCCACCAGCGGGTAGCGCAGCGACCACCACTGGACCAGGCGGGCCAGGGCGTCGTAGATGGCGCTGTCGCCGTGGGGGTGGTAGGTCCCCATGACGTCGCCGACGATGCGCGAGGACTTGGAGAAGGAGGCGGTGGGGCGGTAGCCGCCGTCGTACATGGCGTACAGGACGCGGCGGTGGACCGGCTTGAGCCCGTCGCGCACGTCGGGCAGGGCCCGGCCCACGATGACGCTCATCGCGTAGTCGAGGTAGGAGCGCTGCATCTCCATCTGGAGGTCGACCGGCTGGATGCGCTCGGGGGCGGCTACGTTCGTCGCTCCCTCGTCGCCGATGATCTCTTCAACTTCGTCGCTCACAGGATTCCTTCGTGTTCAGAGGAGGTCGCCGGCAGCGGGCCGGCGCTTCATGTGTGGCTCGGTACCGCTCAGATGTCCAGGAAGCGGACGTCGGAGGCGTTGCGCTGGATGAAGGAGCGCCGCTGCTCGACGTCGTCGCCCATGAGGATCGCGAAGGTCTCGTCGGCGTCGGCCGCCTCATCGAGCGTGACCTGCTTGAGGATCCGGGTGGTGGGGTCCATGGTCGTCTCCCACAGCTCGTGGTCGTTCATCTCGCCCAGACCCTTGTAGCGCTGGATCCCGCCGTCCTTGGGGAGGCGGCGGCCCTTCTCCTGTCCGGCGGCCAGGAGCTTGTCGCGCTCGGCGTCGGAGTAGGCGAACTCGTGCTCGGCGTTGGACCACTTGAGCCGGTAGAGCGGCGGCATGGCGATGTAGGTGTGGCCGTGCTCGATGAGCGGGCGCATGTAGCGGAACAGGAGGGTCAGCAGGAGGGTGGCGATGTGCTGGCCGTCGACGTCGGCGTCGGCCATGATGACGATCTTGCCGTAGCGCAGCTTGGTGATGTCGAAGTCCTCGCCGATGCCGGTGCCGAAGGCGGTGATGAGGCTGCGGATCGTGTCGGAGGACAGGGCCCGGTCCAGGCGCGCCTTCTCCACGTTGAGGATCTTGCCGCGGATCGGCATGATCGCCTGGTGCTCGGGGTCGCGGCCGCCGACGGCGGAGCCACCGGCGGAGTCTCCCTCGACGATGAAGATCTCGGAGTCCGCGGCGTTCTTCGAGGAGCAGTCGCGCAGCTTGCCCGGCATGGAGGCGGACTCCAGGACGCCCTTGCGGCGGGTGGCCTCGCGGGCCTTGCGGGCGGCCAGGCGCGCGGCGGCGGCCTGGGAGGCCTTGGTGATGATGGCGCGGGCGTCACCGGGGTGGGAGTCCAGCCAGTCGCCGAGCTGGGCGTAGACCGTCTGCTGGACGAAGGTGCGCGCCTCAGTGTTGCCGAGCTTGGTCTTGGTCTGACCCTCGAACTGCGGCTCGGAGAGCTTGACGGAGATGACAGCGGTCAGACCCTCGCGGATGTCATCACCAGTGAGATTGTCATCCCTGTCCTTGAGCAAACCCTTCTCACGAGCATACTTATTGACCAGAGTGGTCAACGCCGTGCGAAATCCCTCCTCATGGGTGCCGCCCTCGGTGGTGTTGATCGTATTGGCATAGGTGTGGACCGATTCTGAATAAGCGCTGGTCCACTGCATGGCGATCTCAAGGCTGATCCCGTGGGTGGGGTCAAGTTGCTGCTCGGCTTCGAAATCGATGATCTCGGGATGGACGAGCTCGACCTTCTTGGACTTGTTGAGGAAGGCAACGTAATCGCGCAGCCCGTGCTCGTAGTAATAACTGACGCTGCGGCCGGACGCGCCCTGCGCGATGTCCGTCGTCGGCTGATCGGAGCCGGCGATCTCATCGCCGGCCTCGGGAAGCTCGCGCTCATCAGTCAGCGTGATGCGCAGGCCCTTGTTGAGGAAGGCCATCTGCTGGAAGCGCCGACGCAGCGTCTCGTAGTCGAAGTCGACCGTTTCGAAGACTGCGGGATCGGGGTAGAAGACCTGGGTGGTGCCGGTCTCGGTAGTCTCCTCGCCCTTGATGAGCGACGTCGTGGGACGGCCGCCGTCCGCGAAGGACATGCGCCAGACGTGACCCTGCCGGCGGACCTCGGTATTCACACGGGTCGACAGGGCATTGACCACCGAGACGCCAACGCCGTGCAGACCGCCCGAGACCGCGTATCCACCGCCTCCGAATTTGCCACCGGCGTGCAAGATCGTCATGACGACCTCGACGGTGGGCTTGTGCTCGGTCGGGTGCTCGTCGACGGGGATGCCCCGGCCGTTGTCGACAACCCTCAGACCGCCGTCGGCCAGAACGGTGACTTCGATGTGGTCGCAGAAACCCGCAAGGGCCTCATCCACGGCGTTGTCGACAACCTCGTACACCAGGTGGTGGAGGCCCCGCTCACCGGTGGAGCCGATATACATTCCGGGCCGCTTACGGACGGCTTCGAGCCCTTTGAGGACGGTGATGTCGGAAGCGCCGTAGCCGGCGGTTCCCCGGCCGACCTCACGGGCGGCCTCACGACCGACGTCCTGACCGGCAACTCGACCGGCAACGGACGCGCTGGTAGTCACAGGCTGGTCCTGGTCAGACACGTGTCAGCTGCTCCTCGTTCTATGCGCCGAGCGGCACCGACCCTTCTGGACGCCGACTGGCGGGCTCGGTCCCGCGGCGTGTAGGTGGGTACCTGCAATCAGCCCAGGGCGCGCCATGGGCATTTCAATGATGATCCTACCGTGAATAACCGGAGAAGCCCTCGTCAGACATCGTTTGTCGGACGTGTGCAGCATCACTCGCTATGATCGTGCGTGCCCGTCCCGAGCCGGTCGAGAGTCGTCACCCATAGGTGTCCCGCGGACCACGCCCGCCCCGGGCCCCGCCGAAACGACCGTGTCGCCACAGCGGACCGGCCGGCCCCAGAACCCGGATCTCGACGGCGCCGCCGTTAGAACCCAGAGCCTCGACCACCCGCCGCTCGATCGTGGGCAGAAGCAGACGCAACTGCTGAGCCCAGGCGCTGGAGGAGGCTCGCAACGTCAACCGGCCCGGCTCGAAACTCTCAATGGCCGCATGCCCGGCGATCTGCGGTCCGACGATCCGCTCCCACCGCACCGACACCGAGGCGACGGCCAGGTGGCCCGCCCAGCCGTGCGTCTCGGCGTACCGGCGCAGGTCCCCCTTACCGGTACGCGGGTCGAACCGCGTCGGTCCGGGTCGGTCGCGTCCCGGCGGCAGCCCTGGTCCGCGATCGGTCGGATCCTTCTGCGTCCCCGGGCTCCTCCCCCCGTGCGGACGGCGGGCGTCCCAGACGGCCACGCCGTCCCGGTCGACAGCCTGCTGCGACAACTTCTTCCGCATCTCGCCCGCGTCCCACGCATGGCCCCGCTCGCGAGCCAGCACCCGCAGCGCCAGGGCGTCCCCGTCCTCAGCCACGGCTCACCCGGGAGCCGGAGACGCGCAAGCGCGCCCCGGCCAGTTCGTCCGGCACGTCCTCATCCACCGCCGCCGTGAGCAGCGTCTGCTGAGCCTCGGAGACGACGCCAACCAGTGCCGTCCGACGCCGGGCATCCAACGAGGCGAAAACGTCGTCGAGAATGAGCACCGGCTCTCCGTCGCCCCCGTAGGCGTCGACGTCATGCCGCAGCATCTCGTAGGAGGCCAATCGCAGTGCCAGCGCCAACGACCACTGCTCCCCGTGTGAGGCGAATCCCCGAGCAGGCAGGGCATCCAGGAAGAGCGCGAGATCGTCGCGGTGCGCTCCCACCAGGTTGGTTCCACGATCAATCTCGCGCTCGCGCAGCTGCGTCATAGCCGACTCCAGGCGCGCAGCCGTGGCGGCGGCATCGGCAAGACCGGCCTCGGCGGCATCCCGCGCCGCTTCGTCGGCGAGATCGGACTGCGACCCGCCCTCATGATCCAGCAGGCTCGACCGGTAGGCGAGGCGGGCCACCGACCGCCCCTCGCTGACCCTCTCATAAGAAGCCGCCACCCACGGACGCATCCGAATCACGACGTCGATACGTGCGGCGATGAGCCGGGCCGCCGCCGCCGCGAGCTGAGCGTCCCACACCTCCAGGGTGGAGATCATCGAGGCCGGCACGCCTCCCGAGCGGCGCGCGACACGAGCCGATTTCAGCAGACTGGAGCGCTGAGCGAGGATCTTGTCGTGCTCGGCGCGCACTCCAGCGAGCGACGGGCGTAGCGCCACGGCGAGGTCGTCGAGGAACCGACGCCGTATCCCCGGCTCCTCGCGAACCAGGGCCAGGTCCTCGGGCGCGAAGACGACGGTCCGCAGCATGCCCAGCAGCTCGCGCGGACGAACGCCCCCCCGATTGAGCCGGGCGCGATTGGCCTTGCCCGCGACGATTTCGATCTCCAGGACGCTGGGGCGCTCGCCGTGGAGGACCCTAGCCCTCACGACGGCGCCGGCGGGCTGGGGCTCGCCCGGAGCACCGCGCCGCACCAGCGCCGTATCGGCGCCCGTCCGGTGGCTCGAAAGGGTCGACAGGTAGGCGACCGCTTCGATGAGATTGGTCTTCCCTTGCCCGTTGGGCCCGATGAGGGCGGTGGGCCCGGGGTCGAGGGCGAGAACGAGCTCGTCGTAGGAGCGGAAGTCGTCGAGTGCCAGGTCCGAAACGTACACGGACGCGCATCCGCCCCCTCAGGCGCCGAAGCGGATCGGCATGATGAGGTAGCGGAAGGAGGCGTCCTCCTCTCCGCCGATGGCACTCACGCCGGTCAGCACCGCGGGCTTGGACGGGTGAGTGAAATCGAACATGACGTAGGGCTGCGTAATCGCGCCGAGGCCGTCGAGCAGATAGCCGGGGTTGAAGGCGGTGGTGATGTCATCGCCCTCCACATAAGTCATGAGCTGCTCGGACGCCTGGGCGTCGTCCCCCTGCCCGGCGTTCAGGGCCAGGTTGCCGTCGGTGAATGCCATGTGGATCGGGGTGGAGCGGTCCGCCACGAGGCTGACGCGACGCACCGCATCCATGAGTTCCTCACGACTGACGGTGGCGTGGATCGTCGTCGTCTCGGGGAATAGACGCAGCACCGGCGGATAATCACCGTCCGTGAGCAGGCTCGTCGTGCGTCGTCCCCCGGCCTCGAAGCCGATGAGGCTGGAGGACGACGAACCGGGCTCGGTCAGGGCGAGCGTCACGTCTCCGGCCGAGGTCAGCGACTTGGCGACGTCGGACAGAGTGCGCGCTTTGAGCAGCGCATGGGTGGACAGGCCTGCATTCTGCGGCGTCCACGTCATCTTCCGCACCGCCAGGCGATACCGGTCGGTGGCCATGAGAGTCAGCGACTCGCCGTCAACCTCCATTTGCACGCTGGTGAGCAGCGGGAGAGTGTCATCGCGCGAGGCCGCGATCGAGACTTGACCGACGGCCTGGGCCAGATCGTGGGCGTCGACGGTACCGGCCGCCCCGGGCATCACCGGCAGCGCGGGGTAGTCGTCGGCCGCCATGGCTGCCAGGGAGAAGTGTGCCGCACCGCACGAGACGGCCACCTTCGTGCCCTCGACCTCCACGTCCACCGGTTTGGGGGGCAGAGCTTTGGCGATATCCGCCAGCAGACGGCCCGAGACGAGGACGACGCCCTCGTCCTCGACGTCTGCGGCGACTTCGCAGCGCGCCGAGACTTCGTAGTCGAAGGAGGCGAGGATGAGCGTGGCTGGGGAGGCCTCCAGGCGCACTCCTGCCAGGACGGGGACGGGGGGGCGCGCGGGCACCGATCGGGCGGTCCAGGTCACGGCCTCGGCCAGGACGTCGCGGTCGACCCGGAGCTTCATGTGGGTGCCTCCTTGATGTGAGTGCGTGGCTGTGGCCCCGGTCAGGGGCGGACCACCCGAGTGGAGTCTAGACGTATGAGTGTAGGACGCGTCCATGTCCGGCCGGATGGGATGCGCGGGGGGCGTCGGCGCCCTGCGCGGGCTGTGCGGGATGAGCGTGGAGAGATGAGGGTAGTAGGGGTGTTAGGAGGTGTGGGTTCTGGGGATAAGCCCGATGGGGCCCGGCATCGTGCGAGTCGGAGGTGTGGAACGACAGAAGAGTGGTTCGGTGGAGCCGGCCGGCCGGTGGTGGTTTCCTCCTGCGGGCCTCGGGCGGAGTCCACATGAGCGAGTCCTGCCGTCCACATGGCTGGACGAGTTGTCCACCACAGCTCGCAGGTCCCTCCCCAGGGCGACGCGTCGCGTCAGCGGGGGGCCTGGGAGGCTTGCTTGATACGGGCGGTGATCTCCTGGACCTGGTTGTAGGTGTCGCGCCGTTCGGCCATCTGCGTGCTGATCTTCCGGCTCGCGCTCATGACCGTCGTGTGGTCCTTGCCGCCGAACTCCTTGCCGATCTTGGTGGTCGACATCTCGATGAGCTCGCGACACAGGTACATGGCGATGTGACGGGCGTGCACCATCGTCTGAGCCCTGTCCTTGGAGCGCAGGTCCTCGATGGTCAGGCCGAAGAAGTCGGCGGTCTGCGTCATGACCATGGCGGCTGTGATCTCGCCGCCGCCGGAGTTGGAGATGATGTCCTTGAGCACCATCTCCGCCAAGGTCTGGTCGATGGGCTGGTCGGTCAGGGACGCGAAGGCCGTGACGCGGATGAGAGCTCCTTCCAGCTCGCGGATGTTGGTGGTGACCCGGCCGGCGATGTACTCCAGGACGGGCATGGGCAGGTCCACGCCTTCGGCGCGAGCCTTGTTGCGCAGGATCGCGGTGCGGGTCTCCAGGGTCGGGGGTTGGACGTCGACGGTCAGGCCGGACTCGAAGCGCGAGAGCAGGCGCTTCTCGAAGCCTCTGAGATCCTTGGGCGGCAGGTCGGAGGTCAGCACGACCTGCTTGTTGGCCATGTAGAGGGTGTTGAAGGTGTGGAAGAACTCTTCGAGGGTCTGCTCCTTGCCGCCGAGGAACTGGACGTCGTCGACCAGGAGAATGTCGACATCGCGGTAGCGGCGCTTGAAGTCGTTCATCTTGCCCTCGGCGACCGAGGCGATGAAGTCGGAGACGAACTCCTCGGAGGAGACGTACTTGATGATCATGTCCCGATACAAGGAGCGTGCGTGGTTGCCGATCGCGTGGAGCAGGTGGGTCTTGCCCAGTCCCGAGCCCCCGTAGATGAACAGCGGATTGTAGCCGCCGGTGCTGCGGTCGGGGTCGGCGTCCCCGGGCTGCTCGGCCACCTTGAGTGCAGCGGCGAAGGCGAATCGGTTGGAGTCGCCCATGACGTAGTTGTCGAAGGAGTAGCGGGGGTTCAGGCGTGAGCTCTTGTCGAAGGTCTGAGGGCTCTCCGGGCGCGCGAAGGCGGCGGCCGGGTTGGTCACGTAGGTCGGTGTGGTGGATTGCATGCTCGTGGAACCGTCGGCTGTCGTGCTCATCGATGCTTCGGCGATGTGCGGGCGTGCGCGTACGACAGGCTCGGCGGGCGTGACCGGTTCGGAGCGTGCAATGGGCCCGCTGGTGCTGGCGAAGGATGAGGACTGATCGGGAGCGGGCTGGGCCGGGGGGCGGCTGGAGGAGATCGTCGGTATGGGCGCTCCGGCCTCCAACGAGGTGTCGACGGTCACTTCGAAGGGGATCTCCCGGCCCCAGACCTGCGCCAGAGCCCGACTGATGGCGGTGCGCGCCTCCTCGACTTTGCTCTTGGTGAAGGGTGAGCCGGCGACGAGCACGAGGGTGCCGTCGACGTCGATCACGCGCGTCATTCGGATGATGGAGAGCTTGCCCGTGCTCAGTTCGGCGGACTCGGCGAGGACCTCGAGGACGGATTGCCACCTGGTCGTTGTGTCGTCTGGCACGGTGCGCTCCTGACGGATGGGGAATGCGAGAGGTTCACATCATGGGTTTTTTCCACAGGGTTGTCCACACCTGTGGCTCCCCACAGGTCTGTCCCCGGGCGAGGAGAGGGGCGCCTCGGCGTCGACGAGGAAGGTGGCGCGCGTCATGACGCGTTCCGACTCACGGATCGGGCGGCTCGGTCGAAGGACGTCCACATGTGGTCTCCCGGATGAGTCAACAGGGTGGGGAGCGGCCTCTGTGAGCGGGTGACGACGGCGTGTCAGGGCTCTCACCAAGGGTGGTGCAGGACCGTTTGACCGCGCCGAAAAGCGGGCCGTATGGTGGTGCGGACGTTCGTATGGAGTCACGTCCCGGTCCATGGGGCAGCCAGTGCGAGCGACCGTGCCGCGATCCCCGTGATGCATGGTTCCGATCATCCGACCAGGAGTACACACGTGACTAAGCGGACCTTCCAGCCGAACAACCGTCGTCGTGCCAAGGTGCACGGTTTCCGCAAGCGCATGTCCACCCGCGCCGGCCGTGCGGTTCTCGCCTCGCGCCGCCGCAAGGGCCGTGCGCGTCTTGCCGCCTGAGGTGCTTCCGAAGGCGCACCGGATGCTGCGGAGCGAAGATTTCTTCACCGCGGTTCGGTCCGGTGCGCGCAGCGGCAGTCGCAGGCTGGTCATTCACTACAGCGCTGGCGGGGCTGGAGAGACGGCTCCGGCCCTCGTCGGCGTTGTTGTGCCGAAGAAGCAGATTTCCCGTGCTGCTCATCGTAACCGGGTCAAGCGCCGTGTCCGCGCCCTCATGAGTGAGCGAGTAGCAGATGTCGAGCCCGGGGCGCGCATCGTCGTACGCGGTCTAGCCGCCTCCGACGGCGCTACCAGCGCCGAGCTTGGGGCTGATCTCGATCGTCTGCTCGCCCGCAGTCGGCGGGCGAGCCTTCAGAGCAGACAGCGCTGAGCATTCCGGAGGAAACCGTAGGTGAGTGGACAGCAGACGAATGAGCCGGTGAGTCGCGCTCGGACCGTGCGGGTGGTGCTCGCGCCCGTGCGCTTCTATCGGAGGAGGATCTCACCGATGCTGCCGCGCCGGTGCCGTTATTACCCGACCTGCTCCGCCTACACCGTCGAGGCCGTGCGCGTCCACGGACCGCTCAAGGGAGTTCTGCTGGCGTTCTGGCGGCTCGTGCGGTGCAATCCTCTGACCCTCGGCGGCGTCGACCACGTTCCCGATCCGGGCCGGTGGCGCTACCCCTACCGTCATGATGTTCCCCGTTTCGAGCTTGGTCGGGCCACCGATTGACCCGGACGAGACCGGGCCGGATGTACCGGCCAGCGTGACCCGCGGTGCGGGTGCTCACCACGCCTGAAAGCAAGGAGTGCAATGGACACGATTCTGTGGCCCCTCAAGGTTGCTGTCGCCTGGGTCATGGTCTACATTCACAAGTTCCTCGTGCTCGTCGGGATGCACGATGGCTCCGGGGCCGCGTGGGTTCTGTCGATCGTGGGTCTGACGATCTTCGTGCGCATTCTCATCATGCCGTTGTTCGTGCGTCAGATCCGGGCCAGCCGGGGAATGCAACTCATGCAGCCCGAGCTGCAGGCGCTCCAGGCCAAGTACAAGGGGAAGAAGGATCCGGCTTCCAAGCAGCGTCAGCAGGAGGAGATGATGGCGCTGTACCGCAAGCACGGAACGAATCCTTTCGCCTCGTGCTTCCCCATCCTCATTCAGATGCCAATCTTCTTCGCGCTCTTCCGAGTGCTGGCGAATCTGGAGAAGGTCGCCGAGGGTGTCTATCCCGGTCATACCTCGATCGGACCGTTGACGGCCGAACTGGCCGGGGATGTTCAAGCCTCCACGGTCTTCGGGGCGCATCTGTCCGATTCCTTCATGAACACCGATGATATGACGACCAAGGTCGTCACCGTCATCATGATCATCGCCATGAGCGCGACCCAGTGGTACACCATGGCGCAGCTGAGCATGAAGAACATGCCCGAGTCCTCCAAGAACTCGGATAATCCCATGATACGGTCTCAACGCGTCATGATGACGGTGATGCCGGTCTTCTTCGCCTTCACCGGTGTGCAATTCCAGATCGGTGTTCTGATCTACTGGGTGACGTCGAACCTGTGGACGATGGGCCAGCAGTTCTACACCATCAACCGCATGCCGGCTCCGGGCTCGGAGGCTGAGAAGAAGTTCCGGGCCCGGGAGAACGCCAAGCGGGCGCGCAAGGGCATGCCCTCACTCGAAGAGGAGGAGCGTGCTAAGGCGGAGGCCGAGGGAACCGCGCCGACCGGGGGGCAACGTGCGCAGCCAGTGCGCAAGAACCGTCAGAAGAAGGGTGCCGGACGGCCGTCCGGAGCGGAGGGACGGAGCGGCTCACGGCCCGACGACGGTGATGGCGCCAAGACGGGCGGAGCCGGTGATGCCAATGATTCCGACAATGCGACGACGGGCGGCGGAGGATCTTCCCGCAGACCCGGCGGCTTGACGGACGAGGAGATCGCACGGCGTCGCTATGAAAGACGCGCGCGAGAGCGCAAGCGCGCTGCCGCGCGCCGTAAAGCTCAGAACAAGAAGCGCCGGGGCTGACCCGCAGTCCCACAGGACCATTGAGGAGAATGGACTATCATGAGCGAGAACACCGCCTCGTCCAACTCGTCGAGTACCATCAGCCGTCTTGAGGAGGAGGGAGAGGTCGGAGCCGATTACCTCGAGGAGCTTCTCGATATTGTTGATCTCGGCGGAGACATCGATATTGACATCGACCATGGTCGTGCCTCCATCGCAATTGTCGCATCGGAGGAGGGCGACGCGCGAGAGCTCGCCGATCTTGTTGGACGCGACGGCGAGGTGCTTGAAGCCGTTCAGGAGCTGACCCGCCTGGCAGTGCAGGCCCGTACGGGCAGTCGCTCGCGTCTCATGCTCGATATCAACGGTTATCGCGCCGCACGGCGAGCCGAACTGAAGAAGGTTGCCGAGGAAGCTGTGAAGAGGGTGAAGGTTTCCGGTCGGACGGTGGCACTCGAACCCATGAATCCTTTCGAGCGCAAGGTCTGTCACGACGTCGTGGCTGCTGCGGGGCTGACCTCCGAGTCCGAAGGAGTCGAGCCGCTCCGCCACGTTGTCGTCCTGCCGGATCGTGAGTCCACTGAGGCGGACTCGCTGTCGATCGCAGAGACTGACGTGGAGGGTGCTCGTGAGGATGCGGGCGTCGGCGAGGTTCCGGAGAAGGATTGACATCTGGTGAGTGGTGACGATCTTTCCGTGCCAGTTGAAGTGGAGGAGCCTGCGGACGGGATCCGCGAGATCTTCGGACTCGCCTTCTCGGGCGCGGCGCGTTTCGCGGAGATGCTCACTGCCGAGGGCGAGATGCGTGGAGTGATCGGTCCGCGCGAACTGCCGCGACTGTGGAGCCGGCACATAGTCAACTCGGCTGCTCTTGCGCCTTTTCTGCCGGCGCGCGGTGCGGTGGCTGACGTCGGTTCAGGAGCGGGGTTCCCGGGAATCGTCATTGCGCTCTTGAGACCTGATTTAGAAGTAATGCTTATAGAATCTATGGAGCGTCGGATCGAATGGCTTGACGATGTCGTAGCCGAGCTCGACCTGGACAATGTCATCCTGCGGCATGCTCGCGCGGAAGAGGTCAAGGATCGGTTCGACGCCGTCGCCGCTCGCGCTGTCGCGAACCTGACGAAGCTCGTCCGTCTTACGGCGCCTTTGTTGCGTCCGGGAGGTAGTCTGCTGGCACTCAAGGGGGCTCGGGCCGAGGCTGAGGTTGAGGCGGCACAATATGTCGTGAAGAAGGCCCGACTCGAGCCGGCGGTCGTTCACGAGGTGATGACGCCGGGCGAGGAGCTGACTAGGGTTGTGCAGGTGCGTCGTCCTAAGCGGTGACGTGCGACCGGTGAAGAGCCGGCCTGGATTCGAATCGGGTACGTTGTGTGAGGTACACGACGTGAGTTGCATCGCCGATGCCGATTGGGTGCGGCGAGGTATACCGTCGGTGTCGCTGCGCTCACGTAGACTGAACGTCCCCGACCACCAGGCGCAGCCGGGGACGTCGTCCGAGGAGAACAATTTTGTCGGGATCGTCCATCTTCGAACAGTTGCAGGCCGATCACTCGGCGCTTGAAGAGTTCGCCGGGATGCGCTTTCCGCACCCCGACCAGACTCGTATCATTGCTGTTGCCAACCAAAAGGGCGGGGTCGGTAAGACGTCGACGACGGTGAATGTTGCAGCTGCACTGGCCGAGGCCGGACTTCACGTCCTCGTTATCGATGCCGATTCCCAGGGCAACGCATCGACGGCCCTCGGAGTGGCGCATGATGAGGAGCAGGCCTCCATCTACGACGTTCTGGTGGAGGAGACCAGGATCGATGACGTGGTGGTGACGACGAGTTTCGCCCCGACGCTGCTGTGCGTACCGGCCACGATCGACGTGGCCGCGGTTGAGATTGAACTCATCAACGCTGCCGAGCGTGAGTCGCGCTTGCATCATGCTCTTGATGAGTATCTCGAAAGCCGAGCTACTGAGGGCCTTCCGCGTCTGGACTACGTCTTCATCGATTGCCCACCGAGCTTGGGGCTGATGACGATCAACGCGTTCGTGGCGGCCAACGAGGTCCTCATCCCGATGCAGGCGGAGTACTACGCCCTGGAAGGACTTGCACTGCTCACTCGCTCGGTGGAGCGCGTTGCACAGACTCACAACTCCTCACTCACGGTGTCCATGATCGCTCTGACTATGTTCGATAAGCGCACGACGCTGGCGCGCGACGTCGAGGGTGAGGTGCGGAACTACTTCTCCTCGGCGGCACTCCATACGCGTATTCCACGCTCCGTACGCGTAGCCGAGGCACCTTCTTTCGGAGCGCCCGTAGTTTTCTGGGACCCTCGATGCTCGGGAGCAGTGGCCTATAAACAGCTCGCGCAAGAGATCGCACAACGTGGAGTGGCCGGTTGGGACAGCTCGATGGTCAACAATGACAACGTACAGGAGGCGTGACGATGGCGCAGAAGAAGCGTGGGCTTGGGCGAGGGCTCCAGGCGCTCATCCCGGAGACACAATCCGAAACGCCATCAACCCGTCCTACGGATGTGTTCTTCCCCGAGTCCGACTCCCCTGCGGAGGACAGGAAGAGCGCGGAGACGTCCGAGAACGGTGAGACCGGCGAAGACTCTGCCACGGAGGGCACACGGCGTAAGGCCGATGATATCGCCGCCACGCTTCTGGCTCCATCCAGGCGGACGAAGAAGTCTGCTGCGAGAAGCACGAGTCATCAGCGGCGCACAACAGCATCGACCAGCCGGACTGCAGCGCGCGACACTGCTGCGAAGAACAGCGATGCGAAGACGAAGTCGACTCGTGCCGGGGCTGGGAAGACTGGGGACGAAGCTGAGGTGCGGTCGGCGAAGACGGTGACTGGTTCTTCCAAGCAGGAGAAATCGAATGAGGACTCGTCACTCGTTCCGGTGCCGGGTGCGACCTTTGCAGATCTTCCGGTGGACATTATCTCCGCGAACCCTCATCAGCCACGTCAGGTTTTCGACGAGGATGACATCTCCGAGCTCGCGGCCTCAATCAAGGAGGTCGGTCTTCTTCAGCCCATCGTTGTACGGCGAATCGATGGCGAAGGAGATGAGGAGAACGCCCACTATGAGTTGATCATGGGCGAACGGCGTCTGCGCGCGGCGAAGGAGGCCGGACTCAAGACGATTCCGGCGGTCGTTCGCTATGCCGCGGACGAGGAGTTGCTGCGGGATGCTCTCTTGGAGAACCTGCACCGTGTCCAGCTCAATCCTTTGGAGGAGGCTGCCGCTTATCAGCAGCTGTTGGAGGATTTCAATTGCACGCATGCTGAGCTTTCGAAGCGTATCGCTCGATCACGGTCGCAGATCTCGAACACGCTACGTCTTATGAAGCTTCCGCCTCTTGTTCAGCGGCGAGTTGCAGCGGGAGTCCTGTCAGCGGGACATGCTCGGGCGCTCTTGGGACTTCCCGATGCGGCGGCCATGGAGCGACTTGCTCAGCGCATTGTGGCAGAGGGTCTGTCCGTTCGTGCGACGGAGGAGCTCGTGGCGGTGCATGATGAACCGGAACCAGCGCGTAAGTCCAAGCCGCTGCGCGCGCGTTCGGCACCGCTTCCCGCACTGTCGACGCGCTTGTCGGATGCTTTCGACACACGGGTCAAGGTCACTCGCGGAGCGAAGAAGGGGAGGATTACGATTGAGTTCGCCGGCGATGACGACCTCGCACGCATCGTCTCCGCACTGGCTCCCGGAACGTCACTAGATGAGGACTGAAGACTAAGCTCCTGAAGATCGGTCGGTCAGCAACAGTTCTTCCGATGCAGGGCCCGAAGCTGGCCCGATGTTTCACGTGAAACATGCGAGACGATTGGGCATGAACGCACTTCCGCTGCCGCGACGCGACTGATGTCAAGGAGTTCCCCGACCACGGTCGGGAAAAGCCATGGCCAGACCCGGATGCGCCTCGCATGGTCTCACACGTGCAGGGAGTGGCCACCGTATGCATGTGCGGCTCGCGATTCTGCCCTCAACTCCGCTTGACGTTCACGTTAGAACCACTTGCCACGATCCCGGCACACACAGCATGATGGTTACTGACCATCCTGCCAGTCGCCTACATCGAGTCGTCATGTTTCACGTGAAACGTGCGGACGATCGTGTTTACAACGTTCAGCGTCTTGGCACGCTTCTGCAGGGGATGGCGAGACTCGCGCGTTGGTTGCTGTTGAGCGAGTACGAGGAACGACTTCGGATTTCGACCTGGGACGGTCTACGAGGCCATCGTGCTGTCCGAGTGTCGTACACGGCAGGGATCCATTGAGACCTCGTCCTGAGGATGGCCGTGGAGACGGGGAAGTCCGAGCAACGATGTCGGAGGTCAGCCCCGACAGGAATCAGCGACGGATGTTTCACGTGAAACACCTGCTATTCTTGATCCCGAGCAGTGTTTCTCGGTCAATCGTCGCTTCAGGGGCGAACGAGGGGATGGTGGGCGAGAGCATTGTAGAGCTCGGGCAAACTACCATCCACGTTGGCGGCCAGAGGCAAAAGGGACGTTTCCGTCATCCCGGGGACCACGTTAACGTCGATGAACCAAGGTGTCCCCGCCTCGTCGAGGATGAGGTCTGTACGAGAAGTGTTGCCGAGCCCCAAGGTTCGGTGTACGACGACGGCAGTGTTCTGCACCCGTGTCAGGAGCTCTGAATCAAGACGCGCGGGGACGAAGTACTCTGAACGACCGGGGTTGTATCGAGCATCGAAGTCATACTGACCTTCCGAAACCACCTCGACGGGTGGAAGCGCCCGCGGACCGTTGCCGGTGTCCACTACCGATACGGCTACCTCGGTACCGGGTACGTACCGTTCAATGAGCGCGCGCTCGTCATAGGCGAAGCATGCCACCATGGCGTTACGTAGTTCGTCGACATTATGGGCCAGTGACACTCCGAGGCCGGAGCCTCCTTGATTCGGTTTGACGACGACGGGAAGCCCGAGATGCGATGCGACGACGCCTAGTGTCTCCTGTGCTCCCAGTTGGGAGAAATACGACTTGGGCAACGTGACAGAATCCGGTGTGACGACCCCGCCTGCCCGTACAGTTGCTTTCGCGGTCGACTTGAAAGAGGCACGTTGGCAACCGTCGGAATGGGTTCCGACGTAGGGCATGTCGAGCGCGATGAGAACGTTTTGAAGCCCTCCATCCTCACCGTGTCGCCCGTGAAGGAGCGGCCAGACGGCATCGGGAGCGAACGCTCTCAGTGATCCAATAGTCCGTGCATCGACGTCGAGGATGAGCACCGTGTGGCCAAGATGCTTAAGGACTGAGGCGACACGATGCCCTGAACGAAGTGAGACATCACGTTCATGGCTCAAGCCACCGGCCAGAATGGCGACGCGGAGTGGCTCGTCGTCGACAGGCACGAGCTTTGTGGATTCGGTGGTCTTTGTCATGATGTAACCTCAGATCTGATCTGGTGCGGGGGTGGAGACCCCCTCGGTAGGACGGCTGTATGACGGGCCGAAGAGATCGATGAGCTCAAGGTCATGCGTGATCACGTCAGACAGACGGCGTATCCCCTCGTGGATCTCGACTGGCTCGGGATAGCAGAAGGAAAGACGCATGTGATCATGCCCTGCTGATCCTCCAGGGTAGAAGGCGGTACCCGACACATAGGCGACGAGGTTGGTGACGGCACGAGGCAGCATGTCTTTTGCATCGAGGCCATCCGGCAGGCCGACCCACACGTAGAACCCGCCGGAGGGCACGTTCCACGTGCACATGGACATGTACTCGTTGAGCGCGGAGATCATGGCGTCGCAACGGTCGCGATACATGCCGCGGAACTCTTCGATCTGATGCTTCCAATCGAAGCCTTCAAGATACATGGAGATGGAGTATTGACCAACTGAGCTCGGACAGAGGATAGCGGCTTCAGAGGCGAGCTTCATCTTCTCCCTGACCGCGGGCGGAGCGACGGCCCAGCCGACGCGGTAACCTGGAGCGAAAATCTTGGAGAAGGATCCGAGATACACGACATCGTCGGGTGCGAGAGTCTTGAGGGCGGTGTAGGTCTGCCCATCGAAACCGAGGAGGCCATAGGGATTGTCTTCAACGATGAGGATGTGATGCCGGTGGCAGATGTCGACGACCGTCCGGCGTCGCTCCTCGGAGAGCGTGGCGCCAGCGGGATTGTGAAAATTTGGAAGGCAGTAGAAGAGCTTGATTCGTCGACCCTCCCGTTCCAGTCGAAGGATCGCCTCCTCAAGGGCATCCGGGATGACGCCGTCGGCATCCATCTCAATCTGTTGCACATCTGCTTGATAGGTGGCGAAGATCGATAGAGACCCGACGTAGGTCGGACCCTCAGCGAGAATGACGTCACCCGGGTCAATGAAAAGTTCGGCGACGATGTCGACGGCCTGCTGGGAACCTGTTGTGATGATGATGTCTTCAGGGTCCGCGTCGATGCCTTCAAGCGCCATGACATCGGGAATCTGCTCACGCAGTCGAGGAAGCCCCTGTCCGTTTCCGTACTGGAGAGCCCTTCCCCCGTCCTTACGGATCATCCGGGCTGTGGATTCGGCGAGCCGATCGAGCGGCAGGTCTTTGAGGTTGGGCATGCCGCCAGCCAAGGAGACGACCTCGGGTCGAGAGGCGACGGCGAAGAGGGAACGGGTTTCGGAGGCGCGCAAGCCGTGAGCTCGCGTAGCATAGTTGTCCAGCCATGGATCGAGCCGATTGCCTTTCACGGAGTGTTCATCAGTCACGTCGTCGTCCTTCCTGGGTCGGCACCCGCCGTTGGAGGTCAGTCTGCCACGGCAGCGCGGTAGCATGCCGGTCTGTTCCCACGACGGACCTGATCCATGTCGCTGGAGGCTAAGACGTGGTTTCACGTGAAACACTCATCGTAGGTGAGCAGAGTGTTTCACGTGAAACCACGTCTTCCTTCCGTCGCCACGTTTGATCAGCTCGGACCAGTCAGGTACGCAGTGCTGCTGCCTCGATGATCGCGCGAAGCGGTTCCTCGGCGTTGGCTATCGTGACGACGTGCTGTGCACGACCGAGAAGATCGGTGATCTCAGGAGTCTGCATCTGTTCGGCACCGAGCGCCTCCTTGACAGTCTCGCCGAACTTCGCGGCCTTCGCGGTCTCGAGAATCAGGGTCGGGAAGCCGACTTCCATTGTCCGGAGTGCCACGGTGACGCCGTCAGCCGTGTGCGGGTCGATGAAAGTACCCGTCGCCGTGTGCACGCGGCGGATAGCCTCGAGCCTGTCGCGATGGGATGACGATCCGGAGACGAACCCGAACTCGGCGCTGAGACGCGTCAGTTGGTCGGACAAATTGAGAACGCCTGTGGTCTCCAGGTCGAGCCACCGGTGCCTGAACTCCTTTGGACCGAGTAGTTGCCAGATGAATCGTTCAAGGTTCGATGCTTTGGAGATGTCCATGGACGGGCTGGAGGTTGCCAACGTCTCCGCGCTTCCCCTTGGACGATACACGCCAGTGGAGAAGAATTCGTCCAGGACATTGTTCTCATTGGTGGCCAGGACGAGACGTCGGATCGGCACGCCCATCGACCTGGCGAGGTGGCCGGCGTAGATGTTGCCGAAATTGCCCGATGGGACGACCACATCCATTGCATGGCCAGCACGGTCCGAACTGTCGAGTCCGTCCGAGATACGCAGCCAGGCCCAGACGTAGTAGACGATCTGTGCAGCGATGCGCCCGAAGTTAATAGAATTAACGGCGCCGATCGAGTAGGTCGATTTGAAGGCGGCGTCACTGTTGATGGCCTTGACGAGAGCCTGGCAGTCATCGAAGACGCCATTCACTGCGATGTTGTGAATATTGGTGTCATTGAGCGAGTACATCTGGGCGCGCTGCACATCGCTCATCCGATCCTTCGGTGAGAGCATGAAGATGGCGACGCCGTCCTGCCCCCGGAAGGCGTGCTCGGCAGCGGACCCGGTATCACCGCTGGTAGCACCCAGAACATTAAGCACCCTTCCCCCGTGCCGCAGGATGTACGGGATGACTTGTCCCAGGAACTGCATAGCGAGGTCTTTGAAGGCCATGGTCGGGCCCTCGGACAGCCCTACGAGTGCAAGCCCCTCAGCTACGTTGTTGAGCGTCCGAACAGGAACGACGGGCGGCGGAAAGTGATCGGGTCCGAATGCCGCACCAGTCAGCGCGGCGAGGTCGTGCGTGGGGATGTCGGTGGCGTACAGGCTGATAATCTTGGCGGCGAGCTCGGGGTAGCTCAAAGAACGAAGCCTCTCGAGCTGAGTACGGGTAACCTCGGGGATACTTTCCGGTACGATCAGGCCGCCGTCGGGCGCGAGACCGGACAGAAGCACGTCGGTGAAATTCGTGGGAACCATGCCGCCGCGCGTGGAGATGAAACGCATGGAGCTACACTTTCATCGTCGGGCTACGAACGACACAAGTCTATACTGATCAACATATGAACATATATGTTCATATGTTGAGACGACGCATAGCTCTCCATCTCGCGCTCATCGTCCTGCTCTATGGCGATTCTCGATGCCGCTCTTGAGAAATGATCGACGGCGCCGCCCCCGCAGTGGGCGGCGCCGTCGATCACGAGACGCACCGTCAGGCAGCCGTCAGACCCTCACCAGTGCTACGCGATCGGTCCGGGATGTCGGTGTTTCAGCCGAGGGCCTTTTCAATCTGCTTGGTGAAGGATCCCTTGGGGCGGGAGCCGGAGAACTGATGGACGACTTTCCCATCGCGTACGACGGCGAAGGTCGGGATCGAGCTGACACCGAAGGAACGAGCGGTGTCCGGGCTGGCATCGACATCGATCTTGATGAACTTCGCACGATCACCGAGCTCGGAGGCGACCTCATCGACGACCGGTGCCATCTGCCGGCACGGACCGCACCACTCGGCCCAGAAGTCGATGACGACGGGCAGTTCGGACTTCAGCACCTCCGACTCGAAAGTGTCGTCGGTGACAGCGAGAGTGTGGGACATGGAATTCTCCTTCAGAGAACCGGTGATGGTCAGGTGGTGAGGTTGGCGAGATAGTGCTCGGCATCCAGCGCCGCACGGCAGCCTGATCCGGCGGCAGTAATCGCCTGCTGGTAGTGAGGGTCAGCGACGTCACCGCAGGCGAAGACACCAGGAAGAGCAGTGCGTTGGGAAGGCGCCTGCACGGCGATGTAGCCGGCGTCGTCGAGCTCGAGGACATCGGCGACCAGCTCGGAACGCGGGATCTGTCCGATGGCTACGAACAAACCGGCGGCGGGGATGTCGCGTCGCTCCCCCGTGACGGTGTTCTCCAGAATGACTGATTCGAGGGCTTCCTGCCCGTTGAGGGCAGCCACCGTCGAGTTCCAGGCGAAGTCGATCTTGGGATCGTCCTGGGCGCGCTTGGCCATGACGGCACTGGCACGCAGTTCGTCACGACGATGCACGACCGTTACGGATGAGCCGAAGCGGGACAGGAAGAGCGCCTCCTCCATGGCGGAATCCCCGCCGCCGACGACGACGATCGGCTTATCCTTGAAGAAGAATCCGTCGCAGGTCGCGCAGTAGGACACGCCGTGCCCTGAGAGCCGGGCCTCGTCCTCCAGACCCAGCTTGCGGTACTCCGAACCGGTCGACATGATGACGGCGCGCGCCTCGTAGACGGCGTCATCGGTGGTGACACGCTTGATCTCACCGGTGAGCTCGAGGTCGATGACGTCCTCGTAGCGGATGTCGGCGCCGAAGCGCTCGGCCTGCTCCTGCATCTGCGTCATGAGTTCGGGGCCCATGACGCCCTCGATGAAGCCCGGGTAATTCTCGACCTCGGTCGTGTTCATGAGCGCGCCTCCGGCGGTGACCGAGCCGGCGAGGACGACAGGGTTCAGTTGGGCACGCGCCGCATAGATCGCGGAGGTGTAACCGGCCGGGCCGGAGCCGACGATGACGACGTCGTGGACCATAGCTCTCCTGAGTGGAACTGTGCGAGTTGCGTCTGGGTGCACCGCGCACGGGCACGAGGACCGCCTCCGACGGTGAGCACCCATGGCGTGCAGGCAGTGCAACCGGTGATGGGACGGGATTGTTCCCGAGGCTCTCCTACTTGAGAGTGATCTCCGAGATGGTGACCTTCGGATCACCGTCGGACGCCGTGGGCTGATCGGTCACCCACACGACGATCGAGTCGGTGTCCGTCGGTGTGAATGAGAAGCTCGTCGTGCCCGAGGTGAAGGCGCCCTCGGTCAGCAGCGTGCCGCCGCTCGGATCGTCGGCGCTCGTGGCCCGGATCTGAACGTTGCCTCCCGACCCCGTCCCCTGGAGGTCGATAGCCGAGACCTTGGCGGACTGCTCCAGGCTCACAGCGATACCGAGTCCGCTCTTCAAGTTCCCGAAATTCTTCGAGAAGTACTGCCGCGACTTCCACGAGGTGCTCGGATCGCCGTCGACCGTCTGACCCGCCTGATCGGAGTAGTCCGCCTCCCCACCCGAAGAGGCGACGACCTGCGCCCCGGTGATCTTGATAGGAGCCGTCGTCGGTGAGGGCGTGCTGCTCGCCTGCGTCGGCTCGTTCTGCGCCGGCGCAGGCGCGATCGCCGAGGGCACGGTCTCCGCAGCCGGCACGTCGTCCTCGGTGAAACGCAGGTTGAACAGGCCGAGGATGCTGTGCACCGCGAAGAAGACCCCCACTAGCATGACGATGAGGATGCCGCCGAACAAGGTGACGGTGGTGTGAGACACCGACTGCGCGTCCTCGTCATTCTCAGCGTTGTCGGCATCGCTGGCGGCGGCATCACCGTCGCTGGCGGCGGTGGCCGACAGGATCGTCGACGAGGAGGTGGCGGAGGCTCCCGTGAGAGACGAGGCGTCGTTCTCGACGACCGGTGGTGCGCCGGTCCTCACCTCATTTGGGGTGATGGCGACCGGCGCAGCAGCGGTCTGGGGCGTACTGGCCGCCATCGACTCCGTGTCGGATCTGCCGGAGGGTGCGGGTTCGGCTACCGCGGCCGGAGACGTCGGGCGAGTCGCAGCCGCCCGACGCAGGCGCGAGAGGACTCCCCGCGGGGAGGACTCCCCGTCGACGGCGGCCGCGGCGTCATCCCTGGTGCTCTGCGGCAGGAGGGACACGTCCCACGGCGCCAGTGCGTCTGCCACCCCGGAAGCGGACACCGGCGCCGTACCCGACCATGTGCGCGCCACCAGCTCGTCGAGATCGGCGTCATCCCTGCCCATGGTCCTGGCCAGGGTGGAGGGCGGCACCGGTACCCCGTCGGCTGTCGTCGGAGCGGCCGGCAGCCCTGCACGTTTGCCGGGCCAACGTCCTGTCACACCGTAGTAGAGGAGCTCGACCAGGGCGCGGGCGTCGGTGCGATCCGCGGCGAGAGGATCGGAGTCGTTCTTGGAGTCCAGACCGAGGATCGCAGCCTCGATGCCGATACCGGTGACCTGGACATTGCCGTTGGGACGAAGCCGAACCGACTCGGGAGAGAGGTTCAGATGATGCAGACCACGGCGGGAGCACGCGTCCAGGGCCTGTGCGACCTCGCCGACGATGGCGCGCACCTGGGCGGCCTCCAGCCCCTGGCTGACCAGAGCCGATAGAGGACGGCCGTCGGCCGGCTCGGTGACGATGAACGCGGGATGGTCCGTCTCGACGTCGAAGACCCGCTGAATGCGTGAGTCCTCCACGAGGACGGCGCGGCTGGCCGCTTCCAGGACCTCGGCCCGGTGAGGGGTTGCGGCAGTGAGCATGAGGACCGTGACGGTGCGGTCCAGGATCGTGTCCCGGCCGACATGACGGACCACTCGGGGCAGTGTTGCGGGAAGGGTGGCGGCCAAGGCATAGCGCCCCGTGCCGATCGGCGTCGCATCCATGATGAAGTTCCCTCCTCCCGCGCCGAGCAGCCCCAGTGCCTGCGGCACGAGTGTACCGGGCATGAGTGCCCGTACGGAGGCGGCCTGGACGGCCAGATCCGCAGTCGTGGGGGGCGGGGCGGGAATCGCAGGCGGCGGAGCAGGTGCGGGACGCGGTGCGTTCACGGCCCGCAGCAGAGGTCGGTAGGACGGTGGGTAGGAAGGCGGAAGTTCGGTGCCCGCACGGTCGGCAGACGTCGGAGCCAGAACATGAGCCAGGTGCAGAACCACCCGGCCGGCACGGCCCGGTAGGAGTCGCCCGACCTTGGCCACCATACGTGACAGCGGTACGAAGAGCACGCCGAGCTCCTCGACGTGCAGCATACGTGCGGCGACGAGGTAAGTGACCGTCATGAGGAAGGCGGCCACCAGGACGATCAGTAGGGCATCCGTCGGGCGGGACCCGGTCGACGAGCCGTCGGCCGGGCCCAGAATCGCCCGTACTCCCAGACCCACGAGTATCGCGGGCAGCGCCGCGAGTACCAAACGGATGTAGGTCGCTATCACGCGATGCCCATCGAGACTGGGGAGATGGCGCCGGACGAGCGGGATCACGGCCAGGGAACCGCCCAGCTGGCTGAGCATGGAGCCCACCGCCGCCCAGGTCATCCAGTGGGGCGGGGGCGCCAGCAGATAGGCACCCGTGCACACGACGACGGGGACGATGCCCACGACGGCGTCGGCCATCAGCAACCGCTTCGTGTCGGCGTAGGCCAGCATGACGCGCTGGGTTGTGAACCAGATGCCTTGGAAGATGATGCCGATGGCCAGGAAGCCGAGGATAGGGCCTCCGGCGGTGGCCTCCCGCAGAGACAGAGAGGGGGTGAAGAGCTGGAGCGCGGGCGCAGCCAGGGTGCTGATACCCGCGGCGAACAGGACGGTGAACACCGCGACACTGCGCAGCCCCAGGGACAGATCGTCGCGTACGCCCATGCGGTCGCCGGCGGCCGCTTTCTCACTCATGCGTGTGAACAGGGCGGTGATGATCGAGGTCGTCACCAGCGACTGCGGCAGCATGTAGATCAGCTGGGTGTTGTCGTACAGCATCTTGGACGGGACGACCTGGTCCGCGTACTGCGCGGTCTGGGCCATCGTGACGGCCTGAGAGCCCAGGTTCGACGTCGCGATGTCGCCGAGGAAGACGACCCCCGTGCCCGCCAGGGCCCACAGGGCCACCTTCGACATGTGCCCCAGACCCATGCCCCGCACCCCCCATACGAGGCGCGGACGGAATCCCGAGCGCACCAGGGGGATATAGAGGATGAGGGCCTGGGCCGCGATGCCCGCCGTCGTCGTGCCCGCGATGAGGGTGATGCGACTCGCGTTCCAGACCGCCGGATCCTGACCGGTGGTGTAGCGGCCGTAGATGTGCAGGTAGGCGATGATCGAGGCGATCGAGATGATGTTGTTGAGCACCGGTGACCACATGTAGGGCCCGAAGCTCGAGCGAGCGTTGAGTACCTGCCCCCACAGGGCGCCCAAACCGTAGAAGAAGATCTGGGGCATGCACCAGTAGGCGAAGGCGAAGGCGAGTGGCTGCCATTTTCCCAAGCCAGAGGCGTACAAGGTGATGACCAGTGGCGCCGCCACCGTGACGACGGCCGTCACTGTCACCATGGCGGTGATGGCGGCCGTCAGCAGACGGTTGACGAGCTCCTCGCCGTTGCGCTGCCGCAGCGCCTGCACGATCTGCGGAACAAGGATGGCGTTGAGCACGCCGCCGATCATGAGGCCGTACAACTGGGTGGGCAGATTGTTGGCGTCGTTGAAGGCCTCGCCCGCGCCCGAGGCCGTCGCTCCCACGGCGGCGATGAGCAGGCTGTTGCGCACCAGGCCCAGAATGCGGCTGGCCAGTGTTCCGGCTGCCATGATGGCGCTCGAGCGGGCGATCGACGAACCCTTGTTCGCGGCGCTCATGTCTTCTCCTCGATGCTGGGGGTGGGCGTCGCGGTGCGTCGCCCGCGGCGCACGGTTCGCACGATGCCCCCGATGAGCAGGATGACGAGTCCGGCGCCCATGACTCGGGTGCCCCTGGTCTCCCAGTCGGCGTGCACGCGCATATGAACGTTCTGCGGTGCGCCGACGGCGGTGCCGTCGGCCGCCAGCAGCATGATGGTCAGGTCGACGTCTCCGCTGCCCACCGCTTTGACCGGTACGGTGGCGGTCGCCTGACCGTCCGCCGGAACGGTCAGTGTGACGTCTTCGACCGTCTGCAGTCGAGCGGAGCTCGACCGCAGACGGACCATGACGGTGGCGTCCTGGTCCAGGGACGAGGTGATGCGCACCGGCAGGTTGGCCTCGGCGGCGATCAGATTGATCGTCCGTGACGGCACCGCCGTGAGCCTCGTGGTCACGGCGGTGCCCCGCTCCCGGGCGGAGCCGGCCATGGTCGTGCGACCGGCCGGATCCGAGCGCCACACGGCCGAGGCGGTGCGCTCCACCACCTCGGAGGCGGAGCCGATCACCGTCTGAGGGTCGGTGAGGATCGAGGTCACCGAATCGAGGTACTCCTTGCTCGTGCGCGCGGCGGCGAGATCGGAGGCCGGCACCTCGTCGTCGCCGTCGATTTGATCGGGCACGTCCTCGCGCGACGCCCGCGTTCCGCCGTCCTGCTGGGCGCGGGCCTCGGCGGTCAGCGCCTTCAGACCCTGGGGCGAGGTCCAGGAGGAGTCCTGCAGCGCTTTCAGGCGCCTGGCGAGCCTATCGGCATCGATGCTTGCAGCCGCGGTGCGGTCCAGGGTCACCACGACGGAGCGACTTATCGCGGGGGCCTGACGCGTGAGGATCGCCGTCTCGCCGCGCAGCAGTTGGGTGGCGTCCAGGTCGGAAAGGGCGGTCGAGGATTCGCCGGTCCTCAGCGTGCCGCCGAGCGCGTCCGACAGGTCCTCATCGGGTGTCAAGACAGTACGCGAGCCGATACTCGTCACCTCCGAAGGCGTGTACGTCAGATCCGCCGTCACCGGCAGGTCGCCCGGGGAGGTGACGATGGTCGTCGTCGAGTCCGGCAGGGTGGACAGCGTCGTGGCGTCCAGGTCGCCGGCGAGCCAGGTCAGCGATGTCGGGGCGCCCGCCTCCACGACCTCCGAGGTTCCCGTGCGGGTCGCGGCATCGGAGAGCAGATCGGTCTCATCCAGGTGGGCTAGAGCGCTGACGTCGACATCCGCCCACGGCAGGGCGACGACGTCACCGGCCGCGAGGGCCCGCGTGAGAGCGTTGGCGATGGTCTGCCCGGGACTGCGCTGGGCGCTCGGAGCGGATCCTGAAGGGGAGGCAGCGGCCGTCGGATCCGCTGACGATGATGACGATGGCGAGGGTGGTGCCTGAGCCGATTGGGACGGCTGGGCCGATGGAGCTGAGGCGGAGCTTGTCCCTCCGTCCCCGGCACCGCCGGAGGCGGAGGGGCTGGCGCTCGCTGAGGATGTCGTAGCGGTCAGCGTTTCCTCGGTCACTCCGAGGGCGTGGAGCAGGGCCGGGTCCACGGCGAGAACGACGCCGTCGCCGGCGAGTGCGAGCAGAGAGGCGATTCGAGTGCGCAGGTCGGCCAGCGCGTCCCGGGAGGGCGGATCCGCACCGGTGGTCAGGAGGGACATATCCGCGGGGGAGGCGGTCACCGGAATGATGGTCGTCGTATGCGACCGGCTGGCCTGAGCGCCCGCGTCCCACACCAGGATCGTGCGGTCCTGGGCGATGACGTCCTCTCCTTGGGACAGCGTCAGCTGAAGGCCGCGAGGGCCCCACTGATCCGCTTCTCCGAAGGGCAGGTCGTTCGCGGCGAGGTCGATGGAGAAGGTCTGCACCTCGCCAGGGGCCACTCGGACGCCGAGGTCGCCGGTGTGGACCTTGCTCATGGCCGTATCGGTCTCATCGGCCAGCCATGATTTCAGGCCGGTCACGGTGATCTCGGTGCCGTTCTGCGCCTGTACGGTCGCGGACATGCGCTCCAGAGTCCGGTCGGTGCCGTTGGCGATGGTTCCCGAGACCGTCACGTCCTGCCCGGAACCGACGACCTCGGGGGACAGCGAGTCGATCGAGAGTGTCACCCGGCCGTCGATCATCTGGGCCGCGGCCGGCTCGGCCGAGTCCTGCGCGGTCGAAGGAGCGGGAACGGCCCATGCCGCGGTGGTGGTGCCGAGCCCGGTGATGCAGGCGAGCAGGGCGACCGCTGCGACCACGGTGGCCAGCAGGCGCACCGGGGAGCGACGAGGACGAGAGCGGAACCTGAGCGGGTTCACCCGTCCCCCACGAGAATCTCACGGGCGGCGGCCACGATGCGCCGCTCATTGGGGTAGGCCAGACGGCGGGAGACGTCGTCGAGGTCCACCCATTCGACCTCCTCGGCCTCATGGTCAGGGTCGTTGTCCGTGGTGAGCCAACCTCCGAGCGCTTCGAGCAGGAAGTGGTGGACGATCTTGTGAACGCGGTGGTCGTCCCCCGCGAACCAGTAGTCGATGGTGGCCAGGTGACGCAGAACCCGACCGGAGATGCCCGTCTCCTCGGCGATCTCGCGCACGGCCGCCTCCTCAGCGGTTTCCGATCCCTCGAGGTGGCCCTTGGGCAGGCACCACTCGAGACGGCCGCCGCGATTGCGGCGCGCGATGACCGCGGTGACCGCGCGGCCCCCCCGAACGGCGATCACCAGTCCGCCCGCACTAGTCTCGTCGATGACCGGTAGTGGACGCGCACTCGCGCGCCGCGCCGGCGCGCCGGCGCGGGGCTTGCGAGTGCGGTGAGACGGCATAGGGACACTCTAGGCGGTTCGGCTGAGTGGGTCGGCCGTCGAAGGTTCCGCGTGGCAGGCTTGGACCGATGACTGACCCCGCCGCCTCCTCCGCCCCTGCCTCCTCCTCCGGTTCGTCCGCCGCGCCGGACCGGGCTCCCGCCCCCGATGTCGTGGAGCGCGCGCTCCACGACGATCCTCCCGACACCGGCGGTCTGATGCCGGCCGCCCGTCATGCGCTGCGTGAGCTGCCGCCGTCGCTAGCGACCCTGGGGAACCTGTTCATTCGCGCCGGGCACGAGCTCTCCCTCGTGGGCGGACCCGTACGTGACGCGTTCTTGGGTGTCATGCCCCACGATCTGGACTGCACGACCTCGGCCCGACCGGAGCAGACCGAGGAGATCCTGAGCGCGTGGGGCGACGCCTGCTGGGACGTCGGCAGGAACTTCGGCACGATCGGGGCACGCAGAGGCGGTGTCGTCGTCGAGGTCACGACTTACCGCACCGAGGAGTACGAGGTCGACTCGCGCAAGCCGGCTGTGGCTTACGGGGACACTCTGTCCGGTGATCTCACCCGCCGCGACTTCACCGTCAACGCGATGGCGCTGCGGCTGCCCGACCTCGTGCTCGTCGACCCCCACGGGGGCCTGGCCGATCTGCGCGCCGGGGTGCTGCGCACGCCCGTGAGCGCCGTGCAGTCCTTCGACGACGACCCGCTACGCATGATGCGGGCCGCGCGCTTCTCCGCTCAGCTGGGTTTCGACGTCGAGATGGACGTTATGAATGCCATGACTCGAATGGCTCCGCGCCTGGAGATCGTTTCGGTCGAGCGCGTGCGCGCCGAGCTGGAGCGCCTGCTGGTCTCGCCGTGGCCGCGGCGCGGGCTCGAGCTCCTGGTGCACACCGGGCTGGCCGACGTCGTTCTGCCCGAGCTGGCTGCCCTGCGGGAGACGGTCGATGAGCACCATCGCCATAAGGACGTCTATGAGCACACCCTGACCGTCCTCGACCAGGCCATGGGCCTGGAGACGGGGGCCGACGGCCCGGTGCCCGCCCCCGACCTCGTGCTGCGTCTGGCCGCGATCATGCACGACGTTGGCAAGCCGGTCACGCGGCGATTCCTGCCCAACGGCACCGTGACCTTCCACGGTCACGACCATGTGGGGGCGCGCATGACGAAGAAGCGGTTGCGCGCGCTGCGCTTCGACAAGCAGACCGTCAAAGACGTCTCTCGACTGGTCGAGCTGCATCTGCGCTTCCACGGGTACGCCGATGCGGGTTGGTCGGACTCAGCGGTACGGCGCTACGTGACCGACGCCGGAGAGCTGCTTGAGCGGCTCCATCGGCTCACCCGCGCGGATGTGACCACGCGCAACAAGCGCAAAGCCCGCATGCTCGACGCCGCCTACGACGATCTCGAAGCGCGGATCGCGGCGCTGCGTCAGGCCGAGGAACTGGCGGCCATCCGCCCGGATCTGGACGGCCGGCAAATCATGGATGAGCTCGGCATCGAGCCGGGGCCGGTGGTGGGCGAGGCCTACCGCTTCCTCATGGATCTGCGCATGGAGAAGGGGCCGATGGGCGAGGAGCTGGCGCGTCAGGCGCTGCGCTCGTGGTGGGCGGCGCGCGACGACGAGGGGTGAGGGTGCGAGCGGCCGTGCGCCCGGAAGGCCAAGATGCGAGCGGCTTGCAGCTGCGCTTTTCGACCTTGAGGTCAGTATCCTGCTTCTTTCGCGATGCAGGACGAGCCGAAGCGATCACGTGCGGACGAGGCGTTGACGCACGTCGGTTTTTCACATACACTTCACCCGTTGATCGCGTCGACGCTTCTTAGACCCTGACCCCTAGTGCGTAAGGAAGAACAATGGTCGATCATGAGTCCCAGGGCGATGTTCAGTTCGATGAGAAGGCCCTGGCTCGCGTCATGGGCCGGGCTTATGCGGACGATGCGTACCGCGAGGTTCTGACCTCCTCTCCCTCGGAGACACTCGAGCAGGCGGGTGCACTCGCGAGTGGCTCTATTGCGACGGCGGCCCTGGATGCCGAACTCGAGGATTGGGACTACGCCGTGCATCACGATGAGAACGGTGCGCATCTGCGCATCGGTCTGCCCGATCTGGAGGAGGAGCTCGACACCTCCGTTCCGGAGGATGGTTTGACCGTCGTCTGCTGTTGCTGCTGCCCCTGCTGACACGATTGTGCCGTTTCAGCCCGCAATTTCTCGATAGGACAGCCCTGTGACCGATCAGGAACTGGAAGAGGACCGGCGTTACGAACGTAAGCGACGACTGAAGCTGATCAGACGGATCGTCCTGATCGGAGGCGGAATCATCGTGTTCATCGCCTTCAACTGGACGTGGTTGGTGAGCCAATTTTGACGAACGTATCCGTGGTTGCACATAACTGGGATATTAAGAGTCCCGAATGGTACGCGGACGCACCGAGGATGTGGGACAATCTCGCAGGTGTCGGCAGTGCTGTCATCACTGTGGAGGGCACTCAATGGACGCTGGTGGGCGCTTATGAGCAAGCACGTTCCATACTTCAGGACGGCGTGAGTTTCACCTCCAGTGGTGAACGCATCCTTCTCGAAACTGTGCGCGGTCGGGGCGGCGCCAGCACCAAGGGAGGCGGCAGCGCCCTTCCGCCGTCCCTTCTCTCATTCCGAGAGGACAAGGAGTCCCGCGGCATCCGTAAGTCCCTTCGTCAGGGTCTGGACGAGCTCCCTGCGGCCTTCGAGGAGGACGCCTCCCTCTTCCAAGAGCTCGAGACCCGGCTCGCTGTGACGGAGTGCGTCGATCTGTCCGAGACGGCCCTGTCGTTGTCGACGACGTCGATGTCGTTGCTCCTCGGCGTTCCCGCGCGTGTGACCGCCGTGTACGAGGCGTGGATCCGCGACGGCGGTCGTCGTATCACCGACACCGTGCTCCATCAGCGTGTGACCGCCGCTCTGACCGATGCGCAGTCCGGATTGATGGCGGGTCTCCTCTCCCGCGGATGGTCGGCCCCCGACGCGGCGTGGGCTCTCGTGTGGCTCTCCCGCGCCTCCGTGCGAACATTGGCGCGAGCCCTGTGCAATACTTTCCAGACGTTCTCCTTCGAGCCCGGCCTGCCGCAATTCCTGGATGCGGGCGGGGACGTGAACGCCGCTGTGAATGAGATTCTGCGCCTGAATCCGCCGACGTCGGCTCTCGGTCGTCTTGCCGTCGGTGAGCAGGAGGTCGGCGGTCGCATCGTCCCCGACGGGAGTCTCGTCGTACCAGTCCTCGCGGCGGCTCAGCGAGATCGCTCGGTCTTCCCCGCGGGAGCCGTGTTCCGACCCGAGAACGACGGCCGGCCGCTGCTCGCCTTCGGCTGGGGTCGGCACAGCTGCCTTGGTGAGACCGTTGCGCGCAGTCTTCTGGCAGTCGTCGTGGCCTTCATACGCGATCGTCGTCTCGCATTCGAGTCAGCGGGTCCGGCGGTGCGCCACCCCTCGTTCTGCTTCTCGTCGTGGGATCGGCTTCCGACGAGAATCACCCGCCTTTCTCGGAGTGCAGGTTGACCACCACCGTTTATCCGCATCGGGAAACGCGTACGATCATTTTCTCGGACAACCTGCCGGCAGGGCGAACCGCGACCATTTTCGATGTCACCGGCCCCGTCACGACCAGCAGTATCAATCTGTCGGTGGCGCCGTACGGACCCGTATCGGTGCGCGCGCAAAGGCTCCTCGTGTACTCCGACGATCTTACTGAGCCGGCGATGGACGTACCCATTGCCGATCTCGCCGGTTTCACCCATGGCCGAGTGTCCCCGATGCGGTCCCGATATGCGGAGAGCTCGGGATCAACCGTGACGCTCATGTGGCCGATCTCCGCTCGGGAGCACCTGCGGATGAATGTCGTCAACGAGTTCTCGGCTCCCGTTCCCTTCGGAGCCTCCATCGACTACCGTCGCGTGTGCGAGACTCCCTATCTCGCAGCGGCGTTCACCGTCTCCAAGCCCCCCTTCGGCCAACCCGTTGAGATCTCCCTGCCCAAGGGGGCCCGAGAACTCGTGGGACTCGTCGTCGGCGTACAGCCCTCCGACAATACGAGCTGGTGCGGGGAGGGCCGCATTATGCTGGATGATCAGGTGCTCGCCGATGGCCTCGATATGCTGGCCGGAACGTCGTTGGACGTGACGCAGTGGTTCGGATCGGACAGGGGGGCGTCGGTCGCCGTCCGGATGGAGGGATCTGGGAGCGGGCACGACCTCCTCGGGATTTACCGCTGGTTCCCCCACGGTGTCGTGGTGGAGGAGCCGGGGCGACTGATGATCGAACAGCTCGGCCGCATCGTCCGGGTGCACGACGGGACCTATACGTCAGCGAGGGCTCCGCGCTCAGACCGTTGGGAGATCGTCACGATCACGACTCACGACGCCCCTGCGAACGTCGAACGCTTCGAATACTCCGCCGCCGAGGCCGAGAAACTGGTGGCGCGGAGGGACTACGAGGAGCTGACCGCCCGCGAGCACCTGTGGGGCCGTATGCAACAACACCGAGCTCAGGAGCCTCAATGAGTGAATTGGCACTGGACGTCCACGACCTGGCCGTGCATTACGGCAAGTTCGAGGCGCTTAAAAGCGTCGATCTCAGTGTCGCCTATGGACAGATCGTCGGTATTCTCGGGCCGAACGGTGCGGGTAAATCGACGCTGGTCGACGCGCTTGTGGGTGCGCACCGCAAGTCCGCGGGAACGATTCGGACGCTGGGCTGCGACCCCGTGAAGGAGGCGGCGGCGCTGCGCCCTCGTCTGGGCGTGGTGCTGCAGAGCGCGGGATTCCCGCCGGGCCTCAGGGTCAAGGACATCGTGCGTTCATGGAGGCGCTATACGCCGACCGTGACGGTCGACGAGGTGAATAACCTCGTGCGGGATGTGGAGATCACTCGGCTGATGAATCGACCGCTGTCCTCGCTGTCCGGCGGTGAGCTGCGCCGTGTGGACATCACCCTGGCGCTGGTCGGGAGTCCTGAGCTCTTGATCCTCGACGAGCCGACCACGGGATTGGACCCGACGTCACGTCAGCGCGTGTGGGACGTGATCGTGCGTCAGCGGGACCGCGGCGCGACTGTCCTCCTGACCAGTCACTATCTGGAAGAGATCGAGGCGCTGTGCGATCGGGTCTTCGTTCTTCGCGGAGGGGTGATCAGCACCTCGGGAACTCCCGGAGAGTTGGCTCGATCGATCCCGTCGCCTCGTCGCTGCTCCTTCCGGCCGGCTTCCGGACGGAATGTCTCGCAACTCGGACTTTCCTTCGGGGAGGGCCTCGAGTCGCAGAGCGACGGCTACTGGGCCTGGAGCACCCCGACGCCGGCGGCGGACGTGCGTGAGCTCATGGAGCGTGCGCAACGGACCGGATTCGAGATCGAGGACCTCACAGTGGCGCCGGCGACCCTCCAGGCCGTGTACAGCGCACTCGTGGGTACGGACGCGGACTCCCACCAGGCCGCCCCCGCGCGGCACCATGCGGAACACTCTCGGCAGACCGAGGAGAAGCTCTCATGACGACAACGACGCAGCATCGCCGTCCGGCTCCAGCGCATTCGTCGCCGCGATCATTCATGATCACCATATCAGCCCAATTCAGACTTCAATGCCTGGGATTCTTCAGGAACTCCCGTTCGCTGTTCTTCACAGTGGCTTTCCCCATCGCGCTGGCTCTACTCTTTGGTATTGCCAATGAGCACGAGTCCATGCCGTTCCAGGGGACGAGCACGACGGTCGAGTACGCCAGTTGGACCGCCCTGGGGCTCAGTGCCTACGTCCTGCTCATGGGCGGTTTCGTCAAGGTCGCCGGCGATATCGCCTCGCAGCGCGAGTCCGGACTGCTCAAGCGCATCCGTCTGCGCGGCTCCTCGGATGCTGCTGTGCTGGCGGGCTACGTACTCGCGGGTCTGCTGGTCTCGATCGTGTGTCTCGTCCTCCTCCTGGCGGCCTCGGTCCTCTTCCTGAAACTTCCCGCACCCGTGCATCCCGGCGGCGTGATCCTGGTCGGATTGGGAGGTGCGATTCTATGCACCACCATCGGGCTCGCCTACTCCGCGTTCATCCCTTCGGCAGAGGCGTCCCAGATGCTTCTCCTCGTACCCACGCTGATCCTCATGTTCCTATCCGGCGTCTTCGAGCCCGACTGGCTGGTACCCGATACGCTGCGGGACATCGGCAGCTTCTTCCCGGTGCAGTACCTGGCCGACGCCGCCCGTTCGCAGTGGCTGGGGGTCGATCTCATTCATTCCACCATCAATGGGGACTCGGTGACCGTCGGCAGCGCTCAGGGGCTATCGATCCTCGTCGGACACGGCTTGTGGGTCTGCCTCGCCTGGTTCGTCGTCTCGCTTGTTGCAGCGGCTCGTTTCTTCCGCTGGGACGCCCGTGTGAGCCGTTGATGCCATGACGAACGCCGTAGCGAGCACCGAGGCGTTCTCCGAGAGCGACGACTTCGCGGTGATGCCGAATCCGCGTTACAGATACGTCGAACGGAACTCGGAGCGCAGTATCGCCGTCCTGGCCGATCATGATCTTCGTGAGATCAAGGGAGACGCCGCCCGGATTCTGCGGGCCTGTCTCACCGGCGAAATGCACGACCTGATCAGTGGTGACACAATGCCCCTGGCCGCCGCCTACGGTGCGGTGGAACTCCTCAGGCGCCTCGGTATTCTCGTCGACGAATACCCGGTCGCCCGGTTGGGCGACCGCTTCCCGGACGCATCGTCGTTCCCCCGACGAACTCACGTCATCGACCTGCTCGGATCGCAGGACCTTGTCGCAGCGCTCTCCCGCGCGCTCGTCGGTTTCCAACCGGGAATCAATGTCGACATCGTCCTGGTCGACGACTACAAGGCACGGGCCTGCCGGCGCGCCCTCGATGAGGCGGGAGCACGCGGCGATGCCGTCGCATTCGGTGCACTCGTCGACAACCGACTCTTCGTCGGACCGTTCGCGCCCGCGGGGTCGGGCGTCCTCGACGACCTGATCTTCGCGTTGCGTTTCAACGACAGGGCGGCGCAGATCGGCGGAAGCGTCCTGCGCTCTCCCCTGCCGCTGGATCGCATCCGAAAGACCGCCACCCCCTTCGCTCTCACCATGCGCGAGCAGCTGGACGAGTGGTTCACGAGAGGACACTGCCGAGCCGAAGAAGCCATTATTGAGTTGGTCGAGATCGGATCGGGTCGCAGGGTCCACCCTATTCGTCGTCAGCCGCACTCCCAGGATGTCGCGCCCGCGACAGAGGCGATTCCACTCGACCTGCGCACGAGAGGAACCGATGCCATCGGACGCTCCGTGTCCACCGCGGACTTCCTCGAGCGCAATGCGCACCTCCTGTCCGACGTCACCGGTGTGGTCCGCGAACTGGAGCGCCTCGATGATCCGAACGATCCGGACAGTCCGGCTCACGTCTACGTAGCGGGGCATAACTGGGCACTGCGCACAGATGATCCGGCCGTCCTGCGAAGGAGCCTGCGAGGCCAGTCGGGGGGCAAGGGCAGAACTGATGCGCAGGCCCGGGCCGGTGGACTGGCGGAAGCCGTCGAGCGGCACAGCGCCATCGCAGTGGGCCGAGAGCGCCGAAGGCGCGCCCGCTTCACCGATCTGCCTTCCGCTGTGCACCCGAACGCCGTCCAGCTGTTCTCCGATCGACAGTTCGCGAGTCGGGAGGAGCGGAACAGGGCCAACGACCTCTACAACTACATCCCCGAGCCCTTCGAGGAGAATGCACTGGTCGACTTCACGCCCGTGTGGAACCCGGTGGACGGATCCACGGCCTGGATGCTGACCGCACTGTGCTATTTCATGTTCCCGAACGCCGCGGCCTCCCCGGGCTCCGTGGATGGCGTAGGCCGGCGATTCGCCAGGGCCGACTCGAACGGGTACGCGGCCGGGGCCACCAGGGCGGACGCCGTCTTCCAGGGCCTCGCCGAGCTGATCGAGCGGGACGCCGTCGCGCTGTGGTGGTACAACCGCGTTCGCAGGCCCGCCGTCGACCTCGAATCCCTGGACGACGACTACCTCCGTTCCACTAAGCGATGGCTCGATACTCTGGAGCGGGACCTGTGGCTTCTGGATCTGACGACGGATATCGGGGTCCCCGTGGTGGGAGCGGTCAGCCCCGCCCGGGACGGGGGAGCCTGCGACCAGATCCTCCTCGGATTCGGAGCGCATACCGACGTCCGCCAGGCCGCGGTCAGGGCCGTCGCCGAGGTGCTGCAGTTCCGCGCGTCAATACCGCCGGAGGTCTGGCATCGGCCCGACGCCGGCCGGCCGTCGGGAGGCGAGGCCATCGAGTGGCTCACCCGTGCGAGACTCGCGCAGAACCCGCACCTGGTGCCCGACTCCTCCGCTGCGCGCGCCCCCGCGTGCAGTGGTTCATCGCCCACTGCCGAGTACCTGATAGAGCGGGTCACCAGCACCGGTACCCCCGTCTACCTCCTCGACGCGACGCGGGACGACGTCGGAGTACCCGTCGTCCGCGCGATCGCGCCAGGACTGCGTCCCTGGTGGTCCAGGCTCGCCGATGGCCGCCTCTACGAGGTGCCGGTCGCACTCGGCTGGCGGGAGACGAGGATGGAGGAGCAGGAGGCGAATCCGATTGCAATGTTCTTCTGATCCGGATGTCGTCCTTGAGGTGGAGAATCCCGATGGGGGAGAATGGCTGGATCTCAGAACTCTGGGTGAAGGCCTGACTCCCGCCGAGTACTCCATGCGCTACGGTCGGTTGACGCGCCTGGCCGGGACGGGGCGGGTCCGCTCCCGCATATCGGTTGGAGACGATGTCATTGCCACGGTCACGGGTCCGCACGCCCTGCTCGACAGCGCGCCGGACATCGACGCCTCCGGACTGGAAGCCAGCCCGGACGTCTACATGCGCCCCCGCCATGGCGCGTTCATCGTGGCATGCCTGTCGACGCGCGCCGTCGTTCATATGAGTTCTCCCGGGGCGTCGTACCTCATGGCCCCGGACTCCGCTCCCGAGGGTGTGCTGTCCGCCTTCACAGCGCTGAGACTGCTGGCACATGCGGGCGCGTCCACCGCCCTCACCGACCCCGCGGACGACTGGTGGTCCTTCGACGAGGCCCTGCCGCTGATCCGTTCTCGGGCCGGCACCCACGTGGGCGCGTACGGAGGAACCTACCGCCGGTCTAAAACGCACGGGGGCATGCCGACCGTTCGCAGGCCCGTCGTGCGCGCGGGCACCCGGGAGGAGACGGTGAACGTCGAGTACCCCGACGACGGGTTGAGCCTGTCAGCGGCACTCGGCGAACGCCGGAGCAGACGGGAGCACGCGGGTGACCCCGCTGAACTGTCCGACGTCGTACAGGTTCTGGCCCGCTCGGCCATCGGAGCAAGAATCGGCACGGGGCCCCAGGGCGAACACCTGTTCCGCTTCCCGTACCCCTGCGGCGGGTCGCTCGGTGAGCTGGACTTCGTCATCATCGCCAATCGCGGCTCGCACCATGGCGAGCCCCTGTCCGGCCGCGCCTTCGAATACTCCCCGCTCCGCTCGACCCTCAGCGAGCTGACCACGGATCCGGTCGGCGTGCGGGAGACGGTGCGCACATACTCGCAGATCGCCGGAGTGGCGGCCGATGAGCTGCAGTACGTGGTCGTGGTCCTCGCCGACGCCGCCCGAGTGCTGGCGAAGTACGAGTCGGTCGGTCCAGCGCTGATCCTCAAGCACGTCGGTGCCTGGATGCAGACCATGTACTTGTGCGCGGAGGACTCCGATCTCGGCGTGTGCGCCTTGGGAGGAGGCCCCGGAGACGTTCTGCCGCGCCTGTGCGGTGCCGACATCGACGACCCGACGCGCGCGGTGGCGGTCGGCGAGATGATCGTGGCCGGCCGCGCGGAATGAGCGGAGCATGACCGCCGCGCGAGTGCATCGTGACATGAACAGGATCCGCTCCTTTCCGCTGCGCAGCGCGCAGCAGGGCGGTTGAGGACGGTGCCGCGGCCGTGAGAGAGGATCGGGGTACAGGGAGGCGAAGGCGGACAGGAACATGGCGTGCTTGAGGCGCCGGAGTCCACCGAGGATGAGGTGCGCATCGTGAGTGGGTTCGGATGAG
>RBWB01581154.1_pt1 | contig 37457 bp, 29 predicted proteins | sample 2014201 | NCBI WGS metagenome assembly RBWB01 (sample SAMN10133834, study PRJNA383868) | Human oral metagenome, whole genome shotgun sequencing project. | isolation source: supragingival plaque isolated from 88 juvenile twins | host: Homo sapiens | place: Australia
TCGGGCCCCTCGTGCACAGGCGCCAACCCGCACCAGCGCAGCGGAACCCGAGCGCTCCGCGCTGTCCTCACAGCAGTACCGCCCGGTCGGCGAGTACCTGGACTTGTGCGCCGTGGGTCGTCCTCACAGCGATGCCTCCGCTTTCACAGCGATACCACACTTCGCAAGCGTTATAACACTTGCAAACTGACGGTATCCCTTTGAGAACTCGACTTCGCTTGTGGAACAGCCGCCACAGGAGCGACGGGCGAGGCGTCCCTTTAAATGCGTGGCATCGCTTGCAAAACGAACGGTGCTCGACCCCGGACCGGCCCATTTTTCAATACAGGCCTCCGCGAGAAGGGCACTTCCTGCCAGGCACAGCCCCGAGCGGGCCGATCAGTCGGCGCACAGCCCCGAGCGGGCCGATCAGTCGGCGCACAGCCCCGAGCGGCCGCCTCGCAGCACAGAGCTCCACCAAGGAGCAGGGCTCCCCGCGCTTGACAGCCCTGACCTGAGATGCGCAAGTGGCTGCCCCCGCCAGGGGAAAGGCTCCCCGCGCCCGACAGTACGGACCAATCAGTGTGCACAGATTCGAGTAGAAAGGGAAAGGCTCCCCGCGCCCGACGGCACAGGCCGGGCGCGACCGCGCGTAGACTGGAGGGATGCCCTCCTCCTCGTTCGCGCGCAGCATCGCCTCCCTCGACGACGACGACATCATCGCCTGCACCGGGGCCGCCGTGTGGGCGAGGGGCCTGGCCGCCTACAGGGCGGGCAAGGTCGTGGAGACCAAGTGGGAGGACGGGGACCGCCTGGTCGGCCGCGTCCGCGACGGGGCCCTCACCTACAAGACGCGGATCGTCCCCCAGCCCGCCAGGCCGGGCATCTCGTGCGCCTGCCCCATCGGAGTCGACTGCGCCCACGGGGTCGCCACCGTGATCGCCTGCCGCGAGGACCTGCGCGGGAGGGCCCTGGCGGAAGAGGCGCCGTGGAAGCGGGCCCTGGCCACGATGATCGGAACGGCGGCCTCCGGGGGCGAGCCCCTGGGGCTCCTCGTCGACGCCCACGACCCCTCGGCGCCGATCTGGCTCAAGCCGCTGCGCCGTGGCGCCAGGACGGCGTGGACGGACAAGCGCGCGGGCTGGCCGGACCTGACCAACACGCGGTGGGAGTCCGTGACCGAGGGGATCAACCCCACGCACCTGTCCCTGATGCGCGAGGCCTACCGGCGCTCCCGCGAGGGCGGCGCGTGGCGCTCGCGCGGCGAGGTGTCCCTGGAGTCCCTGGGGGACGGCGCCTTCGACTGGCTGCGCAGGCTCCAGCGGGCGGGGGTGGCGCTATGGGCGGGAATGGACCCCCTCACGCCGCTCGAGCTCGAGCACACGACCTGGGACGTCGACCTGGACGCCTCCCTGGGGCCGGATGCCCTGACACTGCGGGCTGTGGCCCGCGACGGCGACCGCGTCGAGCGCCTTCCCAGGATCGCGGTCGAACCCCGGCTGCTCGTCTCGAAGGGCGGCACGGCCCTGGCCAGGGTCAACGGCGTGTCCCTGCTGGACGCCCTGCCCGAGGGCGGCGCCGTGGACGTGCCCGTGGCGGACCTCGCGGAGTTCCGCGCCTCGTGGCTGCCCGGGCTGCGCAGGCGCGCCCACGTGGTCTCCCTCGACTCCACCTTCGCCGACGTGGAGGACGCCCGCGCGGCCATCGTCGCCACCGTTCGCCTCGAGGGCGGGGACCGCGTGGCGGTGCGGTGGTGGGCGGAGTACGACTTCGGCGCCGCCCCCTCGCGCGTCCCCCTGGCCGGGGCCATGGCCTCGGACCCCGGCCTCGCCTCGCGCGCGGAGCGGATCGACGCCCTGGGCGCCCCGCTCAGTGAGGACGGGCTGTGGCGGCCGGTGCCCTCCACGGCGCGGATACCCGCGTGGAGGGCGCCCGCCTTCCTGGACGCGGCCGTGGGGGCCCTGGCCGACGCCGGCGTCGTGTGGGACATCGCCGACGAGGTGCGCCGCATCAGAGTGGACGACGACGGCATGAGGGTCACCGCGGTGGTCGACGACTCCGGTACGGACTGGTTCGGCCTGCGCCTGGAGGTCACGGTCGCGGGGGCCGCCATCGCCATGGAGGACGTCCTGGCCGCCCTGGCCAGGGGCGAGGACCACGTCCTGGTCGACGGGACGTGGGTCGCCCTGGACGGGGAGCGCGTCGAGCGCCTGCGGGCGCTGCTGGCCGAGGCGGCGGTGCTCACGGACTCCGATGCGGGCTCCCCGCGCATCAGCGCCGCCCAGGCCGGGCTGTGGGGAGCGCTCTCCGAGTCCGCGGACCACGTCCGCGCCAGCGAGCGGTGGAGGCGGGCCGTCGGCCTCCTCCTGGACGGGACCGACGGCCCCTCCGGCGCGGGCCTGGCCGTCTCGCCCGCCCTCACCGCACGGCTGCGCCCCTACCAGCGGGCGGGGCACGACTGGCTGACGGCGCGCGCCGGGGCCGGGCTGGGCGGCGTGCTGGCCGACGACATGGGCCTGGGCAAGACCGTGCAACTGCTGAGCGCGGTCCACTCCCTGCGCGACGCCGATCCGGAGGCGCCGCCGGTCCTCGTCGTCGCCCCCACCTCCGTGCTGGGCGCCTGGGAGGAAGAGGCGCGGCGCTTCGCCCCGGACCTGGACGCGCGCGTCGTCGCGGGCACCGCCAGGAGGCGCGGCACGAGCGTCGCCGAGGAGTGCGCGGGCGCCCACCTGGTCATCACCTCCTACACGATCGCACGCCTCGAGGCCGGTCAGTGGGCGGCCCAGGAGTTCTCGGGACTGGTCGTCGACGAGGCGCAGACGGTGAAGAACCCGCGCACCGCGGTCCACGCCGCCCTGGCAGCGGTCCGGGCCCCCTGGTGCTTCGCGGTGACGGGAACGCCCGTGGAGAACTCGGTCGCCGACCTGTGGTCGGTGCTCGCCCTGGCGTGCCCCGGGCTGCTGCCCCGGTGGGAGGTGTTCAACGAGCGCATCCGCAAGCCGGTCGAATCGGGGCGGGACCCCGCGGCCCTCGACCGGCTGCGCAGGCTGATCGCGCCCTTCGTGCTGCGCCGGACCAAGGAGGAGGTCGCCCCCGACCTGCCCGACAAGGTCGAGACGCTCGCCCGCGTGGAGCTGGGGGAGGAGCACAGGCACATCTACGAGCAGCACCTCACCCGCGAGCGCGCGAGGGCCCTGTCCCTCATGGAGGACTTCCCCCGCAACCGGATGGACGTCCTGGCGTCGATCACGCGGCTGCGGCAGCTGGCCCTGGACCCGGCCCTGGTGGACGGCGCCTACGCGCACGTGGGCTCGGCCAAGACCGAGTACCTGGTGGGCCAGCTCGTCCAGATCGTGCCCCGCGGGCACCAGGCCCTGGTCTTCAGCCAGTTCACGTCCTTCCTGGCGCGCATACGCCGCGCCCTGGAGCGCAGGGGCATCACGGTGGCGCAACTGGACGGGGCGACGCGCGGCAGGGCCCGCGTCATCGAGCGCTTCCGCAGCGGCGCAGCCTCGGTCTTCCTCATCTCCCTCAAGGCCGGGGGGACGGGGCTGACGCTCACCGAGGCGGACTACGTGTACGTCATGGACCCGTGGTGGAACCCCGCGGCCGAGGCGCAGGCGGTGGACCGGGCGCACAGGATCGGCCAGTCGAAGAAGGTCAATGTGTACCGCCTGGTCGCCGACGACACGATCGAGGCGAAGGTGGTGGAGCTGCAGGACCGCAAGCGGCGCCTGGTGTCCAAGGTGGTCGATGGCGCGGCGGCGGGCGCTTCCCTGGGCGCCGAGGACTTGCGCGCCCTGCTGGAGTAGGGTGGCGGTGTCCGCCGGGCGCGGCGGCGGAGGACGTGAGGAGGACTGCGTGGACGATGTCGAGGTGCTGGAGGGCGTGGACGGCGACGGCGCGGAGGCCCTGTGCGGTTGGGTGAACGCGCGCGGCGCGGCCTTCCTCGAGCAGTGGGCGGGCCCGGCCCTGTCCTTCCCACTGACCCGCGGGCGCGTGGCCGCCCTGGAGGGCCTCCACTCGATCCGCTGCGGGGGCGCGTTCGTCGGCGTTGTGCAGTGGATGTCCACCGACGGGGGAGAGGCCCACATCGGGCGCTTCATCATCGACCCGGCCAGGACCGGGCGCGGCCTGGGCCGCAGGGCGCTGGAGGCCTTCCTCCGGATCGTGTTCGCCGACGAGCGCGTCTCCACCGTGTCGCTGTCGGTCTACGAGGACAACGCCGGCGCCAGGGCGCTGTACGGGAGAATGGGGTTCAGGGTGCGCGGCGCGCGCGAGGGAGCCAGGCGGGCGCTCAGGATGGAGCTGGCGCGGGGCGGGGCGGAGCCGACGCTCCCCGAGTAGCCCCCGCGGGGCCACGCCCCATGCCCTGCGCCGCGCCCGCCGGCCCGGCGGCGCTCTGGAGCGGCCGCCGCCCTCACCCCATGCCGGGCAGCACGGCCGCCTTCAGGCCGCGCCTGCGGCGCACCGCGTCGAAGGCCGCGTGGACGTCGCCCAGGGCGAAGCGGTGGGTGACGAGCCCTCCCAGGTCCAGGGCCCCCGACGACAGCAGGCGCACCGCCTCGGCGTAATCGGCGTGGGTGGCGTTCGCCGAGCCGAGGACGGCGAGTTCGCGGTAGTGGACCAGGTTGGGGTCGATGGTGGCCGACGCCCCGGCGCTGAACCCCGCGAAGTAGGACACGCGGGCGCCGACGGCGGCGAGCTCCAGCGACACCCCCGCAAGCTCCGGGGCGCCGACGGCCACGATGACGGCGTCGGCCCCGCGGCCCCCGGTGAGGCGGCGCGCCTCGGCGACCAGTTCCGCGCCGGTGGCGGCGGTCGCGTGGGCGGCCCCGAAGCGCAGGGCCGGCTCGAGCCTGGCGGGCCTGCCCGAGGCGATGACCCTGGCCCCCGCGCGGGCGGCGAGGGCGCAGTGGATGAGCCCGATGGGCCCGGTGCCCAGGACGGCCACGGTGTCCCCGGCTCCGATGCCGAGGCGGGCGTGGGCGCGCAGGCAGCACGAGAGCGGCTCTGCGAGGGCGAGCAGCGCCGGGTCGGTCTCCCGTTCCACCGCGACGACGCACTGGGCGACGGCAGGGGCGGGGACCAGCAGGTAGTCGGCCAGGCCCCCGTCGACGGTGGTGCCGAACAGGCGCATGTTCTCGCAGACGTTGGCGCGCCCACAGGCGCAGGGGCCGCACGACCCGCACACCCATTCGGGGGCGAGGCCCACCTGGGCCCCGACTGCGGGGGCGCCGGCTCCCAGACCCCCGCCGAGGGCCGCGACCCTGCCCGCGACCTCGTGGCCGAGGACGACGCCCGGAGTCACTCCGCGCGTCTTCGCGCCCGATTCGATGCGCAAGTCGGTGCCGCAGATCGTCGTGGCCTCGACGGCCAGGAGGACCTCGCCGGGACCGGGTTCGGGGACCGGCCGTGTCGTCAGGGCCAGCGAGCCCGGTGATCCGAGCGCGGCCGCGCGCATGGTTGCCATGGGGACAGGGTACGCCACGGCACGCGGGCGGCCCGCCTCGCGAATCGAACACCTGTTCGATATCCTGGCGTGGTGAGTGGAACCCGGCCCCGTTACGCGGAACTGCACGCGCACAGCGCCTTCACCTTCCTCGACGGGACGTGCGAGCCCGCCGAGATGGTGCGGGCCGCCCAGGGCCTCGGCCTCGAGGCCCTCGCGGTGCTCGACGTGGACGGCATGCACTCCGCTGTGCGCACGACCATGGCGGCGCGCGAGGCCGGCCTGCCCATCGTCCACGGCTCCGAGCTCACCATCGACGCCTCGTCGCTGCGCCCGGTGCTGCCCGGCGCCGGCGGGCGGGGCTGGGGACTGCGCCCCGGCGCCCACGACCCCGGGGTGCGGCTGCCCGTGCTGGCGGCCTCCCCGCAGGGGTACTCCGCCCTGGTCTCGGCGATGAGCGACCACGCGCTGTCACGGCCCGGACGGCGCGGCAGCAGCCATCGGCTGGACGACTTGTCCGGGCGCGCCCGGGACTGGCTGGTCCTCACCGGATCGGGCCGGGGCCCGCTGCGCCGCGCCCTGCGCTCCCACGGCACTGCCGGGGCCAGGCGCGTCCTCGACTCCCTCGTGGACCTCTTCGGGCGCGACGCCGTCGTGGTGGAGGTGCAGCGCAGGGCCGGGGACGGCCCCGAGGAGGCCGACGCCCTGGCCGGCCTGGCGCGCACACGGGGCCTGCGCCTCGTGGCGACGACGGGGGCGCGCATGGCGGGCCCCGCCTCGCAGGCCCTGGGGGACGTGCTGGCGGCGGCGCGGCTGGGCATGGGCCTCGACGAGGCGGAGGGGCACCTGGCGGCGTCGCGGTCCTTCCTGCGCGGCCCGGAGGAGATGGCCCTCATCCACGCCGACCACCCCGGGGCGGTGGCGGCCAGCGCCGACATCGCGCGGGAGGCGGCCTTCGACCTGCGCCTGGTGGCGCCGCGCCTGCCGCGCACGCGCGTGCCGGGCGGACACACCCCCGACTCGTGGCTGGCGCGCCTGGCGCACGAGGGCGCCCGCGAGCGCTACGGGGACCGCGGGGAGTCGCCGGGGGCGTGGCGGACCATCGACCACGAGCTGGAGGTCATCGCCTCACTGGGCTTCGCCGGGTACTTCCTCATCGTCAAGGAGATCGTGGACTTCTGCTCCGCGCGGGGGATCCTCTGCCAGGGAAGGGGGTCGGCCGCGAACTCCGCAGTGTGCTACTGCCTGGGGATCACCGCGGTCGACGCCGTGCGCCACCAGCTGCTCTTCGAGCGCTTCCTCTCGTCGGCCAGGTCCGGCCCGCCCGACATCGACATCGACATCGAGTCGGGCAGGCGCGAGGAGGTCATCCAGCACGTGTACGACGCCTACGGCCGCCACAGGGCAGCGCAAGTCGCGAACGTCATCACGTACCGCCCGCGCTCGGCGATCCGCGACGCCGCGCGGGCGCTGGGCCACTCCCAGGGGCAGGCGGCCGCGTGGTCGAGGGGCGAGGCGCAGGCGCCGCCCCTGGTGGCCCGGGCGGCGGAGGCCCTGGCGGGGCTGCCCCGCCACATGGGCATCCACCCGGGGGGCATGGTGCTCACCGACCAGCCCGTCTCCAGCGTCTGCCCCATCAGCTGGGGGTCCGCGCCGGGCCGCAGCGTGCTGCAGTGGGACAAGGAGGACTGCGAGGACGCGGGCCTGGTGAAGTTCGACCTGCTGGGGCTGGGGATGCTCTCGGCCCTGCGCCTGGCCTTCGACCGCCTGGCCGGCGCCCCGGAGGGAGAGCCGTGGGGGCGCAGGAGCGCGCCCCTGCTGGGGAGGCGGGGGCTCCCCATCGGACTGCACACCCTGCCCCAGGAGGATCCCGGGGTCTACGACCTGCTGTGCGCGGCGGACACGGTCGGCGTCTTCCAAGTGGAGTCGCGGGCGCAGATGAGCACCCTCCCCAGGCTCAAGCCCCGCTGCTTCTACGACATCGTCGTGGAGGTGGCGCTCATCCGCCCCGGGCCCATCCAGGGCGGATCCGTCAACCCCTTCCTGCGCAGGCGCGCCGGCGAGGAGGAGGTCTCCTACCTGCACCCCCTGCTCGAGCCCGCGCTGGCCAAGACCCTGGGCGTTCCCCTCTTCCAGGAGCAGCTCATGCGGATCGCGGCCGACGCCGCGGGCTTCACCCCGGCGCAGGCGGACCGCCTGCGCCGGGCCCTCGGGGCGAAACGGGGCGTCGAGCGCGTGGAGGGGCTGCGCCCGGCCCTGATGGAGGGGATGGGGAGGCGCGGGATCGACGCGGCGACGGGCGCGGCCATCGTCGAGCAGCTGAAGGGCTTCGCGGACTTCGGCTTCCCCGAGTCCCACGCCTTCTCCTTCGCGCACATCGTCTACGCCTCCGCGTGGCTCAAGCTGCGCGCCCCCGAGCACTTCTACGCGGCCCTCCTGGCCTGCCAGCCGATGGGCTTCTACTCGCCCTCCTCCCTGGTGCACGACGCGCGCCGCCACGGGGTGCGCGTGGCCCCGCCCGACGTCAACCACTCGCGCGTGGGGGCGGTCGTGGAGGAGGCGGACGAGGGGGAGGGGGGAGTCCCGCGGGCGCCGGAGCCCGTCCCGCAGGCCGTCCCCCTCGACGTCGACCCCCGCCTGGCCGTGCGCATCGGCCTGGGCTCCATCGCGGGCCTGGGCGCGGCGGCCGAGCGCACCGCCACCGCCAGGGGGGAGGGCCCCTACTCGTCGGTGGGCGACCTGGCCCGGCGGGCCCGGCTGGGCGAGAAGGACCTCGAGCGCCTCGCCCATGCGGGCGCGCTCGCCTCCCTGGGCGCCTCCCGGCGGGAGGGCATGTGGTCGGCCGGGGCACTGGGAGCACCCCGGGGGCCCGTGGGGGCGGACGGGGGATGGCAGCCCGCCCTGCCGGGGATCGACCCCGCCCCGGCGCCGGACCTGCCCGCCATGGACGCCGTCGAGGAGCTGCGCGCCGACACCGAGTCCACCGGCCTGACCACCGGGGACCACCCATTCGCCCTCGTCCGGGCCCACCTGGATCCCGGCGCCCTCCCCGTCTCCGCCCTCCACGGCTGCGACGACGGCGCCATCGTGTCCGTCGCGGGCCTCATCACCCACCGGCAGAGGCCCCCGACTGCGGCGGGGACCGTCTTCCTCACATTGGAGGACGAGAGCGGGATGGTCAACGTCACGTGCGCGGCGGGCATGTGGGCGGCCCACCGCGCCGCCGCCCTGCGCGCCCGCGCCGTCGAGGTCCGCGGGCGCCTCGAGCGCCGCGACGGGGCCGTGGGCGTGCGCGCCCACTCCCTGCGGGAGGTCGCCGCCCCCGTCGCCGCCCGGTCCCGCGACTTCCGCTAGACCGGGCCCCCGCCCAGGCACAGGGCGGCCAGCTCCTCCATGGTCTCCACCCGCCAGTCCGCCTCGTCCAGGCCGCCCTCGGTGGCGTACCCCCAGCCGACCCCGATGACCGGCAGCCCGGCCTCGTGGGCGCCGCGCACGTCCCACACGGAGTCGCCCACCATGACGGGGCGCGACACGTCCGCCCCGAGGCCGGCCAAGCGCTCCAGCGCCTCGTGGATCACCGTGGTCTTCGTCGACTCCGGGTCCGGCGTCGCCCCGGCGACGACGTCGAAGTACTCCATGAACCCCAGGTGCTCGAACTGGGCGAGCGCCATCGGCGCCTGCTTCGACGTCGCCGTCGCCAGGGCCACGCCCGCGCTCCTCAGTGCGGCGAAGAGGCCCTCGATCCCGTCGAAGGGGCGCGGCTCCAGGAAGCAGTGGGAGTAGAGGTCCCGGTACGTGGCGACGAGGCGCTCAAGCAGGGGCGGGGCGTAACCCAGGTCCCCGAAGGAGTACCGCAGGGGCGGGCCCACGTAGGCGCGCAGGCGCTCCCGCTCCGGGACGGGCAGGTCGAAGGATCTCAGGGTTTGTTCGAACACACCGACGACCGCGGGCGCGGAGTCCACCACCGTTCCGTCCACGTCGAAAAGGGCGCAGCTGAATGTGGTTCCCATGAACACCGCCTCGGTAGGTTGAGTGCTTTCCGCGTCACTATCGCCTATTATTCCCGAAAGGGGCGGACCGCCGCACCAGCGCGCCGCGCACCGAATGGAGGAGATGTGGACGACCGACCGGGACTCAACCCGATCACGGACCCGGGCAACGACCGCGCCGCAGCCTGGCGCGTGTTCTTCGAGGCCTCCGGGCGCCTCCAGGGGATCCTCGAGACGCGCCTCAAGCGCACCTTCGGCGTGACGATGCCCGACTACAACATCCTCCTTGCCCTGTGGGAGGCCCCCAAGCACCGACTCCGCATGGGGGAGCTGGCCGACAAGGTCGTCTACTCGCCCTCCCGCGTCACCTACCTGGTGTCGAACCTCTCACGCGACGGCTGGGTCGAGCGCGTCCCCTCGGCCATCGACCGGCGCGGCTACGACGCGTGCCTGACCACCCAGGGCGTCGAAACGGTCCTGGCCGCCACGGAACTGCACCAGCAGACGGTGCGCGAGTACCTGCTGGACGGCATGACCGACGACGACATCGGGGCCATCGTCAAAGTGTTCTCCACGCTGGACTCGCGCCTCAAGGGCTTCTCCGCGCGCGAGCGCAAGCGCAGGCGCTGAGGCCCCCGAGGCCGACCCGGCCCGATTGGCGCGGTGCGGAACAACCGTGTTAGAGTTCTTCTCGCTTGCGGACGACACGTCGTCCGGGCCGCCTGCGCGGGTGGCGGAATAGGCAGACGCGCTAGCTTGAGGTGCTAGTCCTCATTTTACGAGGGTGGGGGTTCAAGTCCCCCTCCGCGCACGAGAAGAGTGCCCCGGGGCCGGAAGGCTCCGGGGCTTTCCCGTAGAGCAGTGGGCGCGGCCCGGAGGGAGTGCGGATGCGCATCGACATGTGGATGGACACCGCCTGCCCGTGGTGCTACCTGGGGCTGCGCCACCTGCGCGCCGCCCTGTCCGCCTTCCCCCATGGCGACCAGGTCGAGGTCGTCCTGCGGGCCCACGTGCTCGAACCCGACCTGGAGGGCCCCGTCGACACGCCCCGCGCCGCCCACCTCGCCCGGACCACGGGGATGGAGCCGGAGGCGGTCGCCGAGGAGGACGAGCGCCTGCGCGCCCTTGGGCGCGCCGAGGGTGTCGTCTTCGACTTCGAGTCCCTCGTAGTGGCACCCACCTCCCGGGCACACCGCCTCATCGCCGCGGCGGGGGAGGCCGACATCGACGCGGGCACCACAACGGGGCCGGGCACCGCCCACCTCAAAGCCGCCGAGGCCATTATGCGGGCGCACTTCGAGATGGGGCTCGACGTGTCCGACCCCGACGTGCTCATCGGCTGCGCCCAGGACATCGGGCTCGGCGCCGCAGTCGCGGCGGGGGCCCTGGCGGACGGGCGCTGGGCCTCCCAGGTCTACTCCGACCACCAGATGGGCGTGGGCATGGGGGTCGACGCGCTCCCCACCTACATCCTCGGCTCGCGCTTCGTCGTCCAGGACCGCCTGAGCGCGACAGCCATGGCCAACGTGCTCACGACCGCGTGGGCGCACTCGCGAGAGGACGGACGATGAGAGCGATCGAACCGCTGACCGTGCCCGGGCCCGGGATAGAGCTGGTCCCGATGGGGGAGGAGTTCATCGACCCGATGACGGCCGTCCTCCAGGACCGCGCGTACTCGCGCTTCACCACGATCCCGTGGCCCTTCGAGCGCTCGATGGCCGAGGCGAACGTCGCCGCCGCCGCGGGGAGCTGGGAGCGGGGCGGCTGCGACTGGGCGATCGTGGGGGAGGGGACCGGGGAGTTCCTCGGCAGGATCGAGCTGCGCCCCGCCGCCCTCATCCCGGACTGCCTCGAACTGGGGTACTTCACCGCCAAGGACCACTGGGGCCAGGGAGTGATGACCAGGGCCGTCGCCCTCGCCCTCGACACCGCCTTCACGGCCATGGGCGCCACCCGCGTCCAGTGGTACGGCGACGAGGGCAACTGGGGGTCGTGGAAGGCGGTGTGGCGCAACGGGCTGCGCCGCGAGGGCGTCCAGAGGCGCGCGGGGAGGCGGCTGTGGGCGGCGGGCGTCCTCGCCACGGACCCGCGCGAGCCCGACACCCCGTGGGACGGGCCCGGCGCCGGGGCGCCCGCGGCCCTGGACCCCGGGCGGCCCATGGGCCTGGTCCGCCAGTTCCACCAGACGTACTCGGTGCCCGACCGCCTCGCCGAGCACGCGGCGCCCACCCTGGACTACGAGCGCCTCGGCATGCGGGTCGCACTGGTCAGCGAGGAGTACGCCGAGCTCATCGGCGCCGTCTACGGCCCCGCCGCCCGCTCCCTGGTCGAGGAGGCCGCCCGGGCCGCCGCGGACGCCGACGAGGGGGTCCGCGACGTGGTGGAGGCCGCCGACGCCCTGGCCGACTTGGTCTACGTGGCCTACGGGATGGCCGTCGAGTCCGGCATCGACCTGGACCGGGTCCTCGCCGAGGTCCAGGCCTCGAACCTGTCCAAACTCATGCCCGACGGCACGGTGCGCCTGCGCGGGGACGGCAAGGTCCTCAAGGGCCCCGGCTTCTTCCCGCCCGACGTGCGCCGCGCCCTGGGACTGGGCGGCGGCGCCGGCTGACGCGCCCTCGGCCGCCGACGGGGCCCTCCGGGCGCCTGGCGGCTCCGCGCCCCTGGCGGGCACGGCGCGGGGTCCCAGGCGGGACCGGGTCCGCCATGACACAATGGTCACGGCCCGAACGAAGGAGGATGGTCATGGCACGCGTTGCGGTCATCGGCGGCGGATACGGCGGCGTCACAGTCGCGAAGGGACTCGACCCCCTGGCGGACGTGGTCCTGATCGAGCAGAAGGACCAGTTCGTGCACCACGCCGCGGCCCTGCGCGCGGCGGTCGACTCCGTGTGGGAGCAGTCGATCTTCATGCCCTACACGAACCTCCTGTCCCATGGGGAGGTCGTCAAGGGGACCGTGTCGAAGGTCGAGGGCACGACCGTCCACGTCTTCGGGCGCGAGCCCATCGAGGCGGACTACGTGGTGCTCGCGACCGGTTCGAGCTACCCCTTCCCCGCCAAGTACTCCTCCTACAAGTCCGGCGTGGCCAAGGCCCGCCTCGAGCAGCTGCACGAGAACCTGGGGCGCGCGCGCTCGGCGATGGTCGTCGGCGGCGGCACCGTGGGCATCGAGTTGACCGGCGAGCTCGCCAACGCCTTCCCCGACCTGGAGATCACCATCGTCGAGAAGGGCGACGAGATCCTGTCCACGCCCGGCTACTCCCCGGGCCTGCGCGCCGAGATCAGCGAGCAGCTGGCGCAGCTGGGGGTCCGCGTCATCACCGGATCCGAACTGGCCTACCTGCCCCCGCAGAACGTGGGCGACCTGGCGCACTTCATGGTCGAGACGAAGAACGGCGACGCCATCGAGGGCGATATCTGGTTCCAGTGCTACGGCGCGCGCCCCGTGACGGGGTTCCTGTCGGGCACCGCCTTCGAGCCGCTGCTGCACCCCAACGGCACCATCGCCGTCGAGCCGACCCTGCGGGTCAAGGGCCATGACAACGTCTACGCCGTCGGGGACATCACCGACGTCCGCGAGTCCAAGCGCGCCGACGCCGCGCGCCAGCAGGCCCGCGTGGTCATCGCGAACATCTCCGCCCAGCTGGAGGGGGAGGACCCCGACACCACCTACGAGCCCACGAAGGAATGGGTGATCCTGCCCCTGGGCCCCACGATGGGGGCCTCCCAGCTGCTCGACTCCGACGGCGCGGTGCGCATCCTCGGCGCGGAGCAGACCGCGGAGATCAAGGGCACCGACCTGATGGTCTCCGTTATCCGTTCGCAACTCAACCTGCCATGACGGCGGGCCGCAGCCAGTAGGATTGACACCATGACAACGGATCCTCGACGCGCCCTCACGAGGCTGCTCAACGCGTTCGAAAACCACTTCGACATCGCCCGGGACGGCGGGGAAGTGGACGAGGACGCCCTGGTGGCCGCCGAGGAGGCGCTGCGCGACGCGTTCTTCACCTACGACGACCAGCTCTTCACCCGCTACGGCGTCGAACTGCCCTTCGACCTGCTCGACGACGAAGACGACTACGACGACGAGTTCGACGACGATGACGACCTGGAGGACGACGACTTCGTGGACGTCGACGACTGACGGATCCGCGCGGCCCGTCGGCCGCGCCTTCAGCGGCGGGCCCCCCCCCGGGGGCGCCCGCTATCGCGTCCCCTGGCGCGCGCGGCCGGGGCGCCGCGTCCTGCGCCGTGTTGAGCCGGCGCGGTCCGCCGCGGAACCGCCTCCCCAGCGCGCCGAACCCGGCGGCCCCGCCGGGGGCGGATCCGCGCCGCGCCCCGCTCACCTCCTGCGGCGCTCGCGCACCCGCACGGAGATGCGGATGGGCGTGCCCGCGAAACCGAAGGCCTCGCGCAGGCGCCGCTCGATGAAGCGCCGGTACCCAGGATCCAGGAAGCCCGTCGTGAACAGGACGAAACGGGGGGGCTTGGAGGAGGCCTGCGTGCCGAAGAGGATGCGCGGCTGCTTCCCGCCCCGCAGCGGGTGCGGGTGGGCGGCCACCAGCTGCCCGAGGAACGCGTTGAGGTGCCCGGTGGGGATGCGCGTCTGCCAGCCCTCCAGGGCCGTGTCCAGGGCCCGCACGATCCGGTTCGTGTGCCACCCGGTCCTGGCCGCCAGGTTGATGCGCGGGGCCCACTGTATCTGCACGAGGTCCCGCTCCAGCTCGCCGCGGAGCGCGCGCTGGCGCTCCTCGTCGACCAGGTCCCACTTGTTCGTGACGACCACCAGGGCGCGCCCGGCGTCGATGACCTGCTGGACGACGCGCACGTCCTGCTCGGTGAGGGGCTCGGAGCCGTCGATGAGGACCAGGGCGACCTCGGCCTTCTCGATGGCCGCCTGCGTGCGGATGGAGGCGTAGTAGTCCGCGCCCGTCGTGCGGTGCGTCTTGCGGCGGATCCCGGCGGTGTCGACGAACCACCAGGGGCGCCCGTCGAGCTCGATGAGCTCGTCGACCGGATCGCGGGTGGTGCCGGCCAGCTCGTTGACGACGACGCGCGAGGACCCGGCCAGCGCGTTGAGCAACGACGACTTGCCGACGTTGGGCCGCCCCACCAGGGCGACGCGCCTGGGCCCGCCCGAGGGCGGGGCGGGGGCGTGCGCCGACTCGTCGGGCAGTACGGCGGCGACGGCGTCGAGCAGGTCCCCCACGCCCCGCCCGTGCAGCGCGGACACCGGGTGGGGCTCGCCCATGCCCAGCCCCCACAGGTAGGCGGCGTCCGCCTCCTGCACCGCGGAGTCGACCTTGTTGGCCGCCAGGACCACGGGCTTGCGCTTCGCGCGCAGCATCGTGACGATCCTCTCGTCCGATGCGGTGACTCCGACGGTGGCGTCCAGCACCAGCACGACCGCGTCGGCCAGGTCGACGGCCGTCTCCGCCTGCTCGGCGACCGACCGGTCCAGGCCCTTGACGTCGACTTCCCAGCCGCCCGTGTCCACGAGGGTGAAGTCGCGGCCCGCCCACTCGGCGGGGTAGGAGACGCGGTCGCGGGTGACGCCCGGAGTGTCCTGGACGACCGCCTCGCGCCTGCCGAGGACGCGGTTGACCAGCGTCGATTTCCCGACGTTGGGCCGCCCGACGACGGCGAGGACCGGGAGCCCTGGCCGGGTGCCCGCGTCGTCGTCCTCCGACGGGGGGGAGTCGAGCAGCGCCAGGTCCTCCTCGTCCAGTTCGAACTGGTCGAGGGAGGCGCGCATCGCCCGCGCGCGGGCCTCGTCGTCCTGCCCGCCGCCCTCCCCGGGCGCGGCCGGGGCGCCGTCCGCTTCGGTTCCGTGAATGGGGTAGTGGTCGCTCACCGGCCCAGTTTACGTGGAAAACCCGCCCCGGGCGCGGGGCGCGGCAACGGCGCGCCGCCTCACACGTGGGAGCGCAGGTCGCACTCGAGCACCTCGCGGGCGACGGGCACGTCGTTGTAGCGGTGCTTGATGCCCTCGACCTCCTGGTACCACTCCGCGCCCTTGCCGGTGATGATCACCGTGTCGCCAGGCTGCGCGGCCAGGATCGCGCGGCGCACGGCGTCCCGCCTGCACGTCACCACCTCGGTGACGTCGGCCATGGAGGGCCGCTGGGAGGCGATGCCCCTGAGCAGGTAGTCGCGGATCGACTGGGGGTCCTCGGTGCGCGGGTTCTCGTCGGTGACCCACAGGACGTCCGCCCCCGCCGCGGCGATCCCGGCCAGGTGCTCGCGCTTGGAGGCGTCGCGGTCCCCGTCGGTGCCGAACACGATGTGCAGCCGCCCGGCGGTGAGCTCGCGCGTGGAGCGCAGGGTCCACTCCAGCGCCTCCGGGGTGTGCGCGTAATCGACGACCACCAGCGGCTGGTTGCCGGGGACGGGGTTGACCTTCTCCATCCGCCCCGGGATCTGGGGGGCGGCCTCCAGCGCGCGCAGCGCCCCGTCGAGGGGGACGCCCGCGGCCACGGCGGACACCAGGGCGACGGCGGTGTTCTGGACGTTGACCTCGCCCAGGATCGGCATGCGGACCTCGTGGCCCGTCCCGTCCGGGTCCACCAGGGTGAAGACGGTGCGGCCGATGGAGGGGTCGGGGTGGGCGGCGCGCACGCGCCAGTGCGCGGGGGCGTCCGTCAGGGCCGACACGGTCGTGACGGGGATCGGGGCGGAGGCGGCGAGGCGCCGGCCCCACTCGTCGTCGACGCACACGACTGCGCGCTTGGCGTGCTCGGGGGTGAACAGCAGGGCCTTCGCGTTGAAGTAGCCCTCCATGTCCCCGTAGTAGTCCAAGTGGTCGTGCTGCAGGTTCGTGAAGGCGGCGACGTCGAAGACGACGCCGTCGACGCGGTGCAGGCTCAGGGCGTGCGCGGAGGTCTCGATGACCGCCGCCCCCTCCCCGCACTCGCGGGCCAGGGCCAGGAAGCGCTGGACGACGGGGGACTCGGCGGTGGTGCGCTCGGCCTCGAAGGACACCGGCCCCACCCGGGTCTCCACCGTGCCGCACAGCGCGGCCCGCGGGTGGACGGCCGCCAGGGCGGCGCGCATCAGGTAGGAGGTCGTGGTCTTGCCGTTGGTGCCCGTCACCGCCAGGGTCACGAGGTCGCGGGCGGGGTGGCCGTAGACGGCGGCGGCCAGGGCAGCCACGTGGGAGCGCGGGTCGTCGACGACGACGACCGGCAGCCCCAGCCCCTCGGAGACGGCCCGGCTGGCCCCGGCGGCGTCGGTGAGGACCGCGACGGCCCCCGCCTCCTTCGCGGCGCGGGCGAAGCGGATCCCGTGCTGGGACAGGCCGGGGATCGCGACGAAGAGCCACTGGGGCTCGCAGTCGTCGGAGGAGACGGTGACGCCCGCGATCCGCGTGCCCAGGTCCGCCCAGGCGGTCTCGGCGCCGTCGGGGCCGTAGGCGGCGCGCACGGCGGAGCCGGGGAGGACACTGGTCAGGGGCACGGCGGGGGTGGAGGGGCGGATGTCTGTCACGGAGCTCATGGCCACCACTCTAGTGCCTATCGCGGACGGTAAACGTGTCGCGATGCCCTGGCGCTGCGCCCTGGGCATTAGAATGGGGACATGCAGATCCTGTCACGCAACGAAGCATCTGACCGAAGTGGGAACATTGAGCTCTCCTCCGTCGACGTCACGGTGGATGTCTCCGGCGCGCCGGAACTCGCCCGCGAGGACTACCCCGTCACATCGCGCCTCGCGCTCACCACCGCCGCCCCCCGCCTGTTCATCGACGTGGCCGGCCGGGTGGACGCCGTGCGGATCGACGGGGAGGACCGCGCCTTCACCGCGGAGGAGGACCGCGTCTGGATCGACGGCGTCCCCACGGGCGCCCCCGTCGAGATCGAGGTCGACGCCCGCTGCCGGTACTCGCGCACGGGCGAGGGGCTCCACCGCTACCAGGACCCCGAGGACGGGCTGGTCTACCTGTACACGCAGTTCGAGCCCAACGACGCCCACAGGGCGTGGCCCTGCATCGACCAGCCCGACGTCAAGCCCCGGTGGACCTTCCACGTCACCGCCCCGGCGGGGTGGGTCGTCTCCTCCAACGGGCCCCTGGACGCCTCCGAGGAGCTGCCCGGGGCCCCGGACTCGGTGCGCCACGACTTCGGGACGACACCGCCCCTGTCCAGCTACATCACAGCCCTCGTCGCGGGCCCGTGGGCGGTCGTCGACGGCGGCCACTGGCAGGGCGGCGCGGCCGACGGCGGGCACGCGGACCTGCGACTGCGGCTCATGTGCCGCAAGGCGCTGGAGCCCTTCATCGACTCCGACGACATCCTGGAGGTGACCCGCGCGGGCCTGGACTTCTACCACGCGCGCTACGGGACCACCTACCCGTGGGGCACCTACGACCAGGTGTTCGTGCCCGAGTACAACCTGGGCGCCATGGAGAACCCCGGCTGCGTGACCTTCAACGAGACCTACCTGTCGCGCACGGCCCCCACCCTCTCCGAGCGCCAGCGCCGCGCCAACACGATCCTGCACGAGATGTGCCACATGTGGTTCGGGGACCTGGTGACCCCCGCGTGGTGGGACGACCTGTGGCTCAAGGAGTCCTTCGCGGAGAACCAGGGCGCCACAGCCGCTGCCGCCGCGACCCGCTACAGGGGGGAGTGGGCGAGTTTCGCGGTGAACCGCAAGGCCTGGGCCTACGAGCAGGACCAGATGCCCACCACGCACCCCATCGCCGCGGACATCCCCGACGTGGCGGCCGCCAAGACCAACTTCGACGGCATCACCTACGCCAAGGGGGCCGCCGTGCTCAAGCAGCTGGTCGCGTGGGTGGGCGAGGACGCCTTCTACGCCGGCGCGCGGCGCTACTTCCAGGACCACGCCTTCGGCGCGACCCGCCTGGGGGACCTGCTCGCGGCCCTCGAGGCCGCCTCGGGGCGCTCCTTGGAGCAGTGGAAGGGCGCGTGGCTGGAGACCACCGGCCCCTCCGTCCTCTCCGCGTCGTGGTCGACCGGCCCCTTCGGCGAGGTCACCGACTTCACCCTGCACCAGAGCGGCGGGGCCAGCGGCGGCGTCCTGCGCCCCCACAGGCTCGTCGTCTCCACGTGGAAGTTCGGCGGCGGGCGCCTGGAGGCCACGCACAGCTTCGACGTGCGCATCGAGGGGGAGTCGGCCCCCATCGACCCGGAGGGGGCCCTCGCCCACCCGGGCGGGGCCGCCGAGGTGGACATGGTGGTCGTCAACGACCAGGACCTCACCTACGCCGTGTCCCGCCTCGACCCCCATTCCACGGACGTGGCGCTCGCCTACGCGGGCACCTGCCCGGAGGCGATCACCCGGGCCGTCGTCTGGGCGGCGCTGTGGAACGCGCTGCGCGACGGACTGGTGGATCCCCGGCGCTTCGTCCAGTCCGCCCTCGTCGCAGTCGAGTCCGAGGCCGAGCCCGCCGTGCGCGACCGCCTGCTCGCGCTCGCCCACTCCGCCATCCGGGACTACCTGCCCGGAGGCGCCCGCCAGGGCCTGCGCGAGCTCCTGTCCGCCGCGACCATCCGCTACGCCCGCGAGACCGGGGACGCCGACGCGGCGCGGGCCTTCACCCGCGCTTTCATCACCGAGTTCGAGGCCTACGGCCCCGGCGCCTTCACGGAGCTGGTGCGCGGGTACGCGGCCGGGGACGACATCGACCTGGCGTGGCGCGCCCGTTGCGCCCTGGCCGCCCGCGGCCTGGTGGACGCCGATGGGATCACCGCGTGGCGGGACGCGGACGGGTCGGGCGAGGCGCAGCGCCACGCCGCCCGGGCCCTGGCCTCCCTGCCCGACGCCGACTCACGGGCCGGGGCGTGGGAGTCCGTGTTCTCCGGCGCCCTGTCCAACGACATCCTCTCGGCCACCCTGGCGGGGCTGGCCGCCTCCTCGTGGGAGGGCGATGCGGGCACCGGCGCGGCCATCGACCGGATGGAGGAGTTCTGGCAGTCCCACACGATCGGCATGTCGCTGCGCTACGTGCGCGGCGTGCTCGCCGTGGGCCTCGACATCGACAGGCCCGGCACCGTCGCCCAGACCCTCGACGCGCTGCGCGCCTGGCTCGACTCGCACGAGGGTGCGCCCGCCCAGTTGCGGCGCGTGGTGGTGGAGCACTGCGATTCCTACGAGCGCTCCCGCCGCGTCCAGGAGGCGTGGAAGGAGGACCGGTGAGCGGGGGAGGGGACCGCGGGGAGGACCGGGCCCCCGGCGGGGGGACGGCGCCGCGCGACCCCGCGGCCTCGATGTCGCTGCTCACCTCCCTGCTCAACAACCCGCTGGACGCGGGCTACGTCGCCCACGGGCCGCGCGAGTCGGGGGCCGCCCGCACCGTCATGGGGCGCGCCCTGGTGGGGGCGGCGGCGCTGGCGCTCGGTTTCGCGTCCGCCATCACGGTGCGCTCGCTGCGCTCCGTCCACACCGACGCCGTCAAGGACCAACTGCGCGGCCAAGTCGCCGCGCAGCAGAGCGCCGTCGCCGACCTGCAGGGCCAGATCCAGTCCCTGTCGTCCTCCGTGGCCTCCTACGCCGGGCAGTCCGGCGCCGCCGGGGACGCGCCCGCCCTCACCCTGGAGAACTCCGCGCAGCCCGTCAGCGGGGACGGCCTGGTCGTCACGCTGGCCGACCGCGCGGGCCGCACCGGGCGCGGCAGCGGCCTGGTGCGCGACCAGGACATCGCCATGGTCGTGAACGCGCTGTGGGCGGCGGGGGCCGAGGCGGTCAGCGTCAACGGCCAGCGCGTGGGCCCCGGCACCTTCATCCGCACGGCGGGCCCGACGATCCTGGTCAACATCACGCCGGTGGCGTCGCCGTACTCCGTGGCGGCCATCGGCGACGCGAACGCGATGTCCGTCGCACTGGTGCGGGGGGCCACCGGGGACTACCTGTCCAGCGCGCAGTCCGTCAACGGCATCACCGTGCGCACCGAGACCGCCTCCGGGCTGGCGATGCCCGCCCTGGAGCAGCTGCCGCGCAAGTACGCCCGCCCCAACGACCAAGGAGGAGCCCAGTGATAGCAGTCATCGGCCTCGCCGCGGGGATCGTCCTCGGACTGATCGTGGACCCCGCGGTGCCCACCTGGCTCACGCCGTTCCTGCCCGTCGCCGTCGTCGCCGGCCTCGACGCCCTCTTCGGGGCCGCCCGCGCGTGGCTGGAGGGGAGCTTCCACGACCGAGTCTTCGTCATGTCGTTCTTCTGGAACGTCGTCGTCGCCTGCCTGCTGGTCTTCCTCGGCTCGCAGCTGGGCGTGGGCTCGGCGATGACCACGGCCGTGGTCGTCGTCCTGGGCATCCGCATCTTCTCCAACACCGCGTCGATCCGGCGCCTGATCTTCAACGCGTGACCATGGACGAACCCACCCCCGCCCCCACCGCCGAGGAGCCCGCCGGGCCCCACGGCCCCCACCACGACCACTTGGCCCACCGCCTGCGGGAACGCGCCCACCGCGCTTTCTGGGCGGTCCCGCGCGGACCGCACGCCGTTCTGCTGGTCATATGCATGGTCCTGGGGTTCGCCCTGGTCACGCAGGTGCGCTCGCAGCGCCAGGACCCCATAGACTCCCTGTCCGAGCAGGACCTCGTGGTCCTCCTCGACGAGCTCACCACCCAGGAGCGGGGGCTGCGCACGAGGCGCGCCGACCTGCAGGACCGGCTCAGCGCCCTGCAGAACGCCGCTTCCCAGCAGGAGGCCCGCGACGAGGCCGCCCAGAACGCCCGGGTGCAGGCGGAGATCAACGCCGGCACCGTCGCCGTCCACGGGCCGGGCGTCGTCATGCGGATCTCGGATCCGGCGGGGGCGCTCACCACCGCGCAATTCGTCATGACGCTGGGGGAGCTGCGCAACGCGGGGGCCGAGGCCATCGAGCTGAACGGCAACCGCCTGTCCACGCGCTCGTCCTTCACCAGCGCGGACGGGCGGATCAGCGTCGACGGCACGGCCATCGACCCGCCCTACGAGTGGAAGGTGATCGGCTCGTCGCAGACGATATCGACGGCGCTGGAGATCCAGGCCGGCTCCGCCTCGCAGATGAGGGCCAAGGGCGCCGTCGTGTCCATCGACCCCGTCGACGACGTCGTCATCGACTCCCTGGCGGTGCCGCTGAGCCCGCAGTACGCGTCCTTCGGCTGAGGCCGCGCTTCCCGCCAGCGGACGGCCCGGCGGCTATGCCCTCCGCCCCCATGCCCGTTACACTGGAAACAAGCAACGGAAACAGCCTTCGACAACGTAAATTACGGAGCCCGCCATGGAACCCCAGCAAGACTTCGACCCCACAGCGACATCGGTTTTCGGCATCACGCCCGTCCCCGATGACATCGAGGAAGCGCCGGTGGTCCTGTCGGCCAGGGACCGCGAGGCGGTCAACGCCCTCCCCGCCGGCTCCGCGCTCCTCATCGTCCAGCGCGGCCCCAACACGGGCGCCCGCTTCCTGCTGGACCCGAACGTGACGAACGCCGGGCGCTCGCCCAAGGCCGACATCTTCCTCGACGACGTCACCGTCTCGCGCAAGCACTGCCAGTTCATCGCCGACAACGGCGGGCACATCGTCCGCGACTCCGGCTCCCTCAACGGCACCTACGTCAACCGCGAGCGCGTCGATCAGGCGCGCCTGAGCGCGGGCGACGAGGTGCAGATCGGGAAGTACCGCCTCACCTACCAGCCCTCGCCCCAAGAGGCGTGAGGGGCGCTATGGCGAACGCGGCCCGCGCCTTCGAGCCGGTCGACGACGAGGCTCCCCCCGGGCGGGGCGCCGGGCCCTGGCCCCAGGGGGCGAGCAGGGCGCCGTCGTTCTCCATCGGCAGGGTCGTCGAGTCGTTGAGGGCCGAGTTCCCCGCCGTCACGCTTTCGAAGGTGCGGTTCCTGGAGGACCAGGGCCTCGTGCGCCCGGCGCGGACCGGGGCCGGCTACCGCAAGTACTCCGAGGCGGACGTCGAGCGCATCCGTTTCGTGCTGACCGAGCAGAGGGACTCCTTCACGCCCCTGCGCGTGATCGGCGAGAAGCTGGCGGCCCTCGACGCCGGGCACGACCCCGGCCCCTCCCGCAAGGCGCAGGTGGTCGCCTCGGAGGGAAGGGTCGTGTCCACGCAGGGCAGGCGCTTCATCCCCGCCTCCGACCTGTGCGACCTGACCGGCGTGGACGTCGACACTGTGACGCGGTACGCGCGCCTGGGGCTCATCACCCCGGACCTGGCCGGGTACTTCCCCTCGCGGTGCGTCCAGGTGGTCGCCCTGCTCGCCCGGATCGAGTCCCTGGGCGTGGACGCGCGCGTCCTGCGCACCGTGCGCACGGGAGCCGACCGCAACGCCGACATCATCGACCAAGCGGTGTCCTCGACGCGGGCCCGGGGCCGCAGCGCCGACAAGGAGAGGGCCTCGGCGCGCTCCCTGGAGCTGGGGGAGGCCGTGGCCGACCTGCACCGGGAACTGCTGCGCGTGTCCCTGTCGCAACTCGCCGAATAGGCGAGTGAGTTTCAACCTATAGTTGAGGGTGAGGCCCTCCGCGTGGGTCGTTGACCCGGTGGGCGCCAGCCTCTAGCGTATTGAATGGATCAAGAACGTGAACACAAGGAGCCACCAGTGAGTGCCGAGCCTTTACACGCCGACGCAGCGCGGCAGGGCATGCTCTTCGGCGACCCCCTCGAAGGGCTCGACACCGATGACATGGGCTACAGGGGCCCCGTCGCCTGCTCCGCCGCCGGGATCACCTACCGCCAGTTGGACTACTGGGCGCGCACGGGCCTGCTGCAGCCCTCCATCAGGGCGGCCCGCGGCTCGGGCTCCCAGCGCCTGTACTCCTTCAAGGACATCCTGGTCCTCAAGATCGTCAAAAGGCTGCTGGACGCGGGCGTGTCCCTCCAGCAGGTCCGCGTCGCGGTGGGCACCCTGCAGAACAGGGGAGTGGACGACTTCGCCTCCATCACGCTCATGAGCGACGGCGCCTCCGTCTACGAGTGCACCTCCACCGACGAGGTGATCGACCTGCTCCAGGGCGGGCAGGGCGTCTTCGGCATCGCCGTCGGGCGGGTCTGGCGCGAGGTCGAGGGGTCGCTCGCGGAGCTTCCGATCGAGCGCCCGGACGACGGGGCATTCGTCGACGAGCTCGCCCAACGGCGCAGGCAGAGGATGTCCTCGGCCTCCTGAGATCCGCGCCGCCCAAGCGGCCCCGCAACCCGATCGCCCACGCGCCCGTCGGCACCGCGCCGACGGGCGCCGCCGTCCCTGGCGCCCCGGGCCGCGCCGTGCGATGGCAACGGGTCAGGCGCGGGAGCCCCGTGGGCACCGCGGCCACGAGCGGTTGCCGGGACCGCCCGCCCGTGGGCGGGCGGTGGCGCATGGACGCGAACAGGCCGGTGCCCGGAGGGCGACTCCGGGCACCGGCCTCCGCCAGTCCACTGCGCTGGCTACCTGCCGAGCTCCTTGCGGACCGTGTACCCGGTCTCGGTGTCCCGGATCTCGACGGTCACGATCCCGTTCTCGTCCACCCAGTAGTGCTCCTGGATGAGCGGCCCCTCCTCGGTGCGCACGACCTCGACGGAGGACAGATCCGCGTCCGAGTCCTGCAGGGCGCGGTCGAAGGGGAAGTAGACGTCGCCGCACGGGTGGATGTCGCCCCGGGGGACGCCGGCCTCGTCGGCCGACGTGTACTCGACGAAGCGGAAGAAGCCGACGTTGTGGGCGGCCAGGTACTGGCGGCTCAGGCCCGCGCTCTGCCCGGGCGTCCTGCCCATGTCCGGGGTGAGCAGCGTGTCGAAGGAGACGGTGGAGCCCGACGAGAGCTCGCGGAACACGCCGACGCCCCTCGACAGCTGCTCGCGGACGGTGAACCCCGAGTCGGGGTCGGCCCCGATGGCCAGCCCGATCGCAGTGGACGCCGCGGTGTGGGGGGATCGGTGGACGCGGCGCCCGAAGCGCTCGCGGAGCACCCGCGAGATGAGGGGCAGCTGGGAGCCGCCGCCGACGACGTAGAGGCCGGCCACGTCGGGGCCGAGCTGGCCGACGCCATCGACCGGGGTGAGCAGGGGCTCCAGGGCGTCGATGGTGGAGGCGACCAGCGGGGTCGCCGCCTCGTAGAACGCGGTGACGGGGATCGTCACCTGCTGGTCGTCGATGGCGACCGTGATCTGGCGGGACTGGGGGATGAGCGCCTCTTTCGCTGCGCGCGCGTCGTCGAGCAGGGCGGCCCAGCGCTCCTCGCCGAGGCGGGCGGAGTCCGTTCCCGCGGCCGTGGCGAGCAGGTTGGCCAGGATCGTGTCGAAGTCGTCCCCGCCGACCAGGTTGAGGCCGCGCGAGCCCAGGACCTCGTGGCGGCGCCCGGCCGCCTCGACGACCGAGGCGTCGAAGGTGCCCCCGCCGAGGTCGTAGACGAGGACGCTGGTCCGCTTGGAGTTGAGGGTGCCCGCGTGGCGGTGCGTGTACTCGAATCCGGCGGCGGAGGGCTCGTTGAGCATCGTGGTGACGTCCCAGCCGGCGTTCTTGAAGGCCTCCAGGGTGAGGAACCGCTGGCCGGACCAGGCGTGCGCGGGGACGCCGACGGCGACCTCCAGCGGCTCGGACTCCCTCACGCGCGACACCGACGAGCCGGTGCGCACGCAGTCGGCGACGTGGGCGAGGAAGCGGGTGAGCACGTCCATGAGCTCCACGTCGCGGTAGCCCAGCCGTATCGAGGTGGACGCCGTGACGTCCGGGTCGGCGAGGAACCGTTTGAAGGAGCGGATGTGCGGCGCCCCCGCCCGGGCGGCCCTGTCGGCCTCGAAGCCGAAGACCAGTTTCCCGTCGTCGAAGGCGACCACCGAGGGGACGTAGTCCCGGGTGTCGGCGCCGTCCTCGAAGGACACGACGGGGTAGTTGCCTCTGTCAGCGACGGCGACGGTGGTTGTCGTCGTTCCAAAATCCACGCCACATTTCATGCCATAAGGGTATATCCCACAGCGCGCCACGACTAGGACTTGGGCCGGTCCAATCTCACATTTCTTAGTAACCCCGCGATCGCGACGAGCGCGCACGCGATGAGGAAGTAGGCCACAGCGGCAACGGCATCGACGACGTAGTGGTTGCCCGTGGCGATGATGGACGCGATCGTCACGAGGGGGTGCAGGGCCAGGAGCGCGCGCTGCCAGGCGCGCTTCCACACGAACGCCCCCAGGACGGCGGCCACCCATACCGCCCAGCCCGTGTGCATCGAGGGCATCGCGCCGTAGGGGTTGGCCAGGGTGCCGAAGAGGCTGGAGTACGCGGAAGTGTGGCGCGCCACAGCGTCGACGATGCCGTTGCCCTCGACGAGGCGCGGGGGCGCCAGGGGATAGGTCCAGTAGGTGACGAGCGCACCGCCCGTCATGACGAACAGCGCGTTGCGGGCCTGGTGGTAGCGGTCGGGCCTGCGCCACCACATGATGGCGAGCGCGGCGGCCGTGAAGGCGAAGAAGGACACGGCGTACTGCAGGGACGCCGCCTGGGCGATCAGCGGGCGCGCGATGAGCCATTGGTTGGCCGCCAGTTCGATGTCGATGCCGGTCCGCGCCTCGAAGGACGCGACCTGGGCGGCGTGGGCCATGGCGGCCTCGCGCGTGACCGGTGCGAGGAAGCAGGCCACGGAGTACGCGCAGCAGCAGCCCACGAGCACCAGGGCCTCGAGGACCGCCGGCCTCCAGCGCCGCGCGATGGTGGCGGGCGGCCGGGTGGATGCGTCTGTCATGCGGTCAACTGTACTGGTCGGCGGCCAGGGGGACGGTCCGCCACGGCGGGGCGGGGCCGCCCCAGCAAATCTGACATAATGCACATTATCGGATCGGAGTGCGGGACAGCGGGCGCCGGCCCGGCGGACCGGGGCCCGCCGCGTTTGACGAGTCCGGTAGAATCGAAGGGTTCACCATCAGCCCCCAGGAGGCAAACCATGGCAGACCGCGCACTGCGTGGCATGCAGATCGGCGCCAAGTCCCTCGAGTCCGAGGACGGAGTGGTGTTCGCCGACCGTTTCATCGTCCGGTACCTGTGCCCCAAAGGGCACGAGTTCGAGGTGACCCTGTCGACCGAGGCCACCGCGCCGCCCACGTGGGAGTGCCGCTGCGGGCGCAGCGCCGATCTGCTCGGGGAAACCGAGGAGGACGACGACGCCAAGCCCGCCAAGCCGCAGCGCACCCACTGGGACATGCTGCTCGAACGGCGCTCGATGGCCGAGCTCGACCAGGTGCTCGCCGAGCAGCTGGCGGCGTACCGCGAGGGGCGCCTGCGCCCCGAGGGGCACTACCGCAAGGGGTGAGCCCCGCTCGCTCAGCGGCCCACGAGGCGGCGGGCGGCCCCGGCCAGACGGCTGAGGCCGCCTTTCGTCACCATGACGAGCTCCTCGACGAAGATCGCTCCCGACAGCTTCGACTCGCCGGACATGCGCTCGTCGAAGGTGATCGGCGCCTCGGCGATGCGGGCGCCGCGCGCCCCCTCCGCCTGCGTCATCTCCACCTGGAAGCCGAATCCCGTGGTCGACACCCGCGTGAGGACCCCGCTGTCGCGCAGGAACGAGGCGCGGTGCAGGCGCATGCCGGCGGTCGCGTCCCTGACGGGCGTCCCCAGGCAGAATCTGACATAACGGTTCCCCGCCTTCGACAGCAGGATCCTCTTGCGGGACCACCCGTTGACCCGGCCCCCGCGCACCCACCGGGAGCCGATCACCAGGTCCGGGCGGTCCGGGCCGCCCATGCGGGCCACCAGTTTGGGCAGGTCCTCGGGGCGGTGCGACCCGTCGGCGTCCATCTGCGCCACGAAGCCGTAGCCCCGCTGCAGCGCCCACTCCATCCCCTCCACGTAGGCGGTCGCCAGCCCCGACTTCGAGGGCCGGTGCAGGCAGTGGATCCGCCCGTCCCCCTGGGCCAGGGAGTCCGCCCACTCCCCCGTCCCGTCCGGCGAGGAGTCGTCCACGACGAGCAGGTGCGCAGCGGGCAGCGCCGCCTGCACGCGCTCGACGACCACTGGCAGGGTCCGGCGCTCGTTGTACGTGGGGATGACGATGACGAGTCCCGAGCCGTCGTTGCCCGGCGCCCGCCACAGATGTGAAGGATGTGACATGGGTTAATCATCTCCGTTTTCTTCGTCCCGCGCATCCCCGGCCGCCCGCGCATCCCCGGCGGACCTCGCCACGCGGGCGCGGACCGCGGAGGCGAGGAGCAGCGCCCCCGCCAGGGCCATGACGGCGCGGGCGGGCAGCGCGCCCATGCGCGCCGCGGGCGTGAGGGAGGTGCGCAGCGGCACCGTCTCGACCATGCTCGCCGCGCTCATCACCGGCGTGGCCGCCTGCACGGAGCCGTCGGGCCGGATGACCGCCGACACGCCCGTCGTGGACGCCTGGACCGCGCTGCGCGAGTACTCCATGGCGCGCATGCGCAGCAACTGCGCCTGCTGGGCGGACTCGGCGGAGGACTCGAAGAGGTAGTTGTTCGACGGCGTGATGATGACCTGCCCGCCCAGTGCCACGCCCTCGCCGATCACGGACTCGTAGGCGCCCTCGAAGCAGATGCCCACCGCGATCGGCACCTCGCGGCCGTCGGCGAGGCGCGCCGTCATCAGCCCAGGCTCCCCTCCCGCCGCCATGTCGTGGTTCTGCCGGGCCGCCTCGGTCGCCAGGCTCGCGATCAGCGGCCTGAACGGGATGAACTCCCCGAAGGGCACGGGCACCTGCTTGGCGTAGCGCGACTGGGCGTCCAGGCCCGAGCCCGGGTACCACAGCGCCAGCCAGTTCCACACGTGGTCGTCGTCGGCCAGGACGGAGTAGCCCATCAGCACCGGGGCGCCGGCCTCGTCGGACACGTCCTCCAGGTCGCGCGCCACGACGGCCGAGCCGGCCGGGTCGCGGTCGGCCGACCCCTCCCCCCACACGACCAGGTCCACCGCTCCCCCGCCCGCCGACTCGAGCATGCGGCGCGTCTGGGAGGCGTGGTTGCCCGTCACCTCGCCCTCGTGGGAGTAGGCCCGCGAGCCGGGCAGGGAGATGTTCCCCTGGACGACGCCCACCGTCAGGGCCCCCGCCTCCTGGGCGCTGGGCAAGTCGATGGCCAGGGGCGCCACGCACACCGCGGCGGCGCCCGCCAGCATGGCGGGGCGCCACCACCACCGCTCCCGCCCCGCCCCCGCCAACGAGAAGGCGCGGCGCACCAGGACCGCCACCGCCATGACGGCGAAGGACACCAGGGCGACCCCTCCGTAGGGCGCGAGGCGCCCCAGCGGCGAGTCCACCTGCGGCAGCGCCACGGTCCCCCAGGGGAACCCCGACCACGGGAAGGCCGAGCGCGCCTGCTCCACGCCCGTCCACGCCAGTGCGCAGCCGAGGGCCTGGCCGACGGGCGAGCGCGCCCACGACCACACCCGCATGAGGCTGACCGACAGGGACCACAGCCACAGGAACAGGACCTGGGAGACGACGAGGGCCGCCCACGCCAGGGGCGTGCGCGTGGAGACCACGACCCACGGGATCAACGGGGCCCAGAAGGCCACCCCGAACGCCGTGGTGTTGAGCAGGGCGCGGCCCGCACGGGCGCGGTCCACGCAGGCCACCAGGAGAGCCAGCGCCGGCACTGCCGTCCACCACCAGCCCACCGGCGGGAACGCCAGGTACAGGGCGGATCCGGCTGCCGCGCTGACCGCCATCCCCCCCAGCGCCCTGGACGCTCCGGCCCTCGCCCCGCGCCACTGCGCCTCTTCGTCCCTCATCGTTCCTCCACTCCCGACCAGGCGACCACTCCCCGCGCCAGGAGCGAACGGGCGCGCTTCGCGCTGGCGCCCACCTGCCCTGCGGGGTCCACCGACTCGATCTGCCCGAGGGCGTCGATGACCTGGCGCGTCCACCTCACGAAGTCCCCGCCCGCTATCCCCGAGTCGGCCAGGGCGGTCGCCAGGGTGGAGCCGTGGGCCCAGGCGGAGCACGCCGCCATGAGCGCGGGGTCTGGGGGCGGGGAGGCGTCCACGCCGGCCGCGGCCTCGGCGCGCGCGACCCTGGCGGCGACCCGCGAGGTCTCCTCCCACGCCCGGCGCGAAGCGGGCCCCAGGCCCGCGGGCAGGGCCGAGGCCCCGTCCCCGCGCGACTCGTACACGCACGCCGAGACGATGGCGGCCAGCCCCGGCGCGTCGAGGCCCTCCCACGCGCCCGAGGCGAGCGCCTCGGCGATCACGAGGTCGCGCTCGCCGTAGACGCGGCGCAGCTGCTGGCCGCGGGCGGTGACGCGGCCGCCGTCGAGGAAGCCCAGGGACTCCAGGACGCGGCGCACGCGGTCGAACTGCTTGACCACGGAATGGGTCCGCGATTCGACGGCCCGGGCCAGCGAGGCGGCCTCCCGGTCGGCCCTCGCCCACGCGGCCCCCGCGCGGGCGTGCTCCTCCCTGTGGGGGCAGCGGTGGACGGGGTGGGCGCGCATCCGCGCCCGCAGCTCGTCGGCGTCGTCGCCGTCCCCGCGCGCGTCCTCGAAGGGGGCCAGCGCCCCCGAGCGCACGAGTCGCACGAGGTCCGCCGCGAGGCGCACCAGGCCCTTGCGCCCGCGCGGCCCGCCCGCGCCCGGCAGGGCCATCCGGCCGACCGCGCGGACGCCGCCCGCGAAGTCGTGGGCAGTGAGGGTGCGCCACTTCGCGTCCATGGTCACGGCGCGCAGCGCGGTCCTGCCATCGGCTGCGCGCGCCGACGCGGCGACGACGACGTGGCGCACGCGCCTGCCCGCCCGGAAGGCGAGGACGTCCCCGGGGCGGGCGGAGTCGATGACGGCGCGGGCTCCGGCCCCCGCTGCCGCCCTGCGCCGGCGCGCCCCTTCCTTCTCCGCCCGGGAGATCCGGTCGCGCAGCGCGCAGTACTCGGCCGCGTCGCCGTACTGGCACGCCAGGTCCCCGCGCAGTGCCCCGGCCCGCGCCCTGGCGTCGCGCAGGCGCGAGGCCAGGGACACCACCGCGCGGTCGGCCTGGAACTGGGCGAAGGAGGACTCGAGCAGTTCCCGCGCCTGTTCGACCGTGGAGTGCTCGAGCAGGTTGACGACCATGTTGTACGTGGGCCGGAAGGCCGACACGAGCGGGTATGTGCGCTTCGAGGCGAGGGCGGCGACCTCCTCGGGGGCGGTGCCGCCCCGGTGCGACACGACGGCGTGGCCCTCCGTGTCGATGCCGCGCCTGCCCGCGCGCCCCGACAGCTGCGTGTACTCCCCCGCGCTGAGCGGGGCCCGGGAGGAGCCGTTCCACTTCTGGAGGGACTCGATGACGACGGTGCGGGCCGGCATGTTGATCCCCAGGGCCAGGGTCTCGGTCGCGTAGACCATCGAGATCAGGCCCTGGGAGAACAGGTGCTCGACCGCCTCCTTCATCAGGGGCAGCATGCCGGCGTGGTGGGCGGCGACGCCGCGCACGAGAGCCTCCCGCCACGCGTCGACTCCGAGGACCTGGCAGTCCTCCGGGGCGATCGCCCGGACCACCCCGTCCACGTACTCGCCGATCCGGCGGGCCGTTGCCCGCGACGTCAGCGCGATGCCCGACGCCACGACCTGGCGGACGGCGTCCTCGCAGCCCGCCCTGGAGAAGACGAAGGTGATCGCGGGCAGCAGGCCCGCCCTGTCCAGGGCCACCAGGGTCGAGGGGCGCGACTCGCGCCGCCTCCCGCCACGGGGCCCTTCCCCGGCCCCCCGGCGCCCCGCTGCGCCGGGGATCCGCTGACCCCGCTGGCCCCGCGGCGCGGTGAGGTGGACCAGCCGGGGGTTGAGCGCGCCCGAAGGGGCGTACAAGTCGAGGATCTCGTCCCCCACGACCATGTGCTGGTACAGGGGCACGGGACGCTCCTCACAGACCACCACGGCGCACCCCCCGCGCACCTCGCCCATCCACGCGCCGAACTCCTCGGCGTTGGAGACCGTGGCCGACAGGGCGATGATCTGCACGTGGCGGGGCAGGTGGATGATGACCTCCTCCCACACCGGCCCCCGCATCCGGTCCGACAGGTAGTGGACCTCGTCGAGGACCACCACCGCCAGATCCGACAGGCCCGCCCCCGCGTAGATCATGTTGCGCAGCACCTCGGTGGTCATCACCACGATCGGGGCGCCGGGGTTGATCGACGTGTCCCCCGTGGCCAGGCCCACCTGGTCGGCGCCGAACATGTCCGACAGCTCCAGGTACTTCTGGTTCGACAGGGCCTTGATGGGCGTCGTGTAGTAGGCGCGCATCGAGCCCCGGCGCGCCATGTGCGCCCCGAAGTCGCCGACCACCGTCTTGCCCGCGCCCGTCGGCGCGGCGACGAGCACGGCCGCCGCCCCCGCCTCGACGGCGTCGAGCGCCTCGACCTGGAAGGCGTCGGGGGTGAAGGGCAGGGCCGCCGCCCACCGGGCCCGCTCCGACGCGTCCGAGCGCGCCTGCTCCTTGAAGGCGGCGTAGCGCTGGGCGGGGCTGCCCTCCCCGGCGCCGGTGCGCGCCGGGGGCTCGGCGGCGGGGGCCTGGGCGCGGCGCCTCTTGCGCTTGGGACTCATGGGAGCGCCACCGCCTCCCCCGCTTCCCGCCAGCGGGCGAGGGCGCTGCGCGCCCGGTCCGCCGCTCCGCGGGCCCACTGCGCGTCCACTGAGACGACGTGGGGCGCCAAGTCGATGAGCAGGGACAGCGCCCACTGCCGGTCCCACACGGGCACCTCCAGGGCGAGGGTCCCGTCGCCGTGCTCGCCCGCCACGCGCGCGCCGTACTCGTCGACGACCCACGCCGCGCCCCGCCGCGCGCGCAGGCGCAGCACCGACGGCGCGCCGCCCCCGGCGCCGGTCCGAGGAGCGGGGCGGGCACGGCCCCCCTCCGCCTCGAGGCCCTCGATACCGTCGAGGCGGAAGGACCGCTCCGCCTCGGCGCCGTGGCACCAGCCGCGCAGGATCCACCCCGTGGCCGAGCGCTCCAGCGCCCACGGACTCACCCGCCGCGAGGAGACTCCCCCCTGCCCGTTCGTGTACGTGAAGGACACCCGCTCGCGCCCGGCTATGGCCCGGCCGAGCGCGTCGAAGAGGCCGCGCAGCGCCGCGTCCTGGTCCTGGTCGTCCCCCCGGGAGCGCAGCGTCACCTCCCCTCCTCCGTCTTCGGAGGCCAGGGCGCGCACCGCCATGGCCGCCCCCGGGATCTGCCGCCGGTACTCGTCGCCGACGACGTCGGACAGGGCCTGGAGGCCGATGAGGATCGCCGTCGCCTCCTGGGCGCTGAGCCGCAGGGGCGCGTCGGCGCCCAGCGCGGAGCGGATCACCAGGGCGCCGTCCTCCTCCAAGCGCTCCCAATCGAGGTCGAGCGAGGCGCCCGGCAGGGAGTCGCCGACCTCGGCGAGGTAGCGCGCGTCCCGCAGCATCTGGCGCTTGGAGCGCCCGAAGTGCGCGGCCGCCTCGTCGACGCCGACCCCGGGGTGGTCCCACAGCCACGCCACCAGCGACAGGAGGCGCACGACGGATTGCGAAGTCCCCTCAGGCATCTCCGCCCTCCGCCCCACGGTCCCCGTCGAGGCGGGCGGCGGCCTCCAGGCGCCGCAGGACCGCGTCGCGCAGCTCCACTGGCTCGACGACGACCACGTCCTCGGCACGCGCCAGGACCCTGCTGATCCACCGGCCCACATCCGCCTCGCGCCCCCGCCACAGGCGCCACGGGGACGACGGGGGATCCTCCCCCACCGGCCCGTCCAGGTGGCGGGCCAAGCGCCCCGGGTCGCCGAGGACGGCGAGCACCGGGGCGACGCGGCGGTCGGCGAAGGGGTCGCCAAGATCCGCGGGCGGCTCGTCCGCGTCCCCGGCCTGCCCGAGGAAGGACACCGCGGAGCCCACCCGGCTGATGCGGAAGAGCCTGTCCGCCCCGCGGTCCAGGTCGAAGCCCCACAGGTACAGCGCGCGGCCGCGCACGACGATCCGCCAGGGCTCGACGCTGCGCTCCTCAGTGCCCCGCGCCCCCTCGTAGTCGAAGGAGACGACGCGGCGCTCGCGGATACCGGTGGCGAAGTCCGCGGCGGCGCTGACCCCTGTGAGGTCCATCCGCAGCAGGTCGGGCGCCCCCGATCCGTCCGAGGCGGCCGCGACCTTGGGGCCCGCGCTGGGCCCGACGCCGTCACCGGGCGACCACGCCTGCAGCGCGAGGCCGACCAGGACGGCTTGGACGGGGTTGAGGCGCGCGCCGACGCGGGCGAAGGAGCCGGGGCTGATCGAGTAGGTGTCGCCATCGGGACCGGCCCCCACCCGCAGGTCGACGCCGATCTGGCGCAGCGCGTCCTTGTCCCGCTGGAACTGGGACTCGAAGGCGCGCTCCCCCAGCCCCCTGTACGCGTCCATGCGGCGGATGCGGGCCTTCGAGCGCCCGCGCTCAGCGCCGAGCACCTCGAAGAAGAGCTCGAGCAGGCGGGCCTGGGCGGACAGCGTTTCTACCACGCGACCACCCTACTTCGAAGCCGCGGGCGGCCGCAGCGCACTCGCCCGCCTCAGCTGGACCGGGGCGCGGCCGCGTAGTCGTTGGTCACCACCGAGGACACGTCGATGTCCGTGGTGACGGCGTTGATCTGGCGGAGGAAGTCGGCCATCATGCCCCACCGCTCCAAGTCCTGCGCGGTGTTGGCGCTGCCCGACTCGTCGACCCACAGGGGATCCGTCGCCTCTAGCACCGCGCGGGCGGCGGCCTCGGCGCCGGAGTCGGTGCCCGTCTGCGCCATGGTCGCCTCGATCGCGGCGTCCGGGCGCTGGTGGATGGCCTCCATGGCCGCGCCCAGCGAGGCGACGACGCCGCGCGCCTGATCGGGGTGCGAGGCGGCCCACGCGCGCGTCGTGATGATGGAGGCGCCGATCAGCGGGGCGTCGTCGGGCAGGCCGATGGACCGCACGTCCAGGCCCGCCAGGCGCATCTGCACGAGGTCGTTGTTCGAGAAGCCCACGACGGCGTCGACGTCGCCCTGCGTGAGGGCGGCCTGCTGCGTGTACCCGATGGACGAGACGGTGACGTCGGCCAGGGTCAGGCCCGCCCCCTGCAGGGCGGCGAGGGTCGCGTACCAGTTGGACCCGTACTCTCCGGGGATCCCGATGGTGGCGCCCTTGAGGTCGGCCAGGGACTGGATGGGCGAGTCGTCGCGCACGATGACCGTGCCCGGGTAGTCGCGGTAGTAGCTCCCGATGGACACGAGGTCCATGCCCTGCGTGGAGGCGACGGCCGCCTCGTCGCCCGAGGCGATGACCACGTCCTCCTCACCCGCGAGCAGCGCGGTGAACAGGCCCTCGTCGGAGCCGTGGTGGCGCACGGAGGCGTCCACGCCGTTGTCGGTGAAGATCCCCTCGGAGACCGCCACGTAGGCGGGGGCGAACTGCACGTTCGGGATGTAGGTGAGGCCCACCACGACCGATGTGGACCGGTCGTTCCCGCCCGAGGCGGGGGCTGCCTGCTGCGATCCGCAGGCGCTCAGCCCGAGGGCCGTGACCGCCAGGGCGGCGGCGGCGCGCAGGATGCGTGAGAGGGTCATTGTGGTGCTCCTTCAGCGGGTGGTGTCGTATCGCCTCGACCGCTCGACGCGGTAGATGACCGCGTAGAGGACGGTCGCCATGAGGCACAGCAGCGCGATGACGACGAACATGCCGGCCGTGTCGACATTGGTTCTCATTTGGACGAGCACTTGTCCCAGGCCGGTGCCCCCCATGACCATCTCCCCCACGACCGCTCCCGTCACGGACAGGGTGAAGCCGTTGCGCAGGCCGCCCAGGATGGAGTGCGCCGCGAGCGGCAGCTCCATCGTGAGCGCCATCGTGGCCCCGGAGGCGCCGTCGAGGGCGGCGGCCTCGAGCAGCTCGGGGTCGATGTGGCGCAGTCCGACCACCGACGAGACGAGGATGGGGAAGAAGACCATGAGCGCGCACAGGAGTGCGACGGAGAGGGGGCCGTAGCCGGTCCACAGGACGACGATGGGGGCGATCGCGATGGCCGGGAGGGCCTGGGTGGCCCCCAGGAAGGGCTCGACCGCGGCGGAGACGAGGCGGCTGCGGTACACGACGTAGGCCAGTGGCAGCGCCACCGCCGTCCCTATCGCGCACCCGGCCAGCGCCTCCCCGCCCGTCACCGCCGCGCGCGACCACGTCTGCGGGTTGTGGGCCAGTTGCACGGCCCGGGCCGCCACCGCCGCTGGCGACGGGAGCCTCCACGCCTCGATGCCGGTCGCCGACGTCGTGGCCCACCAGCCGAGCAGGCAGATGGCGAGGAATGCGAGCGGGGCGACCACTGCGAGCGCGCCCCGGGGCTTCGATCCGCGTGCCACGGTGTCTCTTTCCGGCATCCGGGTACGCACGGCGAAGAGGACGCCGGGCGCCCTCCGCACTCCTCCCATCCGGACTCTCACCGTCGGTTCCGGAATCCCACCGGATCAGCCGTCCGCGTCTGGCGGACGGGTCGCGGACTCTCACCGCCGGTTCGGAATTGCACCGACCCCGGAGTACTCGTCCCCCATTGTGCCATCGGGGCGCACGGCTTGGCCAGCGGGCCCGGAGGGCGGCACGGGGCCAGGGCGCACCCGCTGCGCCGGGCACGGGATTTCCGCGCCGTTGCAACGGCGAGGCGGATTCTCCTCGCTCTGGGCCTGGGAATAGATCGCATGCGCACTGGTCACCGCCCGGACGACTCCTGTTCGAATCTTGGGATACCACTGGATGGTCCCTGTATGGAACCTGCATGCCCGCTGGACGGATACGCAGAGGATCTGCGCCCGTCCCGGCCGCGCCGCCGTCCGGCCAGCACGGCGCCCGGAGCCACCGGCGATCCTGACCGCATTCCCAATATTCAAGCGCATCCGCTCCATCCACTCAAGACCATGACGCGACTTCGGGGCGTACCAATGGGTTGCAGTGCTACCACGCGGTCATAATTTGCGTTATGCTGCCGGTGACAGGCGCTCCTGCCGGGAGCGCCCCATCACCGCCAGGGCCCGCGGCGCGGGCGGCGGTGTTCCGATCAAAGGCGCGCCCCCGGCGATACCGGTGGGCGCGCAATCCAGGAGGACCACACATGATGAGGAAGAACCCAATGACAGCGGCGGTCCTCGCGGCCACCGCCGCCCTCGTGGCCGCGGGGTGCTCGGGGGGATCGCACCAGTCCGCGGGGGCCGCGCAATCGGCCGGCCCCAGCCAGGCCCCTTCCTCCCAAGCCCCCGGGACCGCTGTGCCCGGGTACAAGCCCGGGGAGATCCCGCCCATCCCCCTCTTCTCCATTCCGCCCATCGACGTGTTCGCCCAGAACGCCGACAAGGCGGTCATCTCCTCGGTCTCCTCCGCCGTCGCCTCCGTGCCCGGCGTCACCGTGGCGCCCGCCTCGTGCGACGCCGCCGGCTACAAGCACTCGGGGAACACGACGTTCTCCGGCGACGGGTCCAGCCTCACCCAGAGCGGCGACCTGTCCGCCTCCAACAACGGCGACGGGAGCGGCTACATCTCCGAGGGGCCGATATGGGTCTCCTACGACGGGCAGGGCGGCGGCACCTACAGGAACGACGACGACGACATCAGCATCAGCGTCAATCCGGACGGATCGGGGCACTACTACTCCCCCTCGGTGGACATCAACCGCTGGGCCGACGGATCGGGCAACTACTCGAACAAGGACACCGGGGACGATATCCAGATCGATCCCAACGGCTCCAGCTACTTCTGGAACGACAAGACGGGTACCCGTTACTTCAACTACGGGAACGGCAGCGGCTACTACACGGACGACACCGGTCTGTACATCATCAACAACGGCGACGGCACGGCCACCGTCAACGGCGACACGACGGTTCCGGCCGACCCGCTGCCCCCCGTCCAACCAGTGGGGGCCTTCCCGCCCGTCGCGGGCCTCGCCCCCTCCCAGTCGTGCGGCACAGCCATCACCTTGGATGACTCCGTGCTCTTCGACTTCGGCGAGTCCACCGTGCGCGCCGACGCCGCGGACACGCTGGCCAAACTCGCCAGCGTCCTCACCGACGCCGGAGCCCCCACCGCCCACGTCTACGGGCACACCGACTCCGTCGGGGACGACGCCTCCAACCAGACCCTGTCCGAGCAGCGCGCCAAGGCGGTGGTGGACGAGCTCAAGAAG
>RBWB01581157.1_pt1 | contig 37087 bp, 52 predicted proteins | sample 2014201 | NCBI WGS metagenome assembly RBWB01 (sample SAMN10133834, study PRJNA383868) | Human oral metagenome, whole genome shotgun sequencing project. | isolation source: supragingival plaque isolated from 88 juvenile twins | host: Homo sapiens | place: Australia
GGGTGGATTTGCCCTCCCGCACATTCCATGGCATAATGGTGCCATCAGAACTTCCCGGACAGGAGGAACCATGGAAGCTACAACCCCCACCCCCCAAGCCGCCCCCCTCATCACCATGATCTGCCAGCAGCTGGCAGCAGCCCGCCTACCCGTACAGCGTGTGGTGGTCAGTGGTGGCCCCACAACCTCCGTCACCGGCCTTGAGTACGTTCTGGAGGACATCAAGGGGGCTGGCCGTATCTGGCTGGAGACCACTGACAATCACTGGGTTCAGCTGCACGTCGCCTACGGCTGGGACTCTCTAGAGGATTGTTCCTCCGGGGTGGATGACCTCATCGCCCCAATCTGGCGTTACGCCGCCCAGCAGCAGCTCCGCTGGGATGGCCGTATCGCAGCAGTGCCCGAGCGAGTGTGTCAGGCCGCGCAGCCCAACCTCTTCGACCGCTATGACCACAACTACCCGCACTGTATGGGTACCGGGATGCACACCCTCAACCCGGACGAGGAACCCGGATGCCTGTGCGCTGCAGAGCTCGCCATCACATGGGGTCAGGAGCCCGCATGAGCTGGCTTGACATCTCTGCCACCCTACTGACCAGCGGAGCCCTCATGCTGCTGGCCGGCACCATCGGTCGCTTAGCATGGCCCGGTGGCCGCTACAGTGACCCCCGACCACTACTCGCTACCGGCCTAGTGCTTCTACTGGCTGGTGTCTGTCTGGCAGTCGCAACCACCCTCTAGAAAGAACCAGAGCATGACTATCTATACGACAAGCAACAGCACTGAGCACCTCCCCGATGGGAGCACCATCGAGCACGGAGAGCACTGGGTTACCCACTGCGGCCCAGCAGCCATCCCTCAGGTAGCCAACATGGTCGCCAACACGGTCAGCCAGGAGCCACACATCAAGACCTGGAGTGTGGTGGTCAGTGTCGGCTGCCCCGGCAACTGGGTCTACGGACCTTACGATGTCACTCTGGACGTGGCGCACGGGTGCTACACCATCACAGACCTGGAGGCAGAGGAGCGCACTGATGCAGGCGACGTAGACTGCGTCAATGCTGAGAGCCTCTTCAACATCCTCAAGCAGGTCTCCTACATCCACCACAACATGTCCTGGGCATGACCCAATCTAGAAAGGACCAACACCATGGATCAACAGACCAAGGACCGCGCCTACAATATCTTCCGGGAGCAAACCACCCGGGTGAATGCCACCTGGTTCATCGCGATGAACCCCGGGCAGGAGCCTGATGTAGCTGCCCTGCTCAAGCTGGTTACGGATGAGACCGTCCTGGATACCTCCAACAGTCACTACCTCATCCAAACGACTGCACACTGGCCCTCCAATGAGCCACTCTACCGCCAGCTGGTCATCAAAGGTGACAGTGGCTGCTATGCCGCAGCCAATCGCCTGACCCTCCAGCCTATCTGCAAGGGTCAGTTGGACCTCACCGATATGGAGAAGATCATTCAGCTGCTTAACGATGTCTTCCCTATGCCCCCCGAGGATGATGAATGACCGCCACAGCTACCCCCATGCATCCTGCAGAGACCCGCAGCAACATGCTGGTCATCAGGAACGACCAAGTCATTGAGAAGGGCACCACCTGGACCACGTACTGCGCTCCAGAAGACCTCCCCAAGGTGGCCTTGGAGATCGCTGGCAGAGTTTCTCAGGACCCCAGTACGGTCAGCTGCTGGACTGTGGTGGTGCGCACCGGCTACCCGCACAATCCATCAGCAGGCCCCTACCATGTCACTCTGGATCCTGCCAAGAGCTCCTACAGGCTGTGGGATCAAATCACCCTGGAGGAATGCGCCCGGGGTCGGGTAGACTGCACCAATCCAGTCAGCATCCTTGCTGCATTGGAGGGCCCTGATGACCCACAGTAGAGGGTTGGCATGGTCTTGCCGCGAGTGTGGTAAGAGGGTAAGCGGCAACGCTCAGCACTGTGCCTGCTGCCACGAGACGTTCTCGGGCACAGCAGCAGGTGACAGGCACCGGGTAGGTCCCTGGAGTAACCGTCGCTGCCTCAGCTCTGAGGAGATGCAAGAAGCGGGCCTTCGTCAGAACGCTCGGGGAGTGTGGTGCTCCTCAGCTCCCAGTACTTGGTGGGAGGATCTGAAATGACTGTGCAGCAGCTGCTGGATGTTCTCCAATGTGCCAACCCCGATGCTTGGGTCGAACTGGAAGCAGAGAGTTTCTGGGGCCGAGTGTGTGGTGGCGCTGCTGATCCAAAACTCCTGATATTTGCCCGTGCTGGCGCACAAGAACTCTCCAGCAGCCCCGGGCCTAACACAACCATAGGGGTGGCCACCCCAACGACGCAAAACGCAAACGTAAGGACAGCAACATGGCAATAGCCGTAATCAACCCCCGCGGAGCCTACCACTCCGGACAGCTCGGTCAGTGGCCAGACCAGTCGACCTTCACACATTTCCCAAGTGGGTGGGAGGCCACCCTCGTGCATGAGGGCGACCAAGACACTCTGTATTGGTACAACTCTGCTACCGAACGGAAGTTTCGGGCAGTGCTTTCCAAGCCTCTGGCCCAGTACACCCCGCAAGAGCTCTGGGATGACTACTATCCGCTCTCTCAGCAGGTCACTCCTGTAGCTACCATACCTGGAAGGAAATCATGATCGCCCCGACTACCCTGTATACTCCCACCACACTGCCTGACGCCGCAGCGCGTGTGGTGGCTATCCTGAGATGCATGGGCTACGCGCCCCGGTGGGTTGTGCAACGCGCTGCAGATGGTCAGCTGGTGCGCTCCAGGATTCACCCGTTCTCAATCGAAGGCGTGGTTAACTCAGTGAGATTCTGGCAGGCTGATCGATTTACCATCGAGCTCAAGACCTCTGGATATGTGACTGTGCAGATGTCTGATACTCACATCAATCTGGATGGGTGGCTGCCCGGATACAAGGGACGGGATTTCTTCCCTGGATTCATCGAATGGTACTATTCTGAGCGTGATTTCTAGGAGGAGCTGTGCAAGATCAAATAGATTATCTCAAGACCCTCGACATCGTGATTACTCTGCCCACCACTGAGCTCCGTATGGACTGCTATCAGGCTATTTCTACTGAGAAATTGCTGGGTATTCCAGAGAGCCAAAACAGGTGGAAGCTGGTGCCTTACAATCACTATATTCCGCCTTATACTGTGGCTGTTTTCTGGACCATTAATAGGGATAAACAGGGAATTACCTGTGAGATTAAACATCTTGAATCCGCCACATTTATCTCTGAGCCAATCAGCTTTGAGGGGCCATTCCAGGCAGTATTTGTGCCGGAATTCGTGTGGCAGGATGTGTCATTCTACCCATTGCCAGCTGCTGATGACGATTACCTCATCTGGGTTACCCGCAAATACGGACCTGATGTGGTGCTCATTCCTTGTGGGAATGGGTGGGCCTTGTTGCATATGAAGGAGGGTAGTTTCCATGCAGCTGGGCATACAGAGATGCTTAACTATCACCAGATGGTTAACTTTCTGATTGAGGAATCTATTGAGTGGACTATTATGGAACCGGGCTGCTCGTACCGTAAACCTTATCGAGACGATGATGAAGATAGGAGTGAAAGTTAATGCAGAAGTACACTATTGGAACTAGAGAGTTCTTGCCAGATACCGCCAACCTTGAGTTCAGCTTGCAGGATCTTGCAGGGATCTCTCCTGAAGATGACTGCTGGGTACTTGTTCCACCCTTCACGATGATTCCTGAAGAAACGCTGTGTATTGTGTGGCACTTCGTGGGGGGCCAGTATCGTAAGTCCAAGGGTAGCCCGCGCATCGCTAAACTGGGCTCCTCTCACATGACGGAGTACTACGCCAAGCCAGCTGACCCGGCCTCCCTGTACTTTGTGCGTAAGCCCGATTTCAAGAAGTGCCAGTATTTTCCTCTGCCAACACACACCCTCACTGAGGTAGCGCGGCTTTACATGGAGGATGATACTGAAGCGCTGCTGTGGCATACCCCCAAGGCATGGCAGGTGGCTTACTATCAGAGAACAGATTACCCAATCGTTGCCTTTACGATGCAGGACCTGGAAGAGCTCGTCCTGGAGCATGTGGTGCAATGGGAGGACCTGGATACCCACAAGGTTCATCATAACCCGAAGTTTCGTTGGGAGGCGTAATGTCAAATGAATTGAAACTACCTTGGACTGGGGAAGTTCTCTCCCATAAATCAGTGCTCTCCCTGGAAACTGCCATGGGGTTTAGCTGCGATTCTATCTGGGTGGTTGTGCCCAGTAACCACTACGTGCCAATCGGTACTCCTTGTGTAGTTTGGGATCTTGGAGAGAACGGTTCTTTCGTAGAAATGACGGCTCAGAGGTCTTATGCGCCTCTGTGGTCATCAGTCCGTGCACTCGATGGCCATCCAGAAAGGATTATCTTTGTCCCTAAGGAATACTTGAAGAATTGCCGGTTCTACCCCCTGCCGGATCTCAAAGTAGGCCTGCTCTGCACAGTCGTGCTTACTGATGGTACTGAAGGGGTCGTTGTCAAGGGGGATCATTACTGGTTCCTTCCGTACACGACGACTTCTGACTATGCTGAAGGTACTCTTACAACGTTCACTACTCCAGAGCATCTGGTGGCGTTCTTCCAGACTCAGGTAGTAAAGTATCACTGTTCTGACATGTGTAGCTACGCTAACCCAGCTTTCAGGGGAGATCATTCATGAGCTGCGAGGTCAAGATTCCAGGTCTCTTGGAGCCCGTGGTTCTGGGCTCTGTCCTCACTTTGGGCCAAGTGCTCGGATTGCCTAATCCTTATAATCAGTGGGTACTTGTGCCGTTTGATGTGCTAATCCCGGCGAATACCCCGGTAGTTCGATGGTATAAGCATGCTAGGGGACTCGGTGGGCCGCGGGTACATGTGCTGGATAAACCCTTGTGGTCAGCGTCTAGTTCTCAGAGCTCTCAAACTCCTGAGGTGTTGTTTGTTCCTAACGAGCACTCTCATAGTTTGAAAGAGTACCCTCTACCCCTTCCAGTACCGGGTAAGTTGGTGGAAGTGGTTTTGATTGACACTAGTGTGGGAGTGCTCGCCCGAGGAGCTTCATGGTACTTTACGCCGAGCACCACAACTGAGCAGTATCAGGAGGGAACCTCCTACGCTTGTGATGATAGTCGAGAGTTCGTGGACTTCTTCCGCGAGGAGGTTGTGTGGTGGGAGGATCTCCGCTTGGGTGGCGGGACTCACCGCAACCCAGCATTGAAAGAAAGGATTGAGAATGACCCTCAACTGTGACGACATGGTGCTTGTCCTGCATGATGCCCCTATTGACCAGCGCACCGGGAACCGCGTAGTGTATGCTGCCAGCTGGGTTGCGGACCGCAACAGCATGATTGGCGAGCGTAATGAGGATTGGGTTCGACGAGAGCTGAATTGGTTCCGTTCTGGCAGTAACAAGTTGTCTGATATGGAACCTCCCGTGCCTGGAGCTTTCCAGGCTTGTGCCGGTACTGATGGTAGCGTCAGCAGCGCGTACGGTCACATTCTGTTCGGGATGAATTATCGGAATGACCCTGAACCTGAGCTGCCTGAATTAGCTGTTGGGGAGCATCTTGCTAGCCGCGCTTTCAGGGCCTTGAAGGCTAATCCCGCCACCAGACATGGAGTAATCATTGTCTCGGACAGGAATGTCCACGGCCTGCACCACAAGAATGGTCGCAACGACTTTATCTGTACGAATGCCTTGAACTTCATGGTGGAGGACGTCACTAACAAACTCCATCTGATTGTGCAGATGCGCTCTATGGATGCTGTTTGGGGCTATCGAGCTGATTATTCCATGTGGGATTACCTCATGGACGATATGGTTGATGGCCTCCAAGATCACCACCCTGATATTGTGAGGGGAGATATTATCTTTCAGGTAGCAAACTTGCACGTGTATCCGCGTCACTTTGCCCTGCTAGAGCGCGCCTATCAGGATGCTGAGGCGCGCCTGACCAAGAAAGTGTTTGACAACATGTATGTGCGGTCTGCTTGGGGCCTCAAGGCCTGAGCTGGCTATCCACCACACTGCCCGGCTGAAGTTGCTTCTGGCCGGGCAGTGTGGTATAATTGCTACAGGACTACACGACAGGAGGCTTACAACATGAGTCCTATCAAGATGCTTAGGCGGGCCAACCCTGACCTGCTGTATGGGGTGTACATCCCCAGCTGGAATCGAGCAGGCAGCGCTCCGCTGCTGGAGAAGCTTGCCAGAGCTGACGAAATCTGGCGACAGGACGTCACCATCGTCACCCGGGCTGAGTCAGTGGTGGAGTATCAGCAAGCGTATCCATGGGCGAGAGTGATCGCTCAGTGGGGTGCCAACGGTATCGGGGAGGCCCGAATGGAGTGCCTTCGGGATGCTGACCGGCGCGGGTTGCCCCGAATCACCATGCTGGATGATGATATCCAGCATGTGTCGCTGTTGGAGTGGGTCCAGCCCGAGGACAGCTATCCCCGCAGCAGGAGGTATTCCGCTGCGGTGTGTGGTGAGTATCCTGAGCCAGAGATGTTCTGCCGATCACTGGCGGTTGCCAAGTGGGCCATGAACAGAGTGTTTGACAAGTTTTCCCAGATCTCGTATGGGGCGTTGCGCAACGCCCTGTTTTCTCAAGGGATCAACCCAAATCTCAGCACCGCGTGGGTCAACAAAGGACCCTTCCCTAGTTGTGTGCTCATGTTTGAAGTGGCACGCTTCTCTATGCGAAAGATGCCTACCGGGTTCTACCGTCATGGAGAGGATCTCGCCATGCTGTTGTACAATCTGAGTGAGGGTCAGCAGGCAGCTATCTTGGTCAATGCGGTGTATGACCAGAATGACGCGGTCAAGACCACTATTCCCTTGGATCCTGAATCAGCTGAGGGTCGGGCTGCTGATCTTGCTTCTGCTGAAACTTACTATCCGGATATCGCTCGGTATCTTCGGGTGGGCAGCCGCAACGCCAATGGAGGAGTCCGCCGCTGGACTCTGAACTGGCGGCGATGGTCTCATGACCACCCGGAGTACCAGGAGAGGGTGCTTACTCCCGAGCAGGTGATGGGCTGATGTTGATTGTGTTTGAGGGCCCTGACAAGGCCGGAAAGTCTACGTGGGCCCAGCAGCTGGACAGTGTAGCAGCTCCTAGATACAACCTCAAGAAAGGCGAGTATGGCCGTATCAAGCATGCGGGGCGTGTGGTGGCTGTCGATCGCTTGGCGTGGCTGACTCATTCGGTGTACCGTCTAGCTCTGCCAGAGTATGAATGGAATGACCGGTCTGTGCGCACAGTGTTTGCCATGCCTGATGCACACCTCGTGTTCATGGTTCCAGCTGACCCCCATCTTAATACTGCGGATGAGCTGTACAGCAGAGAGCAGTCTACTCGTGTGCAAGAGGCCTATCGTGAGTGGTGTTGGGCGATGTTTAGGCTGAACAACCTTCAGAATGGGTGGCTGTTCCGTACAATATCTCTTGTAGAAGTGAAAGCTGGGGGAACCTCTGGCAGGAAGTATGAGCTGTTCGCGTTGAACTCCGGGCAGCTCTCTGGTGATAATTTCTACGGGGATTCTTCTACTTCATTCGATATCGGAGAGATTACCCCTGAAGAATTGATGAAGATCCTGAAGGATTTTGAACGATGAGAACTATTGAACAGATCTACAGTGAATTGATTGGTGTCTATAGAGAATTCCTTCAGGATATTGAGGAACTCAAAAGTGACGGAGACCCGTCTGAATCGGTTCCTAGCTTGGCGATGGAGGCTTGGGGGTTCGCTCAGGCGCTAGCTACAGTGCGGCTTCTGCAAGAACGTACTCAAGTTCCTAGCTGGGAACTGATCCAAGTGACCGCCTACGAGATTGAGAAGGAGGCGCGCAGCCGTGGGTAAAATTCGTGACCTTGAACCAGTACTTACCTATCAAGGTCGCAAGGACGGCAGTGTGGTGAGTGCAGTTAGGGTGAGGAAGAACAACTGGAGAGTAATTGCAGCTTGGCTTCGGGATGAGCTGCGGAATATCCCAGATTCTTCCATACTAACGGTTAATCCTGAACGACAAGAGGTTCTCTGCAAAATAGCTGGGAATCACCTGGAAGTGCGCCCAGACTACACTGTTGTTCTGGATGAAGAAGACCATCCAGTGGATTGTCTCAGCAACAGCACTATGTACCGGAGGTATCGGCCTCATGCAGCGCCATCCACCACGCTCCCTAGTGAGCCACCCTCAGCTGCGGAAAACGAGGTGCGGGAGTACAGCCGGTGGGTCCTAGAGGGGGCTGAGGCAATCCAGCATCAGGGTAACAACTTGTCTCAGATTGTCGCATGGGCCACGGACCACGCACAAAATTGGCCCGGGCTTCGTATTCAGAGGGATGTTATCACCCTAGATACCGCTTCCGGTCCTCGCAAGCTTGAGTACGGCGATTACCTTGTACTGTCTTCCAGGGGGGCATGGAGCATCCTTTCTGAGGAAGATATGGCAAGTACTTATACTGCTGGCCGTCAGTCCAAGCTCAATGATCATATTGGAGCTTCTTTTGATGTGTTGCTCGATCTTCAGCGTAAGATTGAGTCTCAGTGGGGTCGACTCCCTGATCCTGAGAATCCTGAGAATGTGTCTCAGTACATCCGGGAGATAGCTCTGTGCCTGGAGGATGAGCTGCATGAAGCACTGGCACATGTCCACTGGAAGCCCTGGAAAACCCCTCGAGGTTTCAAGGATCGGGAAAAGTACCGCACTGAGTTGGCGGATGTGCTACACTTTGTGCTAGACATGTATCTTGCTGCGGGGCTCACTGGGGATGATATCTATGCAGATTACCTCACCAAGCACCGAGAGAATCTCAAGCGCTGCAACTCTCCGGAGTACGTGCAGTCATGAGGCCGCTTAGAGAATCCCAGAGGGCTGCACTGAATGTGCTCTGTGACCCAGAGCGCACCTTTGCGGCCCTCTGGGCTGAGCCCCGCTCAGGTAAGACTGCCACATGTCTGCGGTGGGTGGCCTACCATAAGCCTAAGGTAGTGCTTGTGGTGGGACCAAAGATAGCCGAGAATGTCTGGAGGGTTGAATCTGCTAAATGGCTGGAGGATGTTTCTCATCGGTTCTATCCACTGACTGTTGGTAATGTGCGGCCTGATCCTAGCTTGCTCACCAGCTACAATGGGGTGAACATTCTGTTTGTCAACTATGAGCAGTTTACCAAGGCTGCTGGGACTAAGACCTTGCCTTACATCAGGAGTGTGGCGCGAGCGATTGACCATCAGGGCATGATGATTCTAGATGAATCCCACTACATCAAGACACCCAACTCTGTCATTGGCAAAGCTATCCGACCTACTGCTTCTGATTGGAGGCTGCGTCTCATTGTGACAGGGACTCCTGTCACTAATCCCAATCAGGTGGATGCCATCTACGGACAGTGGACTTGGCTAGACCCCGCTATCCGTGACAGGTGGCCTACAGCTAAGGACTTCAGAGAATACTTTGGAGAGTGGCAGCATTACAAGGGTTTCCCAGAGCTCGTGAGGCTGAAGAATCAAGCAGAGCTCATGAGGTACCTCCAGCCCAATGTGGTTACCCTGACTGGACAGGCCGAGCCCGTGCCCCATTCTCGGGTAATGTACCGGCTTGACCCTGCCGTGGAGGAGTGGTCCACCACACTCTTCCGGGAGGGAGTAGTCAAGACCACAGTAGGTACTGTGGCGGCTCTTAACCCCTTGACCAGGCTGCTTCGGCTCAGGCAAATGATCGCCGGTCATTGCATGGTGGATACCGAAAATGGCGAGGAGATTCGATACCTAAAGCCAGCTATGACGGCACGCCTCCGAGCCTTGGCTGGGGTGCTGTCCCAGATTGAGGGCAAGGTGATCATATCATGCTCTCATATCGCTGAGGTGAATATCGTCAGCGCCTACCTTAGTAAGAAGGGCACCGGGTACTCTATTGTTACGGGGGCTACTTCCAATAAGGATATGGCTCTAGATAAGTTCCGAGCATCCCCCACGTGCCGGGTTTTGATTGTTCAGCCACAGACTGTTTCTATGGCAGTGGATATCTCGGTGGCGAGCTCCTTGATTTGGTACACCAGTGACTTCAACTACGTCACCTTCAAGCAGACCTCCGATAGGATCAAACTCAGCCCAGCTAAGCCTAGGGTGTACTTTCTGTGCGCTCGGGGCTCCGTAGATGAGGACGTGTGGGATACCCTCATGGTGGACCACGACCATCTACGAAAAGTGCTAGATAAGATTAGGCGGCGTTAGGCTTGCGCCGCTGCCAATTACACGCTATAATTAAGCCATTAGCTTCGACAGGAGACTACCATGACAGAAGAACTTGAGAAATCCCCCAATCCTGAGGCCTTCAAGGAGATCATGCCCTACCTCAAAGATGGCATCGATCACGTTGCTAAGCTCACTGGAGTGACTCGCCCCGGAGACCGGTATAAGGTGTTTCGAGCTATTGCCTTCATGGCGGTCGCGAACACCATCGAGGACGGGGAGTTTGATGAGCTGATCGAGGACACCCTCCATTACCGGGATAGCCTCCCTCATGGATATCGTTTGGAAGGGGTTTCTCCCCGTAAGACCGTGAAGACAGAGGAGGTGGCGGTCTCTCCTGTCCTTCCCGCCACCTCCTCTTACAAGGAAGCGGTACGCCGCAAGAAGATCAAGAAAGAAAATAAGAACCAGATGTAATACATAACGGCCGGGGCGGTCTTTTCTAGTTCGTTCTCCCGACCCGGCCTTTTCTTAGGACAGGATTATGGACATGCTAATAACATCTACCACATCAGATGTGGTAGATTATCTCAAACAAGATCCAAAATCACACCAGATAGTTGACATAGAGACTACTTCTCTGAGCCTTCTCAGAGCTGAAATCCTCTGTATTGGAATTGGGCTGGAGGACCATGATGATGTCCTTATCTGGTGGCCTGAATGTCAAGAGGAGATTGGTGCACTGCGCCTCCCTAAGGCTGTGGTGCACAACGCCCATTTTGATGCTCCTAGACTTAGGTTGCGGGGAGCCAAGCTCCGTGTCGTTTGGGATACTATGCTCATGGCACATCTCTTGAACGAGAATCGCCCTGTTGGCCTCAAAGATCTCGGACAGCGCTTGCTCGGGTACTCTGATTGGTCCGAGGCCAACATCAGAGACTTGGCTGCCCTACCTCGGCAGCAAGTCAGTGAATACCTTGCCAAGGATGTGGTGGTTACCCGGGAGCTGTTGAGATATCAGCGTAAGCAGCTCAAGAGCACCAAGATTGGGGAGCGGCCCCTGCAAGTCATGCGTAGCATTCTGCTGCCAGCAATCAAGCCTCTTACCCAGATGGAGGCTAACCGCATCCCGGTAGATATGGACGGAGTCCATCGGGAGATGGAGCGCGTCACTGAGGAGTTGCAGCTGGCTGACCTGGAGCTGGCCAAGAACACCCCGCCTAAAGAGCAGTGGCCCCCGGAGTTCCAGAGATCTGGTCTTAAGTGGGGCACCACCAATTGGACTCGCTGGTGGTTGTATGAGTACCATGGAGCTGCTTGTGCAGAGCGCGGCAAACCGAGCAAGCGCTGGCCTGACGGGACACCGTCGCTGTCCAGCAGTGCGCTGAGTAAGATGACTCACCCGGCTGCCAAAGTGTTGTCCAAGCGGTCTACCTTGCACAAGATCCTTACGGGCTTCTTGGTTCCCCTCACCCAGCGTGTGGTAGATGGCCGGGTAGGCACCAGCTTCAAACTGCATGGAACCAAGACCGGTCGTTTGGCCAGTTCTAGCCCTGGAGCAGACGATCCCGGCATCAATGCCCAGCAGATTCCTCGTGATAGGAGCATTCGGAATCTGTTCCGTGACCCTGAGCATCTCTGGATTGAGGCAGACTACTCCCAGCTGGAGCTTCGTGTAGCTGCCACTCTTGCTAATGAGCGCACCATGTTGGGACTGTTCGATGGTGGGGAAGATATCCACACTTACATGGCTTGTGAGCTCACCAAGACAGATTCTCCCACCAAGGAACAGCGGTCTCTCGCTAAGGGTGTGAATTTCGGCTTCTTGTATGGGATGCACCACAATCACTTCGCAAATTACCTCCAAGAAACCTATGGAGTGGTGATCTCCCAGAAGGATGCCTTCCAGTTCCGGGAGCAGTACTTTGACCGTTTCAGCGGGTTGCAGCCTTGGTATAAGAGACAGCGTGCATTCGCCGTTAAACATGGCGGTGTCCCCAACGCTTTCGGCAGGTTCCGGCATCTGCCTGAGGTATATGCTACTGATTACTGGGTACAGGAAGCTGCTTTCCGGCAGGCCATCAACGCCCCGGTGCAGTCCACCGGCAGCGATTTCATGCTCATTAGCTTGGCGCGCATGGCACGCAATAAGCACCTGACCAAGATGGGAGCCAAGCTAATCACCACAGTGCACGACAGCGTGTGCCTCACTGTTCCTGCTGAGAATGCTCTGGATGCAGGTCACCTTCTCAAGGAGATCATGGAACGGGCCGATGATATGCTCAGGACTAGATTCCGCTTGAAAGCCGATGTTACTATCTCAGATTGTTGGGGAGGTGAGCCTCTTGCGGAGCTCTAACAGGGGGTGTTGGTCAATGACTGATGATGGGATTCCAATCATTACCCAATCCATGGTGACTGCATTTTCCCAGTGCCCTAGAGAGTTCTACTACGGCTATGTGTTGGGACTGAGGCCCCGTATGACCAGTAAGCCTCTTACTAGGGGCACATGGCTCCATGCTCTGCTGGAGGCCAAAGCGAATCAGGAAGATTGGCTGCCTGTGCACTATGCTCAGCTGGAGCAGGCCCGTCAGACAATGTTTGATGAGGAGGCTGAGGCCCTAGCAGAGGAGTGTTACAACATCATGATCTCCTATGAGTATCAGTATCGGGATGACCCCCTCACTCCTATCCGTGCTGAACTTACGGTAGAGCGCCCCATGCTTGGCGGTAAGGCTCTGTACCGGGGTCGCATTGACCTCATTGTGCGAGACAAGGATGGAGATATCTGGCTGGTGGACCACAAAACCCACCAGAAGTTTCCCGACTGGAACTATCGAGAGCTGGCCTACCAACACTATAGCTATCTGTGGGCGGCTGTCAAGTCTCCGCAGTATGCAGAGCTCGGCATCCCTCAACCGAAGGGCTTCATCTACGATTACATTCGCACTGGAGCCATCAAGGTGCCTAAGATTACTGCTAGAGGTCTTGTGAGCAGAGCGACATCTGCAACTGCACAAACCTACCCGGTGTTGCGCAACTGGCTATTGGAACACGAATACATGCGTGTGGTGGATAACCAAGATGTAGTTATCGTGCAAGGCTCAGAAGGGGATTATCTACGAGAGCTGCTGGAGGCTACTCTCGCAGATAATCAGATAGATAAGTTCCGCCGGGATGAACTAGTGTTTGATTCAGCTCAGTCTACGCGCCAGATGAAGAGCTTTCTCACCACATGCAAGCGTATGTTGGATTACCGCTGGTCAGATCCTGATTGCGTAGAGCGCAACCTAGGAGCGTGTTCTAGCTATCTCTGTAATTACAGGGATCTCACTACCTCTGACCTTATGCACGGGAGCTCCGAGATTGAGCAGCGCACCCGGTATGTCTGTGCCGGAGATCCACTAGACTACTATCCAGATCGACAGAAAGGACAGAAGTAATGACCATGTACACTATCTATGGGCGACCCAAGGTCGGTAAGACCACCTTTGCGCTTCATGGGGCTGACCCCAGCAAAACTCTTGCTATCGACGCTGATTGCGGCCTTACCGCCATCGATACTACTGGGATGACCGTTTGGGAGGATGTTTCATCCACCACACTCGCTAAGAGGCTGAGCCAAAAAGATCTGCGGCCATTCCGGCGTGTTGTGGTGGATACCGCCACTAGCTTGTACGAATCTTTGCTGTTGGAGGCTGCTGGGGGGCGCACTCCCAATCAAGGCACGTATGGGCAGGCTAACACTACCCTTGGCCAGATTTTGCGGCAGTTGCGCTCTACCCGGGCTGATGTTATCATCATTTGCCAGGAGAAAGTCGTTAAACCCACGGAGGATTGGGCTCCTGAGGACGATGAGGAAGAAAGCGTTGCAAGTGTCACGCCGGATCTTCCGCCGGGGGCTAGCAAGACTCTGCTGGCAATGTCTGATGTAATTGGCCGGCTGTACATTGCCCAAACCTCAAATGGCCCTAAGCGCAAACTCTGGGTTACTCCTACTCCGGGAATAGTTGCCGGAGCCCGTAGCGCTAAGACTACCCCGGATTCTATTATGACCCCTACTTTGGCCAAGCTCAAAGCTACCTTGGGCTACAAATAAGAAAGGAATTTGACCATGGCTATTACTCCGATCAAGCTGGATTTCACCTCGGTTGAAAAGTCCTCGTACAATACCCGGCAGATGCCCGCCGGACTCTATGAGGCTCGAATCACCGAAGTCGTGCAGAAATCGGCGCAGGACGGCACTGATATGCTGGTGTATACCCTTGCGCCCACCCACCCGCAGTACCGGGGTCGTAGATTCCCGTTCTACTGCAAGCTTAGCTCCAGTCAGCTGTGGAAGCTTCGTGATCTGTTGGTCGCGGCAGGAGAGAGTATCCCTAAACGAGCTGTCCGTGTCCAGCCTGAAAAGATTGTCAACAGGCTGCTTTGCATCGAAGTCAGCGATGACACCTACGGAGGTGTGGTTCGATCTACCGTGGATTCTGTCTACTCGTGGGACGTGCTCCGCCCCAATGAGAAGTTCTCCGATAAAGACCCAAATGAGAATGAAGCCGAGGCCGATGATGAGGATGAGGGCATTCTGAGCTTTACCTCCGCGGATGATTCTGAAGATGTCGAGGACATTGATTCTGAGGACTTTGAGGATGATTCTGATTTCGATGAGGAGGATCTGGATATGACTCCAGAGCCCCCCAAGAAGAAGTCTGCAAAGAAGAGCAAGAAGCGTCAGCAATGAGGAAGGAGGCAGACATTGTACGAGATATGGTGCGTACCCTAAACCATATCTCGGGGGTGTTCTGCCTCCGCACTCATGGTAGTGCTTTTCAGGCCAAGGGCACTCCGGATATCTTCGGTTGTGCCCTTGGCCACGCTTTTGTAATTGAGGCTAAGAGAACTGCTTCTCTAGAGCCTAGCGATGCTCAAAAGTACATGTTGAGTAAATTTAATGATGCTGGGGCCCGGACCTTTGTAAGTCATGACCCCAAAGCCGAAGAGGTCATAGCATGGATAAAATCGCTGCCAAAGTGATGTGGGCAGTGTGGCGACATTCTGGGCATAGGGGGAATGTCTGGACCCCTCAGATTGACAACATCAGCTCCAAAAGCCCTCGATTTCGGGAAGGGAATCCAAGATCTAGTGCTAAGCTAATCAAAGATGACCTTCACGACAATACCGATTGGTACTGGACTCCAGCGGTTTCCAATGGAAGTCGTAAAGCTGATCAATACCCTACCCAGCGCGTCTTGTGGGTGGACTGCGACAAGGGCTACAGCAAGAAAACGCTCAAGCGTTTGTCTCCTAACTTTGTGTGGGAGACTAGCCCGGGCCATCTCCAGGCGGTGTGGCTCATGGAGGACTACATAGAGCCCCATGAATACCGTCGCGATGGTTTGATGGGTTTGCTGGCTCAGTGTATCGGGGCGGACCCTAGCGGCGTTGATATTGGCCAGCTGTTGCGGGTGCCCACCACAGTGCACCACAAGCGTAAGCCTTACAGAGGGCGGATACTCAAGACCTGTATAGAGCCTATCAGTCGGAGTAATCTGCTCAATAAGATCTACCGAGAGTGTGGCTTCAAGGCTCCGACAGCTGCTCTGATGGCCCGAGAGGAGCCTGAGGGCGATCGCTCTAAGCAGCTCTGGCGGTTTGCCCGGGAAGCTGCTGAGCAGGATATTGATGAGACGCTGGCGTGCAAGGCTTTGCGAGCCTCCAAGTGGAACAAATGGCGGGATCGCGATGAGCTCCTCCGAGAAGATGTTGCTAAAGCCTACCGAGAGCAGGAGCATGCTGCCCCGGTGGCGACACAAACCTTGGGAGAGATCGTGCAAGAGTTGCCCCGCCCGACCACCCAGCGTGTGGATGTGGTAGCTACTCAGGCCTCTCCTACTCGATGGCTGGTCCCGGACATCATCCCCGAGGCAGGCTGCGGGTTGTGGATCGCGCCGCCCAAAATCGGCAAGACTCGCACTGCCCTGGAGGTTGCTTTGGGGTTGGCTACCGGGGTAACGCCGTTGGGGGTTCCTGTGAGTGACAAGATGCCTGTTGGGTTCCTTTCACTGGAGGATGGCCCCGATCTAACTATCGACCGGCTTGGGGAGCTGCTGAATAGGGATAAGGATCGTCGGTATTTTCACTGGAATGGCTACATCGATGAAAACCTAATATGGTACCCACCAGAAAGGATCCCACTTCAGCTGGGATTTGACGCTCTTGACTTGAGCCGGCCAGAGGGAATATCTAATCTGCAGGAGATCATTGAAACGCACGATTTGCGGTTGTGCGTGATTGATACCCTTAGCATGGCTATTGGCAAAGCCTCCATCAACGATTCTTCAGAGATGTACAACATCTTGAAGAAAGTCAAGATAGTGGCCAAGACCACCGGATGTAGCGTGGTGTTCATCCACCACACGCGCAAGCGGAACTTCGAGTCCGGGGAAACGATCCAGGAAAAAGTCTTGGGGTCGACTGCATTGCACGCTTGGGCTGATTATGTGGTGTGGTTGACCCCTTCTAAGGATAAGTATTCCCCGACCCTTAATCTGGGAGTGCAAACTAAGCGGGGGGCCAACGAGTACCTTGTGGATAAGGATTCGCTAGTGATCCTACGGGATGACCCTAATCTTCCTGACCCCGATGACCCCAGTGATCCCCCGAGTGGGGGCTCTCCTGACAGCCCTAAATCACCTCCGCCCACTGGAGACCTTATTGCTCAATACGAGCGATTTAACCAGCGAAGCAAAGTCCCACGAGGAGTGGGCAAACCTACTGTAAGGAGTAGAGATGAAGATACTGAACCTAACCGAAGATCCCGTTCGCCTTCGAACAGTTCACGGAGGTATGGTGGAATTCCCTCCGATGCTGACCTCGGAGTGGCCTCACGTGGCCCCCAGAACGACCACCCGGCGCCTAGACACTCCTCAAGGAGAGCTGTTCGCACGTCAGCAGCAAGAGGGAGTGTTGCGGGGCTATCTTCCGGCACAGGTAAGCGAGGTAGCCCTAATAGTAGAAAGAGGAGTGGCTGAACGCTTTCCGTATCGCACTGATTTGTACTACCCCGAGGAGCCTTTTCATACAGATGATGACGGTAACTCTTGGTCTCCTTGCCTGCATCAAGTGCCGGAAGAAATCACCACACACCCTGAGTCTAAGAGTGTGTGGTGATCCAACCGAGAACTACTCTGAGGTTCGGGTTTCCGAGCGCTTGTCAGTAACGGTCTTGGCGATGTCATAAACACCGCAAGCAGAGAGGCCAAGTATCAGGCCCTGACTGACACCTGCTAGGACAGTGTGCTGGGTAAGCACACCGCTTACTGCACTGTCCAGCAGGTTCAGCAGAATGCCTGCCGTGACAGCAAGCAAGGGGCTCACCTTGGCTGGCAGGCCAAGGTCCTTGGCAACAGTGATAATGGCCACAACAGCAGCTGGGGTTGCAATAGCAGTAACGGGCATTACTGTTCACTCACTCTTTCTTCTAGGGTGGTTAAACGACTGAGAATGTGGGTATCTTGGTTCTTCATGACCCGCACATCCTTCATTATCTCAAGCTGGTTGGCATTGAGGGTATCTACACGATCTCTGATGAGATCTATTGTGTCTCCTAGGTTGGCACTACCTCGGTTAGTGCGGATATCCTTTTGGAGACGTTCAATCTTGGCGACCACCACACTGCCCATAACAGTGATGATGGCCACCAAGATCGGAGAGATTGTTGCAACAATCTCTATGGCTACATGGGGGGTCAATCTTAGGCCAGCTTCTCCAGGATCTTATTGACAGCTTCCTTGAGGGCCAGCACCTCGGTGTAGCAGTCTGCCAGCTCCTGGCGCACAGACTTGTACCCCTCGGCATCTGCTCTGGGGTCATTAGGCCGCCTGATTGGGGCGGTGTTCTGCTGGGCATTGTAAGCACAGGTGGCGCCAAAGTCTGATCGGATAGCCGCAGTAGCCAGTCGGGATCCAGCAGTTTCCCCCTGATCCCCAAAAGTCGCAGACCATACCCGGGTGGCAGCTTCATTCCCGGCGTAGTCTGCGACCTGCTTAAAGAAGTCGCTGCTCTGATAGGCAGCCTTATTCAGGAGTGTTCCGGCGCTGCCCCTAGATCCAAAGGTGGCTGACCATACTGCGGAGGCAATTGCGTCGATATCTGCTGGAGTGACCACGTCATCCTCACTTTCCGTGGCAGAAGAATTCGATCCACGAGCGAGCCCCTGCCACGTTGAGGCGTCGCCATGGAATATGTTCATGTCGAGGAAATCTCCAGAATAACCTGGGATTCGTCCTCTAGCGCTGTACTGGTGGAGGATGGCACTAGACCAAGCTCCAGTACGGGGCGCTGGCGGGGTAGCATGCCCAGTACGTGGATTGGCTCGCCAATCTGCCACCCACAGGGGATAGCCACCCAAGGCTACCGTGCGGAGTGTGGTGGCCGTGCTAGCATTGCAGTAGATGACTGGTCGCACTCCCGTGCGAGAGTACACCATATCGAGCCAACGCCTAGCTCCGGAAGGCCCATGTACCTGAGGAGCGCGTTCTTTCCCGCCGAGATCTTCGTAGTCCAAACAGAGCACCGCTTTACCGATGAGATCTTTGACGGTTTCCAAGAAGAGATCTACCTGGTTGCTGATGTCATGCACCGTCATGAAATGATAAGCTCCAAACAGCTTGCCTGCTGCTAAAGCATCCCTTTTATTGATTGCCCAGCGACGATCAACAAATCCGCCGGATTTGGATCCCCAAGTTGATCGCGCAATGACAAAATCTGTAGAAGCATGGGCAATTGATGAGTTGTGTTCAGACACATCTATGCCGAATAGCGCCACGTAAGCCTCCTATATGGTTGTTCCTAGAGTGCGGAGCTTATTACTCAGCACGACTTTACTGGAATCTGGGGTGCACCAATCCATGCGCATTTCGACTACCTGAGTCTTTACGATTTGCTGCAAGTTTTCGTCTAGAATGCTAATTTGATCAAACACCTCAAAAGTTTCTTCTGGTGAGATGCGCTCTTGAAGGGCAACTAGATCAAATTCATAGCTGATGTACGGCTTAGATCTGGCGTTCAAGTAAGTCTGAAGGAAGTTCTTCATGGCAGATGGAGACTGCGCCCCAGAGAAGTTGTACACGGCCTGCCTTTTGGTAGTCGTCCAAGTAGTATCTTCTAGATAAGGCACTCCATTGTTAACCGGACTGATATCCCCACCCAGCTCGTCCACTCCATAGATCCGAGTAATCAAACTCGTAGTGTCGAGCCTCCGGCGTACGGTGGCGGCATCTTTATGATACAGCGCAGTAACCCCGGAGTCTCTGCCAGCCCTCTTAAGCAAGTGCACCATCTTGTGTTTATCATCCAGGGACAACTCCAGATGATACTGTTTAGCAAGAGCCTTAAGCCCTCCAAGTACTGTGGTGGGCTCTGTTAGGGTCCAGTGGTGCGGCCCTGATTCCGGATTCTCTATTCTTCCACAACCCCAATCAGTCCCTGCCAGCATAATGAGCGCGCATTCTTCCGGAGAGACATTCCAAGATCGGATGTTTATTTGCCCAGCATAGAGCAAGTCGTACCAAAGCCGCTCACAGTATACCTTCAATTTTGGCTCAAAGGCTGAATCTTGGGAGGTGATGCCTCTCACCACATACTCGCGTTCGCGGAAATGCACAGGACGTTCTATCTGGATCTCCGTCGACTTTTCATGGTACAACGGGAGATCGAACTCTAGTGTAGACTCCAGCTCATCAGTGTCTACCGTCACACACCCGATAAGCTCCTCATCCAAGATCACCCCGCCAGATGTTGTATCCACGATCACTGGGCTTTGGGAGAACCCCGGAACTGCCCTGGATCTGGGTAGATCATTTTCTGTGAAGTTATTGTTGTTGTGGGCGGAGGTAACGTAGATCCCGTCTAGGTAAGCAGAACCTTTCAAGAATTTAATCTTGAATTGAATATACTTATCCCACTGAGGTACCCCAGAGACCACCAAGCGGCCTTTTTCATCCACTTGGCGCAGCCAAGGTAGATTTGCGAAGTATTGCGCCACATTATGCGTGGTGCGATAAGACACCTCCACATCCTTGCCGTTAGTCACGACTAGTCCGCCATTGATCTGGCGCACTTTAGGAGAAAGAGGAACCCAACGAGTAATGATTTCCCCGGGAATCTTCATGTTCTCACTGGGTGCTATCCGACCGATCCCAGCTGATTCATCATGGCTGTCAGCTGTGCCGGGCTCTTTAGCATCGATCTCTGGCCGTACGATGGTAACTGTAGTAGGAGTGCTTGCCCCGGTCGCTTCCGCTCCCGCCAGAGCCACCACACTCACGTCGATATCTTGCGGTATTGGGTGATACACCACTACCTCATCGTACGCGATCGGGGTAGAAGAGATCCCTCCAATCATCAGGGGACAAATAGGGTCCGGATCCAGCTTAGTAAGATCAAGATTCTCTCTAGTCGCAGAGCCCACCCACCCGGTCTGCCCATACGACCACAGGGTGGCTGAGCGTTTGTCAAAGTTGATCTCCAAACCTACCCAAACCCACGAATTTGCAGGGAGATCCCTATTAGAGACAGTCAACCAGGCAAAGCTGTCATCATTCTTATCGAACAAATCAGCTTGCAAGTAAGGTTTGCTACCAGCATCCGCCCTTCTGGCGTACATCTTGAAGAACCGGCCTCTGGTGTACCCAAAATCTTGCGTGGTGAATATGTCCGCCATGCCAACTGGCCAGTTGCAGCTTACCCAGCAGCCCACCAAGAAGGATCCTTGGTGGCTTATGGGCCACAGCCCCCGAGAGTATGGCACGTACCCCTTAGCGCCTTTGTTGAGCGACAGAGCCGAGCCCCATTTAGAGCCTACCTCTCCCGAGGAGCTCCCCCAGCCAAGCACCTTGCCGTGTCGGTTCTTTCCAGAGCTGTCAACCATAATCTGGGTTGATTTATTCGTTTCCTTCCAGTGATTCATGTGTAGGAGTACCTGCTGGCAAGGATGCCGATCAAGCTCTCCGGTCCAATCTCCAGGAGTACTAACCTTAGCGTATGTTTCAGGCATCAGATGCGCCTCCTACGCCGTTTCAGCATGACAGCAGAGATAACCCCCGTGTTTATGCTGACAGCCATTTCCACGGTGCCATCTGGGTTGGATCGTAGTCTCTTGAATTTCCGCATCCGATTAACTACAGAGCCCTTATACTCATGTGTGAACTGATTTTCTTGGTAGTACTTTTGATTCTGGAAATCAAGCACAATCTGATCATTAGCAGGGATCCCTCCAAGACTAATCTCGATGTCATTGATCTTTACGACACTATCTTGTTTGGGGTGCACTACAAATTCCACTACAGGGTAGTAGAATATAGTAGGTCCGGAGGGCTTATACGCCTGTTTAGTGCCATCGTAAGTCAGCACTGGAACTACTTCTTCAGGAGCGTATCCGTACGGATCTGGGGTGACAAAGGAAATCTCCGCAGACATCCGGCACACCCCCTGAGAGCCAAACCACAACTTAGAATCCCGACGCCAGCTAGGTCCTTTGGAACAGAGAGCCTGCCACTCCCAAGGATTCTGGCCTTCTGGTACGAATTTCTGTAGAGAATCCCTGCTGTTGTGCAACAAAGTAGAGAGCTTGGTCGCATACTCTTGGGCCTGCTCCCAATTAGCCGCAGTAACCTCCAATGAAAACTGCCACTCGATGGAAGACACCCGAGGCTTCCGGTAGTAAGCCCCATCTCCACGAACATACTGATAGATGGTGGTATCCACAGGGTAGGACGGCCACTCCTTAAGCTTCGCTACCAACCACGGAAAATCCGCGGTATTCAAGTCTCCGTAGATAAAGCTCATAGCAGCACAACTCCTCGTCCTCTGAGCTCCCTATCCATGTCACTCCGAAGCGCCGCAGAGAGCTCCCGGATATCCTGGTCATTCCTGATATGAGCTTGACCAACATGCACCAGGGGGCCCGTGATAGTGACCTGCTGCCTATCCACCACACTCGCGGCGGGTTGGGGTGTGGTGGGTGTGGGATTGTAGCGAGCTGGAGGCACCAGGGGCATTCCTGGAACAGTGAGCTGCTGGATACCCAACGGGACCATCGCAGCCTGCTTGGTAAGCTGCTTCTGGAGATCTTGCATTGGTTCAAGAGCCCCCTTGGTGGACATCTCAATACCAACACCGATACCCGGGGGGATCATCTTACCGATCTCATCCCGCATAACCCTGGATGGCGAATGAATGCCAAAGAACCTCTTAATTCCTCCAACAATGTTATCTGCCCAGCCCTTGATACGGCCCCACAGCCAAGAAGTGGCTGAAGCCAAGCCATTCCAGATGCCAACCACAAGGTTTTTGCCCACCTGTACCATAGCGTTAAACCCACGGCCCACAGCAGAAACCATCTGGGTAACGATGTTGCTCACTCCTCGCACAAGCTGCCCGGTAACGCTGCCGATCTTGTTGCCGATTGCCACCAGCAACCTCCACCCGGCTTCAGCCATCCGCCCAACGCCGTTTCCAAAGGCCCCAACCATGGCTCCAATAATCTGAGGGATCTTGCCAACGATGTGCCCAATAGCCCCGGCAAGGTTCCCCACGAGGCTAGTGAGCAGCCGCCAACCAGTTTTCACTATCTGGGGAGTGTGCCCCATCAAACTACTGATTAGGCTAGTGACAATCTGCGGGATGGCCTTGACAACTGCGATGATAATATCTGGCAGAGCCTTAACCAGAGAGGTGAGCAGCTTAAACCCAGCTTCAATGATCTTCGGGGTGAGCTTTACCAGCGCGTCTACGATCCCCTCGATAATTTCTGGGAGAGCCTCAGTTATTGCGTCGATGATGGCAGGCATGTTATCTACCAGTGCCGTCAGGAGCTCTACCCCAGCATCAATAATCAAGGGGATTGCAGTCACCAAGTAATCCAATATCCCCTTAATGATAGTAGGCAGCTGCTGTATCAGCTGGGGAAGAGCCTGCAAGATGCCTTTAGCTAGGGACAACAAGAGCTGCACTCCAGTTTCTATCAGCTGGGGCATCGAATTAGTCATGAAATCAGTGAAAGACTGAATGATTTTAGGCAACGCTGCCATCAGCTGAGGAATGGCGTTGTTCAACCCCTGCACCACACCCTGCAAAAGCTGCACACCCGCTTGCAGCAGGGCAGGCAGGTTGTCAATAAAGGCCTGCACTAGCCCGGTAACCGCCTGAGCTGCTGCCGGGATCAGCTGCGGAGCGGCGCTGGCCAGCCCCTGCACGAGTGTGGTGAGTGCCTTCATTCCCACAGCCAACATCTGAGGCAACTGCGCCAGCAAGATTTGGGCAAGCTGGGTGATAATAGGAGTCACTTTTTGCACCAGGGTAGGAAGTGCCTTCATGACCCCCTGAAGTAATCCAGTGATGATAGCAGAGCCTGCCTGAATTATTGCAGGAGCCGCCTCTGCAAGCACCCCAGTGATCTGCTCCGCCAACGTACCGAACTGAGGCGCAATAGACTGGATATTCTTTCCGATGTTCTGGATAACCGGAGTGATGTTCTTCACTACAGTCTGGAAAGAATGCATCACGTTGCCCACAAGCTTACTGATATCAGCATCAGCACTACCCAGTCCAGTGAGCAAATTAGCCCAGCTGGCTTTGAGCATGCCCACAGCTCCCGAGATGGTCTTCTCAGCCTCTAGAGCTGTGGTGCCAGCAACACCCATACGCTCCTGCATGACATGGATGGCCTGAATGATCTTGTCAAAACTCACCTGATTGACATTTTCGGCGGTGACTTTCATTGTGTCACCGAGAACACCGCTGTCATTAATCAGCCGAGCCATCTCAGACTGAGTGCCACCGTACCCAAGCTTGAGGTTATCAAGCATGGTGTAGTTCTGCTTAGCAAACCCTTGGTAAGCCCGCTGGATTTCACTGATGTTAGTACCGAATTTGTTGGCGTTGTCGGACATGTCTGTCATCGCCATTTGAGCATAATCAGCAGCCTTTTCAGTATCTCCACCAAGACCCTGCAACAAAGTGGCCGAAAAGCTCGTCACCTGGGACATGTACTCATTAGCGCTGAGTCCAGCGGTCTTATAAGCCTCCGCAGCAAAGCCTTTCATCTTGTCGGCAGAACCCTTGAACATTGTCTCAATACCGCCAATGTTCTGCTCATAGTCAGCATACTGCCGAACAACCGACTTAACGAGGGCTCCGCCGGCAGCCGCCGCTGCGGTAGCAAAGCCCACCAAGGCAACTCCGGCCCCCCGAAGTCCCCGGCCGGCCAATCCAGCGATCTTGCTAGAAGCAGATTCAGCGCTAGACCCTACTCCAGCAAGTCCGCTCTGGACTGCGCCAGCTCCCGCTAGCGAGAGCTTGATTACTACGTTGTTGTCAGCCATGGCTACTCACCACACTCCTTGTGTGGGCTCTTTTCATGCGGAGCTTGCGCAAGCCAATACAGGCCCATTCCCGGATCCGGTCCGTTACCATCCCAATGGCGCTGGATAGCGGCTTTCTCGGTCTCTCGCCACATGTCCTGCCCCTCTGCAATAGCCTGCATGGCAGGGCAATCCAACGAATACGCGGTGTAATCATCAGGAGTTTCCGCACGACCAAGCGCAGGATTGTGCAGATGAGTAGCCAGCGGCCGGCCACAACCTGGACATTTATCATCTTTCACCGCCCTCCATTGAGAAACAACCTCCAAATCTTGCTCTCTCCAGCAGGAGGCTTCCCCCAGCAACTCCAAGGGAGACCGTCCTGTCTGGAGGGCAAGGTCCAACAGCAGGGCTAGCCGCGGACCGACTTCGTAGGGCGGATGGAGACCTCGCCCCCAGCATTCTGCCACGCCATGAATGACTGAATCAGGGCATGCAATGTACCCCCCGGCAGGATGCTGCCATTGCCCTTGCTGGACACCGCGTTATAGTCCTCAGTAAGCGGCTCCTCGGCATCCTCAGAAGCAAACACCCCCACAAAGGTCTTGGGGAGCACCTTCTCATACTGGTCAATCGGGTTAGGAATGGCCTGCTTAAGCAGCAAAGCCCAATCCGCTACAGAGAGCTTCCGGAATTTGACAAACACCGATGGCGACTCCGGGCGGAGGCTATCAACCTTGGCATGGAGAGTATCCAGATTGTCAGACATGAACTCAGTCTGACCAGACATCATCTTGATGGCCTCGGCCTGCTTGAGCTCCGCCTTGGCGTCCTCATACTCCTGTGAGTATGGAGCCCCGAGCTCTACCTCTATAGTGAGGACTTCCTGCCTGCGCTCCTCCACAGCCTGGAGCAACTCTTCATAGGTACTAAACATTAGGCAGTCACCTTCACAGCAGTCCGAGAGCGCGCCATGGCCGTCACGTGGGCCGTAATACCGACGAAGGTGTTGCTGGCCTCAGTAGGATCAATAGAGCTAATCACCACACGCCAAACCCACACGTACTGATCGGCGGCAATAGCCTCACCGTGGCCCATGCCATCACGGCGCCAGATGTACACCACATCACCGATCTTGAGTGCCGTAATCAGGTCAGCATCCGCCTGACCCGTGGCCTTGATGATGAGATCCTCGATCTCGTGTGTGGTGGACCCTGGGATCTTTTCGCTGGCCGGGTCACAGAGCCAATCAATAGTCTCACTATCGGTCTCGGAGGTACCCGAGAATGTGGTGATTGCGCAATCCAGCCCGAGGCCCTCCTGGAGCTCCGTAAGCTTAGGCGCATTGATGTCAGCAATCACGGGGGCGATGCCCACCGCGATGTTCCCTCGGCTAATTTTAGTGGCAGGGTTCCACTGCTTGAACGGCATTATTTCTTCTCCTTGTCGTTGGTCTTTCCCTGAGCTGCTTTACGAGTTTTGTCGGGAGCCTTTGGCCGGAATCCCAGCACAGTCTCCCCCGGTTCGAGCAGTCTCACCACACGCTCGTGGGTGGGGTCTACATTCTCCTCCGAGACAGCATACCGCACCTCCGTACGGAGATGCTCTACAACAAATCCTTTCACTGAATCCTCCCTTGCTGTACATCTATCTGAACCAAGCTCTCATACAGGCCCTCTACTCGTAGGCCAGTGTAAGCAATCTCACAGCTCAGCAGACTGTCACCAGCCCACCGGCCCTGCAGAGCCTGCACTGCAGCCACCGCTAGGTTGTAGCTGGCCTCCGGGCTGCCACCCACACAATAGGCCCCCCACATGTAGCCCCAAGCAGTGGGCTGGGCCTCCAGCGTAAGGATATCCGGAGTAGTAGAGATGCCCCGCAACACTACATAGGGCGCCTGAGCCCCAGTAACAGCAGCACCGCTGAACACTTTGGCACCCTGTAGCTCTGGCTGGAGCTTCTCCTTGAGGTCATTAATCCACATAGTCAGATCCCCAACGTGTCAGTATTGAAACCAAGGCTCTTGACTTGAGCATCCAACTGCCGCGCCGCCATCTGGTCAAACGGCCTAGCAGACATGCGACTAGTGCCCCGTGCCACATAGATACTGTATGGCATTGTGGGGCCAATTAAGTATGTATACTGGCCAGAAGCCTGAGAGCGCACACTGTTGAGCATGTTTCCTGTGTCCACCGCGTGGTAGGTCTGAATGGCCCGCTTGCACAACCCAACACCCACCTGAGCCATGGTGGCAAGCTTCTGCTGGAGCGGACCATGGATACCCCCGGCAGCACGCCCGTACCGCTGGGCCAGCTGCGATAGCGTGATGCTCATGATATCTGCTCCTTGCCGGTCCCATCCACCTGATGAAAGCGAGTAGCTGTAGCTTTTCTCAGGAGCGCGGCCCCATTCTTACTTACAGAATCAATCAAGAGGTAAACTTCCTGGAGGCTGGGCTCCCGCCAACACCGAGTAATCCGCACAACCTGCCCGGGCTTCAAAGAAGTTCCTCGGGGCACCTTGATGCTATATCGCTGAACTGCTACCCCCCCAATCGGTTGGGGGATCTCTGTGGTCTGCACCAAGCACTGGACATCATGCTGAACAGCCGTGAGTGTGGCGGGCATCGCCTGGAATCCACGAGTAACAGTAGGCCCAACATCAAAAACATCCAGATAATCAATCAGGATATTACGCCGAATATACTCAGTTGCCTCATCCAATATCGGTGTCGACATCACCATAATTGTAGTCCCCCCTTCCGCTCATATCAGTACGCCGAAGGTACTTATCAGGAGGCAACGGGATCAGCTGGATTACATCCTGATGACCCAGAATAATGCTCAACCCAGCAAGATACCTAAGCAGCGCCTGCCAATCGGGGGGTGTGGTGGTTACAGAGGTGTTTTCAGACTGCCCGTTAGTGACCTGAGGCTGAGCTGCCAAGAACCCCACCAGCTGATACGCGGCAAACGCCACATCATGCGTAGGCACGTAACCCGGCTGTCCGGGCCAGCGACCCTCAGAATCGGGGACAAGAGCATGGTCAAGAGCAAGCTGATACTGCAACTCATCAATCAAGCCCCTGCCGGGCAGATTCCACATGAGCTTCTTGAGCTGCTCTAGGCTATCCACCACACACGCTCCTTAGGATAGAGAGGGGGGGACGGGAGGTTCTTGACCAGCCCCACTAGGTTAGTTCCTATAGTAGGAATTACTCATCATCGATGCTGTCACCAGGCTTGGGGTCCTTTGGTGCGATGACCGCGAACGGGCAGCCATCGGCAGCTTCCGGATTGACCGGGTCAAACACTGCATAAGCGACACGGAAGGTGACCCGCAGAGCGAGAGCATCCTCCTGGCCCAGATGAATAGTGGTGCCGTTGGACTCCAAAGTTGCCTGATCCAAAATCTTGAAGCTCATGTCCTTACGGACACCAATCTGGATGTGGGACATATCGCCCACGATGGCGGTAGCCTTGGTCTTATCCCAAGCGCCATTAGTGACCTTCCGGAAGGGCACCCCAAAGATGCTGTCAATGCTGTTAGGAGCATCCCTCAGGGCCGACACGAACACGGGCTCACCGGTAGTGGTGCGCAGACCACGGAGCTTGCTCTGGAGACCGCGCCGCGCCAGCACCGCATTGACATCATAGCCGTCATCCTCAACGAGGGCGAAGGCATCATTCAGGTCGGTGGCAATATCAGTACCGGCCGGCTTATTCTCCACGAGGTAGTTGCCAGCATCAACGGCCATATCGAACACGGACTTATCCGTCCATGCAGTAGGCTTATTCTTACCGAACAAAACCGCTGCATCCAGCATCTGGCCAAACACGGTGGAAACACCAGTCTTGATTGCACCCCAGATATCGTACTTGCTGTCATCCAGGACCTCTTCAGGCAGCGGAATGACAGTGCTCAGCGGCTGAGCCACGAGCATCTTGGGGGCGAGTTTCCAGTCAGAGACATTCTTACGGCGTGTGGTGGACCCAAGGTCACCAGATTCCCACCCAGCGGTGGGCAGCATCTTGACCAGCGGAGTACGCACCTTGCCGGCACTCATGGTCTGGCGGGTAAAACCCGAAAGTGCCACAGAGGTGCGAGCAGCCTCCTGCACGATCTCCGAGGAATCAACGGTAGCCAGAGCGGCTTCAATGTCAGTGAAATTAACCATGTCGAGATTCTTCCTTAGCGAGCTTTCTGAATTGCAGCCCGGAGCATCTCACTGATGCTGGGCTTATCATTTCCAGTACTAGCTGTCTGAGCCCCCAAGGCCTTAGTAGCGGTACTGGGATGAGCCTTGCGCCAATCCTCAACCAAAGACTCAATCTTGGTGTCCGAATCAAACAAAGCAGTACTAAACTTGCGACTATCCAGAAGCTCAGAGACCTCTCCCCCCATCGCGGTGAGGAAAGCCTCCAATCGGTCGTATTTGGTCTGAAGAGCGGTGAGAGCCTCTGCCTGCTTGGCAAGATCACTCTGACTACTTTCCAGTTCCGCAAGCTTAGCCTGAAGAGCCTGTCGACTCTTACGCTCCTTGACAAGGTCCTTGAGAAGGGCCTCATGCTGCGGTGACCTCTGGCTGTCGTCCTGCTGCTGATTCCCATCAGTAGCCTGTTCAGTTTCCTGTGGCTCCGTCTCGGTGGCCTCAGTTGCCGAATCAATCGGCTGCTCGGTAGTCATCTCGACCCCTTTCCGTGCAGTATTGCACATCGTTAATAACAAAGCAAACTAGGGCTCCGGTGTTAACACCGTAAAGCCATTCATAACACCGGTGTTGAGGGGCCTGCCCCCCACGCTACCGGAAGTCTTCAACTTTCCAGGCATCCCAAGCACTAGATACTCAGATTGCCCTGGATTATGACCCTCATATGTGTGTAGCCCCCGCGGCACACGCATACGATACACCGGCCCTTTGTGACGCACTGCATACAGCTCAGCCACCCGAGGGTCACTAGTCCAACTGCTTAGGCCAGTCTCATTGGGCTCTCCACCACGCCACAACACCCACGGGGCCTTACCCGGTTTCAAACCCTCCCACAGCTGCTGGGCGTAGGCCTCCAAGCAGCGCAGCAATAGAGACCAGTCATCCCGACTGAGCACCACACCTCCCAGCTGGCGCAGCAGATGCCGGCCAGCACCAGCACTAGACCAGCCCTGACCCACCATATACCCCAGCGCCTGCTGGACATGTTTATTAGCCACAATCGCCCGGTCCAATCCCCCACGCAATGCCTGCCGCACAGAATGGTCATCAGGCAGCTCTCCAGACCACGAACGCCGCAAGAACTGCGGATTAGGGCCCTTACCCCTCAGAGGCACCCGATCCTTGAGGGTCGGGATAAGCGTACACCGGCCATTAGGGTGATCACGGATGAACTTGTCCTGCACCACGAGGCCATCCTTGGCCAAGCACCACGGGCACGTGCGGGGTCCCCGCTCAGCCCCCCAAACCATCACGATGTCGTCCAAGCCCTCAGCATCAGCCCACTGTCGCTGCCAATGAGCCCTCACCGTCTCCGTACGAGCAAACCGCTCCAACTTAGAGTACGCCTGGTCAATCCTGGCATCCCGCAAACGTCTAGCGATCTCCCTGGAGTGCACACCAACAGCCCAACCGCCCCGCAGCACCGCCTCGGTGAAAGCATCCACCACATGCTTCCAGGTAGCATCCAGAGGCATGTCTGTAGGCTCTGGGAACCCTGCCGCTGTGCCCCCGAACGCTGTCACACCGCCATACCGCAGGATGGTGCCCCAAGCCTGCTTGAGAAACCCCTGCAAGCTAGCGGCGGGGTCAGCGCTGCCCGGCAGGCTACGCACCCACCGTAGATACAGTGCCCGCAGCTTACGCTCTATCTGGGACGTGGAAACACCGCTCACAGCTGAGGCTCATCTCCCTCAAACTCATCAAGATTGACTCCCGGGGTCACCTCACTAGCAATGTAGCTCAGCGGGTAGCCCATCTGGGCCAGCGCGATACCGTGCTGATCCAGAGCCTCCTGCAGGAGGTCAGAATCCGGAGACCACAAGTCCGTATCAGCAGCAACCCCGAGTGTGGTGGCTAGCTCCCTCAGGGCCGGCTCAAGATCATCCCGCATTCTCGCCACACGCATGTGGAACCTCTTACTCAGGGTCCGGAGAGCAACCCCACTCGGTGGTGTGCTGCCCCCCTGAACATAGAACTCAGGTACCCCCGTAGTCTGGCTCACCTTAGCAATCAGTGACTCATGATAAGCCACCATATCGCTCAAGGTAGGTGGGGTAAGCTGCCCAAACGGCCCTGAGCTGGATGTGGTGAACACCCGGCCACCGGCGCTATCCTTTGCTTTGTTCAGGGGAGGCTTAGGGCGCTTATCCTCAGGGAGGTATGGATTCACTGGCGCCAGCTGGGTATTCAGCAGATACCAGAAGGGCCGCGCGTACATCTCCGCAATGATGGTTTGGTCAATGATGCTGTGATTGATTCTATCCTGCAGAGCCGCCAACCCCGGCCCCATACCCTTGCTATCCAGCGCCAACCGGATCACTGTATGCCCACGGGACTCGTCAACAAGAGCATACCCACTACGGCCAGCAGGACTAAGGTCATCCGGGATAGCCTTAGCCCACACACTTAGCACGCCATCCGTGCCTGCAAAGGTGCAGTAATCCAAACCCTCCCTCAGGGATCGCGTAAAGATCGCTGCCATGGTGTAATCCCCATCAGAAACCATCTCATAATGCTCAGGACAGATAAGCTGCCCCTCCCGAGTGATAATGACTGGAGCCTGCCCCCGACACAACAACGGAATCATGAGGGGGCCAAGCGGCTGCAACTCATCAGGGTCAGGCCGCAGCGACTCAGCAAACACATCAATAACAGTGCGGAACACATTCTCGCTTGTGGTCATCGATTCCAGAGCAGGGAACGCCTGCTGCACGTGAGCATCCCAGTCCTTTCCTCTTAGTGTATAGGACATCTTACCGTTGTAGTAGGCTGCATAGGTGGGACTTACCATATTCAGCAGCAAAACTTTAATATCCATCAGAATCAGTGTCCTATCGAGTAGTAATCCGCACGGCCATACAACAGAGCCTGAGTAAACGCATCAACTTGATCATCGTGCTTAGCAAGGGGGAACTCCTCCAACTCTCGCCAGAGCACATCACTATGAGCCCAATCCGTCACCTTAACCCGGCCAGCAGCAACCACGGGCTGGCAGGCCAGTGCCCGCACCTCCTTGCTGCTGCAGGGTCTCACTGGCTGCACACCCACCACACTCCCCCGCAGTGTGTCAATGAGGGCGGCACCATTGGCGGCCTGCTCAACCAGCACACGAGCCGTCTGCGGCCACCGGGCAGCCATACGCTGGGCAGCATCCACCGTATCTTGGAAGCCCACCCGCTGACGCCAGTTCTCCAGCAGGAAGTAGCTGTAGCCATCATGAAGCCAGACCTGCCCACAGACGTAGTCCCCCTTGCCAGTGAAAGCAAGATCCCACGATTGATAGATCTCTCCCGGCACCTTAGACCAGGCAACACCATCCTGCTGAGTACAGATATCTATCCACGGCACAGTACCCAGCTGCTGAACATCGATCAGGCGCTCCCCAACTGGCTTGGGGTCACCCTGATACAGGGCATGCCACACGTACGGGCCAACCGCCTGCTTGATGACTTGCCAAGCCTCCTCAGTACGACCCTGCACCGATTGCAACCACACGCCCCCCGGCCTGCCCAACGGGTCACCAACACCATCAACCCCGGCAGTAGACTGGGCAGGCACATTGATATACTTGGCGCCCAGTTTGACCACATGGGCAATAAGGTCATCCCGGTGCCACCGGGTACACACTACAACCACCAACGCCAGAGCTGCCATACGAGTCAGCAACACCGAGCTGAAGTGCTCCACGACAGAGGTGCGTATGAGCTCGGATTGGGCCTCTAACATGTCTTTGATTGGGTCATCAATCACCAACAAATCGCATGAGAAGCCCGTCACGCCAGTGCCGCGCCCAGCTGCCAAGAACTGGCCTCCAGCCGGAGTAAGCCACTGAGCCACATTAGCCCGGCCAGCCATACCCGGCAACCACCGAGCCACCAACGCCCGCACCTGCTTACTCACGGCATTAGCCCTCATCTGGCTGTATGAGCAATAGATAATCCTCAAGCGAGGATTGCGCAGCAGCTGCCACGCCAACCAATGCACAAGATAAGTGGTCTTACCCTCCTGCGGCGGGGTACTCACAGCCACATATGAGAGAGGGGTATCCAGTTGGTCAGAGGTGAGAACATCATCCAGCACGCCAGTGAGCTGAGATTGCCGCATACCGCTCTCATGCAGAAACAGGGAGAAATCCTCAGCAAGCACATCAACATCAGGAGCATCAGCCAGCACGGAGCACCTCTCGCGCAACATCATCAACACTGATCCCCGGGTATGCTTTGGCCAACCGAGCAGCAGCTCTTGCTACCTGCCCAGCCTGCAACCGCACCTGAGCATCAGTAAGCTGCTCCCCAGTCATGAGCGCCAGCTGTCCCAGCCACTTGGCGACATCGGACTCCGCCTGGTGCAGCTCTTCCACTAGAGGATGAGTACGCAAGCGCTTGACTACCCGCTTGCGGCTAGCTCCTACAGCCTGTCCCCCATCGGCATCAACAACCTCATCAGTATCAACCAACAGGCCAACACCATCATTCTGGGAGAGCCATACTCGGATAGCTTGGGCATCAACCATGCGAGCAGAGATCAGATCCTGCAGGGCCTCAGCAGCAGCCACCTTCTTGGCCTCCTTGCCAACCGGCTGCCACACCCCCTGCACCGCAGTCCCCCCACGGCCCCCCTCAGCCCGCTTATTGGCCCGGTGATGCCTACATACAGTCAGCCCCGCTACCGCACGGTTACGACAAGGTTTTCCAGCTACAGTAAGAGCAGAACATTGATTTCCCACAGTCACTCACCACACCTGAAGAAAATGGTGCCTGAAGAAATCTTGCCCGGATATGCAGATAGCCCCAGCCACCCAGCTGGGGTACCCCACCACAACCAACCCGTGCACAAACACCATTATAGCACACCCGCAAACAAAAAGCAAACCCGGGGCGATACCGCCCCGGGTTTACAATCTCAAAGAATCGAAGAGTCAATGATTCATCCTATACAACCTCCTAGAATCCGATGAAAGCTGCCGAATACCGGCCAGCCCGTTCAAGAGCCACTCCCCAATGGGGCCCCCACAACCCCACCCGATAGACAGTGTTGTGTACACCATCTTCATCCTGGTGGTGGGACACCTCCTCCATGTGGGCGATATCGATTCCCCCCGAACTCACCCCACCAGCACGACCCTCAAGCAGGGCCTGCAACAACGCCACTACCTGCATCTCAGGATGCTTGACCAAGCCCTCATTCACCACACGCTGTTCCAGGGGCAACTGGAAGACAAACGGGGAATCCTCTCCGCTAGAGAGTTCTTCTTCTGTCAGGTCTCCCTCTTCAATCATCCGGCTGGTCAGCCAGCAGTCATGCTCAGGCAGGTAATACTGCACAAAGCATTCTGGCCTACTACTAGTCCACCAGCAAGCTTGAACCAAGAAATCATGGGGGCTCTTCTGCACCCGTCCAACGGTCAACATGCTTTACTCCTGTCCTCGCAACACCATCGTGCCGCACCTCATACACTTATGATAAAACACCGGAGTGCCTTCAAATGTCACCTGGCTAATCCACGACCACCACATCACACGCCTGTACAGACCCTGCTCCTGCGGCCGCTGAACCGTGATCTGATCAATAGCAACCTGCACTCCCTCAACATCCTCACCAAGGATGCTATCAGCCTCAGGATACTCAATCAAGTCCTGCAGGAACCGGTGGGTAGCCCGCACAACCTCCTTGGCCATAGCCTCAGGATGACCGAGCACCCGGGGATAGATGTGCCAGTACGGCTTAGGCTCGGGTTGCTTAGCAATCCTACGTCCACACAAGCACGGGTACAGACTAGCTGCGGGACCCTTGGCGTAGAACTCCATGAGGTAATCTCCATCAGGACCACAAGCCGGGCCCCCACGGAATTCCACGTACAGATGAGACAGCGGGAGAGTCTCGCTCCAACCGCTGCTCTGAATCATCCGGTCAGAGACGGACACCATGCATTCCTCTCAGCACGGCAGTGTTGCATCCTTCACATCGCTGGATAAACACCGGGTGTACAACCTTGACTCGGTATGTACGTGCATACTGGATTTCAGCAGTGTCAAGCACAGTCTTCACCGGAATACCGAGCTGCTTGATACCAGTGATCTCCAAGCCCTGAGCCACTTCCCCATCCTTGAGGAGGCACTCCAGTATATACTGAGCCCAGCCGCTAATCTTGAAAGCAGGTTTTCCAAGCTGGGCTGCTCGGGGGTTCCTCTTAGCGGGAAACACCCAGCTGAAATCACCCCTCCTGCCGCATAGGCATGGAGCAAGCCGGATATCATACTCTTGAATATAGTACACCACCCTATGATAGGGGGAATCAAGAGTTCCCAACACCAAGCTACTGATATTAAGCTCACGGGGATTCACGTTAATCTCAGGCAGTTCCCCAAAGCCATCCTGCACAATACTCACGATATTGCTCATCTTCGCCACACTCACATGTGGAAGTAATGATTGGGAGAAAGCGCGTAGTAGATAGTGGGGATCCACAACACAAGCCCGCCGAGCAGCAAGTGCTTGATGATGCTGTGACCCTGCTGTTGCCTCATGTAACATGCGCCATCCCTGCCACGAAGATCATTGCTGTACATTTCATACTCCTGTCTATTGATACTGTTCATGACAGCCCACTCCACTTTTTGATCCAAGTTATCTTAGCTTCATCGGAGGCATCTTCCATCTCACTGTTGAAGACCTCATACAAGGTCCCAACCACCACACATGCTGCTTTGTGTGCAGCATCAAACTCGGCATCACTCACACTCAGAGCATGGCAGAGTTGCTCTCGCTCCTCCTGACCCCAGTACACTGCACGGAAAACCTCCGTCAGCTTAGGGACCTGCCAGACCTTGAGAGCCCGACCGACTACAGCAGCAATCAGCAGCTGCCTCATGGTGGGGCACAGCAGCTTCCGCATCCAGGCGCTCATTTCTGAGCCACACGGAGGAATCAGGTCTTCCAGCACATCAGTGGGTGTCCCCCGGTCTGCAAGAACTTTCTTCAGTCTAATGAAGAAGACATCTCCGTAAGGAATCATGTCCCCGAGGGATTCCCAAGGGGCTTTTTGAATCTCTGACCTCAGGCCGAACTTGAACCACATCTTACCTGCATGTGCTTTAAGCATCAGCTGATAATAGCAGTCATTGTCGTAGTCATAGACACTATCCCTGAAAATGTTCCACTTGACATAGTTATCACTCATGCCAACACCCGTTTTCCAGTTTCAGTGATCACCAGTGCATACCTACTAGCTACTGGCGATGCGTTGTGTAGCAACCCTTGCTGAATCAATTCATCAATGACCCGGTAACGATAAGACCGAGTCCGAGAATTCATTGAGTAGGCATCACCACAATTGTCAAATGATGCCACGTTTGCCTTTGACGGGCTGTAAAACCCCTTATTGGCCTCTTGCACTTCTTGAAGAAGTCTTTTCTTCAGGTTCGTAATCTTACTCACAGTAATGAGCCCTCCTGTCCTTTTCTAGCTCATTTAAAGTGCCGGAATGGGGCCTTTTCTCCGCCATTCTCGTCATTTACTAGGGTTACTAAACACCCCATTCCGGCTGCAATAGCCTGGATATCCCCTCTTGCCAATAAGAGCCAATATTAGAACGACCACTAGCTCTTAGCAAGCCCCTGAATCGCCTTCCCCAAGCGATTACTATCACTACTATCCAGAGAATAACCAAGCACATTTTACTCAGCATTTCATTTACATCCACAATACAGATGTAGAATGCTTCAACACGCATTCCTGTATACACCATTAAGCACTCCAGGCCGGCTATACAGGTAGGTACCTCCACAACCCCGGGGAGAGTGCTCTCCCAGCAAGTAGCTCATGGGCTACTCTGCTACGGTACCTGCTACAGCAAAAACAGCTGGAAGTTCGCTGATCCGCAAACTCACTACCTCTATCGAGGTCATCCACTGACATCATCACCGGGGTTGTGTCCGACTCCGCCAGCAGGCAACTGCTGCATTGATTTCATTGTAGATACTTCCAGTAGTTGAGTGATACAGTGCCACTACTTCTACACGAGTGGTCCCCTGCCTGCTGACTGTGCTACTGAATACTACGCTTACGCCCTCTGTTGAGTTTTCATTGTTCGTTTATCCGGTGCCTTGCTGGGCATGTAACCATTATTGCACACCTCTGCACAGAACACAAATCCCCTAGCCAACTCCCAAAAGCTACCCACCACACTCCGCCCCAAGCCCCAACTACCTCTTCTCAACCTTGCACTTTTCCTCCCTTCCCAACCCACCGTGCCGCAACCCCACGCGACACCCGACGGGTCCCCGCTGCCCGCCCGCCGCCCC